>ERZ1090878.15-NODE-15-length-88226-cov-146.244797_pt1 | contig 88226 bp, 69 predicted proteins | sample MGYA00478473_ERZ1090878 | MGnify/ENA primary metagenome ERZ1090878 (study PRJEB33644, sample SAMEA5815720) | chicken gut metagenome | biome: Chicken; feature: Gastrointestinal Tract; material: Caecum | place: Ireland | collected 2019-01-01 | study: A study of the... | reverse complement strand
CTACACTTCTAGCTTCGTCGGCAGCGTCAGATGTGTATAAGAGACAGATCTTGCCCTGTTCCGGTTCCGAGGCAGCGGCGGGGGTATCGGGGGATCCTCGATTGGCGCAAACCGTCTGACGGTTGGCACTATGCTTGCAGTCGAAGGACGACCGCCACGTCGCGTCATATACGGGGGAAGCGGGGTGCGACGCGTCGGAACACGTTCGGTCTGGAAGGAGCGGTATGCGCGGCTCACATCACAGGAGGAACGCCGACATCCGGCGGCGCGCGTCGCATGATCGCGGCGACGTCGCCAAGATAGGGGGAATCGACGGGGACAACGCCGCGGGAACGTCGGCATCGGGGGAGTTCGTGCCGACGCCGTTCCCGGAGGCGATCGACATATCCGATCTGGTGAAGCGGCAGCGCAGCCTGCGACGGTCGATGTGGGGGCTGCGGATCCTGTCGGCGCTGCTGCTCGTGCTGGCGCTGTGCGTGATCGGATACCCGATGGTGCTGCAATACCAGTCGGACGTGCGGCTGGCGCACACCACGTCGGCCGCGGCGGAACGCGTGGCGGGGTGGCCATACCCACAGGCCGAGGAATCGCTGGCCGCCGCCCGGGCATACAATGAACGGCTCGCCGCGTCGGGCCAGCCGATCCTGGGCGAGGCGCACGACCCGTTCTCCGCCGAGGCGGGCGGCTCTCACGCCGCGGGCGAGGACTCCGCATCCGCGCAGGACGAGGAATACCAGTCGCTGCTGGATGCCGGCGGCGGCGTGATGGGAGCGATTCGTATCCCGGAGATTTCGGTGGACCTGCCGATCTACCACGGCACCTCGGAGTCGGCGCTGGCCTCGGGCGCGGGGCACCTGTACGGGTCGAGCCTGCCGGTCGGCGGCGAGTCGACCCACTCGGTGATCACCGGGCATCGAGGCCTGGTGGAAGCCATGATGTTCACCCGACTCGATGAGATGAAGGTCGGCGACTACTTCTACATCGATGTGATGGGTGAGACGTTGGGCTACCGGGTCGACCGGATCGAGGTCATCGAGCCCGACGACACCTCGCGGCTGAAAATTGTGGAGGGCGAGGACCGGGTCACGCTGATGACCTGCACCCCGTACGGCGTGAACACGCACCGACTGCTCGTTTCCGGCGTCCGGGCGGCGATTCCGGGCGATATCCCACCCATCGAGGAGGCACCGCATGATCCGCGTGTGGCTGCGGCGATCGCCGTATCCGGCACGCTGCTGCCGCTGCTGCTTCTGGTCGCGTTCCTGCGGCGAGGGCCGTGGAACCCGATGCGGCACGGGGCGCGCTGGCCGAAGCACTGGTAGATCTCGGGTTTTGGGTGATGCGCTTCTCAATGGGCAACGGGCGACGGGGCGACGGGCGTTGACCTGGTCCCATTGACTTGGTCCTGTTGACCTGATCCCATTGCCCTGGTCCGCCGGCGGACTACGATGGACTGGGAATCGTGGCGGAACGCAGAACGCGAATCGGCGGGGAGCTGGCTATGGCTGCATATATGGAACACAAGGATCTGGCGAACGAGTCGATCGGCCCGGAGCGGACGCGGCAGATTACGGACGGGGTGCATCGGGTGCTCGACCGCATCGCGTCGGCCGAACGCGCCGCCGGGCGCGAAGCCGGATCCGTGCGGCTGCTCGCGGCCACCAAAACCCGCGACGTCGGGGAGATCATGGCGGCAATCGATGCCGGCGTGCGGATGATAGGGGAGAACCGGCCGCAGGAGGTGGTGGCCAAGGTCGACGGCTTGCGGTATCTGTGCGGGGAGCGCGGATATGCGTTGGGTGCGGACGGCGGTGACGCGGCTGACGGCGAACACATTCCGTTCCATCTCATTGGACAGTTGCAATCGAACAAGATCAACAAGGTCCTGCCGGTTGTGGACACCATCGAGTCGGTCGATTCCATCGAACTCGCGGAGAAGATCGCGCGCCGGGCTGTGGCCGCCGGAATCACCGTGGGTGTGCTGCTTGAGGTCAACGAATCCGGCGAAGCCTCCAAATCCGGGTGCGATCCGGCGCTGGCGCTCGATATCGCTCGGCGGATCGGGGCGATGGGCGGCGTGGAGCTGCAGGGGCTGATGACCATCGGCGCGCATGTGGATGATGAACGGGTTATCCGGGCCGGATTCGCGCATCTGCGGCGGTTGCGCGAGCAGATCCTGGCCTCCGGGGACCCCGGAACGGGGCATTGCCTCGAGCTTTCGATGGGCATGACGCAGGATATGGAACTGGCTATTGCGGAAGGATCGACCATCGTGCGTGTGGGCACGGCCATCTTCGGAGAGCGTGCGTTCAAGTGAGGCAGGCGCATGGCCTAGACTGTGAAGCATGAGAATCGCACGTTTTTCGCATGATGATGTTCCGCAGTATGCCTTTGTGCAGTATGACGAGGCCGAGGAGAAGGATTACCTGGTGGCGCTCGACGGGTATCCGCTCGGCGGCTCGCGCGTGAACCCGACCGGCGAGCGGTATGCGCTGGATGCTGACGGCGTCCGGCTGCTGGCGCCGATCATCCCCTCGAAGATCTACGGGCTGGCCAAGAACTATGAGGCGCATGCGCAGTTCATGCATGAGGCCGGACACTCGGACATCGCCCATGCTCCCGAGGACATGATGATTTTCATGAAGCCGTCCACCTCGGTCATCGGGCCGGATGACCCGATTGTCATGCCGGGCGCCTCGCATGACATGAACTATGAGCCGGAGGTGGCGGTGGTGATTGGGCGGATCGCCAAGAACGTGCCGGTGGAGCGGGCCATGGACTATGTGCTGGGGTTCACCTGCACCAACGATGTGACGCTGCGCGACCTGCAGAAGCTCGATCCGATGTGGACGCGCGCCAAGGGGTTCGACACGGCTTGCCCGTTGGGCCCGTGGATTCAGACCGAGCTCAACTGGCGGGATGCGCGGATTTCGTTCAGCCTCAATGGGGAGGACGTGCCCGAGGCCAGCGGCACCACGGCGAACCTGATCCACAGCATCCCCGAGCAGATCGCCGCCATCTCCAGCTATGCCACATTGCTGCCCGGCGACGTGATCCTGACCGGCACCCCGCACGCCTCCGGCTCATTGAAGCCCGGCGATGAGGCGGTCGTGCATGTGGAAGGCATCGGCTCGCTGAGGAATGTGGTGGTTCAGGGCTGAGGGTAGGTTCGCACTACTTCGGGGTTTTAATTCGGAGGGCTTGATTTTCCTTGCAAGAGAATTTCAACGCGGAGGTAGTGCGAACTAGGTCTGTTACTCAGCTTTAACGTTTCATGCCTTATTCGCCGCTTTCGTCAGGACACTTCGCCCTTTCCCCCGAAAAGTGAAGTGCCGGGGGATATCCCCCGGCGTCTTGGAGCCCCGTTCTAGAAACAGGACATGCTAACTATATCAAGCGCAGAAGTTTTGTTTCCTCGGGGTGTCGAAACTGTGGAACTTGAAGGATGGACATGGTGTATGCGGAGGTGATGCTTCGATACGAGGTGTCGGGAGGTTTAGCGTGTGTCTTTCCGAGTGGTAAAGGATTGCCTGGATGGTGGAAACTTGAGTCAACTTCACTCAAGTTTTGGGAATAGAATAGGGGCATGGTCGGTTGACCATATCAGACAGCGGGAATCGCGCCCGAAGACGGCCCGGCAGCAAGCCGCGGCGGGGTGCGACGCATGGAGGATGATATGGAACAGAAGTTCACGACGATGGCTCAGGAGGCAATCGGCGACGCGATTCAGAGCGCGTCCGCCGCGGGCAACGCGCAGGTCGAGACCCTGCATCTGATGGACGCCCTGCTCCGTCAGGAGAACGGCGTGGTCCCCGGCCTGATCCAGGCCGCCGGCGGTGACCGTCAGCGCATCGGGGCTGAGATTCGCAACGCGCTGGTCGCCCTGCCGAGCGCCAGTGGTTCGAGCACCGCGCAGCCGCAGGCCAGCCGTCAGCTGACCGCCGCGCTCGCGCAGGCCGAGAAGGAAAAGCAGGCGATGGGCGACGAATACGTGTCCACCGAACACCTGCTCATCGGCATCGCCGCGGCCACCCCGAACCAGAGCGCGGATATCCTCAAGCGCAACGGCATCGCCCCCGAGGCGCTGCGCAAGGCCGTGCCCGGCGTGCGCGGCGGTGCGAAGGTCACCAGCCCGGACGCGGAAGGCAACTACAAGGCGTTGGAGAAGTACTCCACCGATCTGACCGCGCAGGCGCGCGACGGCAAGCTCGACCCGGTGATCGGCCGCGATCAGGAGATTCGCCGCGTCATCCAGATCCTGAGCCGGCGCACCAAAAACAACCCGGTGCTGATCGGCGAGCCCGGCGTCGGCAAAACCGCCGTCGTGGAAGGCCTGGCGCAGCGCATCGTGGCCGGCGACGTGCCGAGCACCCTGCAGAACAAGAAGCTGATCTCCCTGGACCTAGGCTCCATGGTGGCCGGCTCCAAGTACCGCGGCGAATTCGAGGAGCGCCTGAAGAGCGTGCTCAACGAGATCAAGAACGCGAACGGCCAGATCATCACGTTCATCGACGAGATCCATACGATCGTCGGTGCGGGAGCGGCCGAAGGCTCGATGGACGCCGGCAATATGTTGAAGCCCATGCTGGCGCGCGGCGAACTCCGTCTGATCGGCGCCACCACGCTCGACGAATACCGCGAGAACGTGGAGAAGGATCCGGCGCTGGAACGCCGCTTCCAGCAGGTGTATGTGGGCGAGCCATCCGTCGAGGACACGATTGCCATCCTGCGTGGTCTGAAGCAGCGGTACGAGGCGCACCACAAGGTCACGATCGGCGACGACGCGCTGGTCGCCGCCGCCACGCTGTCGAACCGGTACATCTCCGGCCGTCAGCTGCCGGACAAGGCCATCGACCTGGTCGACGAGGCCGCCGCCCACCTGCGCATGGAGCTTGACTCGCAGCCCGAGGAGATCGACGAACTGCAGCGCAAGGTCACCCGTCTGGAGATGGAGGAGATGCAGCTGAAGAAGGCCGAGGACCCCGCGTCCAAGGAGCGTCTGGGCAAGCTGCAGGCCGAACTGGCCAACACGCGCGAGAAGCTGAGCGGCCTGACCGCCCGTTGGGACGCGGAGAAGGCCGGCCACAACAAGGTCGGCGACCTGCGCGCCCAGCTCGACGCCAAGCGCGTGGAAGCCGACAAGGCCGCCCGAGAGGGCGATCTGGAGAAGGCCAGCCGCATCCTGTACGGCGAGATCCCCGCCATCCAGAAGGAGCTCGCCGCCGCCGAACGCGCCGCCGACGAGGCGGACGCGGCCGAGACCGACAACGAGCCGATGGTGCCCGACCACGTGGACGCCGATTCCGTGGCGGAGATCGTCTCCGACTGGACCGGCATCCCCGTCGGCCGCCTCATGCAGGGCGAGAACGAGAAGCTCCTGAACATGGAGGAGTACCTCGGCAAGCGCGTCATCGGCCAGAAGGAGGCCATCCAGGCCGTGTCCGACGCGGTGCGCCGTTCGCGCGCCGGCATCGCCGACCCGAATCGCCCGACCGGCTCGTTCCTGTTCCTCGGCCCCACCGGCGTGGGCAAGACCGAGCTCGCCAAGGCGCTCGCCGACTTCCTGTTCGACGACGAGAAGGCCATGGTGCGCATCGATATGAGCGAGTACATGGAGAAGTCCTCCGTGTCCCGCCTGATCGGCGCGGCGCCGGGCTACATCGGGTATGAGGAGGGCGGTCAGCTGACCGAGGCCGTGCGTCGCCGCCCGTATTCGGTGGTGCTGTTCGACGAGGTGGAGAAGGCGAACCCGGAGGTCTTCGACGTGCTCCTGCAGGTGCTCGACGACGGTCGTCTGACCGATGGTCAGGGCCGCACCGTGGACTTCAAGAACACGATCCTGATCATGACCTCGAACCTGGGCTCGCAGTTCCTAGTCCAGCCCGATCTGGACGAGGACGCCAAGCGCAAGGCCGTGATGGATGCCGTGCACATGCAGTTCAAGCCGGAGTTCGTCAACCGTCTGGACGAGCTGGTGGTCTTCCACCCGCTGACGCGCGAGGAACTCGGCGGCATCGTCGACATCCAGGTGGCGCAGGTCGCGGCCCGGCTGACCGAACGCCGCATCACGCTCGACGTGACGGATTCGGCACGCGAATGGTTGGCCAACACCGGCTATGACCCGGCGTACGGTGCCCGCCCGCTGCGTCGCCTCGTGCAGAGCGAGGTTGGCGACCAGCTGGCGCGCATGCTGCTGGGCGGTCGCGTGCACGATGGCGACACGGTGCTGGTGGATCACACCGGCGGCGAGCATCTGGAGCTCTCCGCCTGGGCGAGCGACCGGCTCGTCGATGACGGCGTGACCGTGGAAGGCGTTGCCGAGGACTGATGGGTGGTCCCCGGTTCGTCCTGGTTCGTCGAAGCGGGCGGTTATGCGGTGGGTGCCCATGTCGGTAGTCCCCGGTTCGTTCCGGATCTGTCCGCTTTGGCCTCGGCCCCTTTAGTGGGGCCGGGGCCTTCCGGTTATTTTGGCTTGCGTGGCGGTTGGCGAATTGTATCCGGTGTTTCGCTCACGCCCGTTCCCTCGTCCATGCCTGCCGCTTCAATAGAACATATGTTCGATTCTGCGGTGATGCCACTGGTTATGGTGGCGATGGTGGTGGTCGGTGCGGCGCTGGGGGCGTTCGCCGGCTTTGTGCTGGGGCGTGCCAAAGGCCAGGAGCAGGCTCGCGCCGTCAAGTCAAGCGAGCTGGACCAGGTGAAAGGGGAGTTGGAATCGGCCCGACGTGAGATCGCTTCGCTGTCCACGCAGTCGGCGGAGTACCGTGCGCAGGCCGATGGTCTGAACCAGCAGCTGTCGTTCGTCAAGTCGCAGTTGGCTCAGGCGCAGCAGGCCGAGCAGGTCCGTATGCAGCATGAGAAGGACCGTGCCGCGGCGGAGGCCGAGCGCAGACGGTCCGAACAGGCGCAGGCCTTGAACGAACAGGGCAGGGTGCTGTCGGCGTTGGCCCCGGTGCAGAAGAATCTGGATGCCCTGCAACAGAAGGTCGCCCAGATCGAGGAGGGGCGCAAGCAGGAGCTGGGCGCGCTGAGCGAGCAACTGCGCGGCTTGGGAGAGCAGCAGGCCCGGTTGGACAAGGAGACCAGCACACTGTCGGCCGCGTTGCGAAACAACAAGGTGCGTGGCGCGTGGGGCGAGGCGCAGCTGCGCAATATCGTGGAATCGGCCGGCCTGCTGGAACATGTGGATTTCGATACGCAGGTGGTGGTCACTGATTCGGACGGCCACATCCAGCGCCCCGATATGGTGGTGCATCTGCCCGGCGGCAAATCGATTCCGATCGATGCCAAGGTGCCGTATGCGGATTACCAGCGTGCCTGCGAGATCCCGGAGACCGCCTCCGCTGAGGACTTGGCCCGCCGCAACGAGCTGCTCAAGGCCCATGCCAAGGCGCTGCGCGACCATGTGAAGACGCTGGGGGATAAGGCGTATTGGCAGGCGTTTGATACGGCGCCCGACTTCGTGGTGGCGTTCATTCCGAACGAGGCGCTGCTCCAGGCGGCGCTGGAGGCGGACCCCACGCTGATGGACGATGCCTTCGCCCGCAAGGTGGCGCTCACCTCGCCGGTCACACTCTGGGCGGTGCTCAAGTCCGTGGCGTATGCGTGGCGGCAGCAGGGGCTGACGGATGACGCCAAGCAGCTGTTCGACCTGTCGCGTGAGCTCTATAGCCGGTTCGTGACTTTGGGCGACCACGCCAACAAGCTCGGCACGGCCATCACCCGCACCGTGGGCGCCTACAACCAGTTCGCTTCGTCGCTGGAATCGCGTGTGCTCGTCACCGCGCGCAAACTGCAGGCGGTCGATGGCAGCAAGATCATCGCACAGGTGGGAATGCTCGATGCGGAGAAGACCAACATCCGTGAACTCACCGCCCCGGAGGTCACGCAATAGCCCGGAATCGGTTTGGCGGCACTCGGCGATAGGCTGGACGTATGACCGAAGAGACCATGAACACCGCCTCCACCTCCATCGACGAGGCGACATTCGCCATGATGACGCCGTACGACCAGATGAAGACGCTGCTGCGCGCCGAGATGGCAGACAAACCCTTCAGCGAGCTGTTCTCCGTGACCTTCGATCATCGAGGGGCCGCAGTGGTGGGTCATCTCCTGCTCGACACCTTGGAGGAGCAGGGGTATTCGATCGATGATTTCGATGCCGTCGGCGCCCTGACCGCAGCCGCCGTGCCGCTGGTTGGTGCGATGGTGCAGGCGGCCGCCTCCCGCGGCGAGGACCTGGACGGTTTCGTGATGGACTTCGTCTACCCGTCCGTCAAGGGGCCGAGCATTGCGAATAAGCGCGTCATCCTTCTGGATTCCTGGCTGTCCGAGAAATCGTATGTGCAGACCTCGTCTCTGGTCACCCTGCGTAACGGCAACGAACTGAGCCTGGACTTCGGCGTCGTCGAGGCGCAGAACGCGCAGGTCGTCGCCATCGCCTCCCTGATCGGCGGCGTTGACATGACCGAACCGACCATCACCGTCGTCAATCCGGTCAACGGTGAATCGCACGCCCTGCCGTTCATCGAGGTCTTCCACGAATCCGACCTCAAGGCGTGATTTCATGCACGAGCCGAATCCCATCTCCCTTGCCGCCAAGGCTTCAGGCGAACCCACCTTCCGCGAGATCGGCGTGGGGCCATGGGCTCGGGTCCATCCCGGCGAGCCGCGTCCGGACGACCCCCAGTCGCCCAACTACGACACCCGGTATGATGGCGAGCTGCTGGACGAAGGCGACCGGCGCAACGTGCTCGACCGGTACCGCTACTGGACGGTCGACGCCATCAAGGCCGACCTGGATGCGCGGGGCCGCCACGGGTTCGAGGTGGCGGTGGAGAATTGGACGCACGATTTCAACATCGGCTCGATGGTGCGTACCGCCAACGCATTCGCCGCGCGGCGTGTGCATATCGTCGGCCCGCACAAGTGGAACCGCAAGGGCGCGTTGATGACCGAGCTGTATCAGCACGTCGAATACCATCCGTCGATCGACGAACTGATCACCGGCTGGCGCGCCGGCATCGCCGCCGAGATAGCCGATTGTGAGGTCCAACTCGCACAGCTGACCCTTGACCCGTCCCATCCGGACTTTGGGCATGAGTGCATCCCCGATCTGGCTATGCAACGAGTTGAAGTGCGCGAGCGACTGCGCGTGCTGCGTGAGGCGCGGGTCATCGCGCTCGACATCATTCCGGGCGCGGTGCCGATCGAGACCTACCGCTTCCCCGAACGCTGCCTGATGCTGTTCGGCGCCGAGGGGCCGGGACTGTCTGAAAAGGCCGTGTCGATGGCCGACGATGTGGTGTACATCTCTCAGTTCGGCTCCGTGCGCTCCATCAACGCCGGTGCCGCGGCCGCCGTGGCCATGCACTGTTGGATCGCCCAGCGCGCCATGTAGGGCCGGTTGTATCTGGTCGCTTTGCCGCAGCACGGTCTCGCTGGTGCGCCAAAAGGTCTTCATTGGGCATGAGTTATCCACAACACGCCCGAAACCGTTCCTTGCGTACACATAGTCGAGATTCCCGTGTCTGCCATTGCATTATTCGCTAGGGTTCGATGCATGAGAATCAGCGCGGGGATCCAAACAATCATTGATCAGGCAGCCAAGGAAAAACGATGCTTCTATGGCTCGACCCATTCGCAGCGGCGTGCGATGCTCAATCTGGCCAGAGATGGCGAACTGAAATGCACGTATTGCAATACATATATGACTGCGAATCAATGGGACGAGCTGGTTCCTCCTGATCGAATAAGGGCACTGCATTATGATTATGCGGATGCCCGGAGTGAAAACGGTGGTGAATTCGAATGTCGGGCCGTCATCATAGAAGCGGGCTTCATGGTTCCCGAACTCCAGGTGGAATTCAATATCGATGGCAGGATCAAGCGTGTTGACTTTGTGCATCAGATGGCGCCAGTGCCCCCTACCTGCGGCCGACATACCGCTGGTGGTGTAGGCTCGGAGGCATGATCGAGATCGAGGGGCTCTCCAAACGGTTCGGCGCCAAATCGGTGCTGGACCACGTCAGCTTCACCGCCGAAGACGGCAAAGTCACCGGCTTCCTGGGGCCGAACGGCGCCGGCAAGTCCACCACCATGCGTGCCGCGCTCGACCTGATCGCCCCGGACTCCGGTCGCGCCCTCATCGATGGCCGGCCGTTCGCCGAGCATCGCGCCCCGCTGCGGACCGTCGGGGCGGTGTTGGACGCCAAATCCGCGCACAAGGGCCGTAGCGCCTACGCCCACCTGCTGAGCATCGCCCTCACCAACGGCATCCCGAAGCGCCGTGTGGACGAGGTCATGGACCTGACCGGCATCGCCGCCGTCAAAACCCGTAAGGCTGGAGCGTTCTCCCTGGGCATGAGCCAGCGCCTGTCCATCGCAGCCGCCCTGCTGGGCGACCCTCACAACCTGGTCCTCGACGAGCCGATCAACGGTCTGGATCCCGAAGGTGTCAAATGGGTGCGCGACTTGTGCCGCTACTACGCCGCGCAGGGCCGCGCCGTACTGTTGAGCTCGCATCTGATGAGCGAGGTGGCCCTCACCGCCGACAACCTGGTCATCATCGGGCAGGGGCGCATCCTGGAGACCACCACCGTGGCCGACTTCGTGGCCGAACACTCCACGCGTTCGCTGCGCGTCATTACGCCCGAGCCGGAGAAGCTGCGGGCCATCTTCGCCCACGCGCCCGAGGTCACGGTCACGCCGATCACGCGCGAAACCGGCGACCCGCAGGAGGGTGCGGCCTTCCGCATCACGGGCGCCGATCTGGGGGCCGCCGCCCGCGTCTTCGCCGCCGCGCAGCTGGTCACCTACCTGTTCGTGCAGGAGCACGCCTCGCTAGAGGAGGCCTATATGACGTTGACCCATTCGCGTGCCGAATACTTGGGTCGTGCGATGCCGGTAACGAGTGCATCATCGACGCCTCCTGTTGCCACGAATGTGTCAGAGTCCGAATTCGCGCAATCCAAGGAGGTGCAGCAATGAGCAGGGGAGCCCACGCCGCACATGCCGATCGTTCCGCCCGCACCGCGCCGAGTCTGACCTTCCTCAACGCCGTTCGCGCCGAGTTGTGCAAAGCGTTGAGTCTGAAGTCCACATACGTGCTGCTGATCATCAATGCGCTCCTGCTGCCGGCCGGTTCGGCGCTGCTGGCATGGGCCATGTCGTTCGTGATGTCCATCGACCCGCAGACCGGCGAGTTCCTGGACACCCCGCAGCCGGTGGCCGAGTCGTTCATGTGGTCCTCGGCGGCTGGATTCGTACCGACCTGTCTACTGGTGACCGGCATTTTCGGTGTGATGGCGGTGAGCGTCGAATATTCGTCGTCCACCATTCAGTCGTCGCTGGTGGCGAACCCGCGCCGCGTGATGTTCCTGAACGCCAAGACGCTGGTGACGGCGGCGCTCGCGTTCGTGTCGTCCCTGGTCGGCCTGCTGCTGGCATGGGCTGCGGCCTACGCGCTGCTGTCGCCGGGCGGCTTGACTCCGCTGACTGACAATGAGCGTGCGTTGCCGTGTGTGAGTATTCTGGGCGGCGCGCTGCTGCTGACCGCGATGACGGTGCTCGCCGCTGGTCTGGGCGGTGTCTGTCGTTCGACGATGGGCGGCGTGTTCGCGCTGGTCGGTCTGCTGATCATTGCCCCGTCCGCGCTGTCGATGGCCTCTCTGGCCGGCGACCGGTTTGCGTGGCTGCAGTCGGTGGCGCGTTGCCTGCCCGATCAGGCCGCGTCGAATGTTCTGACGGCGGGCGTCGATGTGGTGGTGTCGTCGTCTTCGACGAACGTGAGCATCGACGTCGGCTCGGCGGATGCCATTGCGGAGACGACGGTTGCCGCGACCCCCGAAACAAGCGGCCTGTTCGAGCCGACCTGGTGGCAGAGCGGACTGATTCTGCTGGCGTGGGTGGTTGTGGCGTATGCGATCGGCTCGATCGTGGTCCGCCGCTCCGATGTCAAGTGAGACCGGTAACCGCCGTGTCACACCGCGCTCATATAGTTGGGGTCATGCCAACATTCACACGTGAAGAGATCATGCATTTGGGCGATCTGGCCCGAATCGCGCTGACCGATGAGGAGATCGCCCGCCTGCAGGGCGAGCTCAACGTCATCGCCGACGCCATCAACAAGGTGCAGGAGGTCGCCGGAGACGACGTGCCGCCGACCGCCAACCCGGTGCCGCTTGAGGCGTATCTGCGCCCGGACGTGGCCGAGGCTCCGCTGACGCAGGAGGAGGCCGTCTCCGGCGCTTCGGTGTCCGAGAGCGGCATGTTCGTGGCGCCGCGCATTCTGGGGGAGGAGTGAGATGACCGACGAGCTGGTGAAGCTGTCCGCGGCGCAGATGGCCGCGAAGATCAAGTCCGGCGAGGTGTCCAGCCGTGAGCTGGTCGAGGCCCACCTGAAGGTGATCGAAGCCGCCGAACCGAGCATCCAGGCGTTCCTGCAGGTGTCCGCCGACGAGGCGCGCGCCCAGGCCGACGCGTTCGACGAGAAGACCGCCAAGGGCCAGACCGAGGGCCTGCCCGAACTGGCCGGCGTGCCGATCGCGATCAAGGACATGATCGTGACCAAGGGCATCGTGACCACGGCCGCCTCGAAGATTCTCGAAGGCTGGGTGCCGCCGTACGACGCCACCGTCATCGAGAAGCTCAAGGCCGCGGGCATGCCGCTGCTGGGCAAGACGAACCTGGACGAGTTCGCGCAGGGCTCCTCCACCGAGCATTCCGCGTTCGGCCCGACCCACAACCCGTGGGACACCGACCGCGTGCCGGGCGGCTCCGGCGGCGGCTCGGCCTCCGCGGTGGCCGCCTTCGAGGCGCCGCTGGCCCTGGGCACCGACACCGGTGGTTCGATTCGCCAGCCGGGCGCCCTGACCGGCACGGTCGGCGTCAAGCCGACCTACGGCGGCGTGAGCCGTTTCGGCGCGATCGCGATGGCGAGCTCGCTGGACCAGATCGGCCCGGTGAGCCGCACGGTGCTGGATTCCGCGTTGCTGCAGGAGATCATCGGCGGCCATGACCGCCGCGATTCCACCTCGATCCCGGTCCCGGTGCGCCCGATGGCCGCCGCCGCCCGCGAAGGCATGAAGCGCGACCTGAAGGGCATGCGCATCGGCCTGGTCAAGGAACTCGGCGGCGAAGGCTTCCAGCCGGGCGTGCAGGCCCGCTTCAACGAGTCCGTCAAGCTGCTCGAAGAGATGGGCGCCGAGATCGTGGAGGTCTCCTGCCCGCACTTCCCGTATTCGCTGGGTGCCTACTACATCATCATGCCCTCCGAGGTCAGCTCCAACCTGGCCCGCTACGACGGCATGCGCTACGGCCTGCGCGTCATGCCGCCGGCCGACGTGCCGCAGACCGCCGCCAACATGATGGCCTACACCCGTGAGGCCGGCTTCGGCGACGAGGTCAAGCGCCGCATCATCCTGGGCACCTACGCGCTGTCTGCCGGCTACTACGACGCCTGGTACGGCTCCGCGCAGAAGGTGCGCACGCTGATCATCCAGGACTTCAACAATGCGTTCGAGCAGGCCGACGTGCTGATCTCCCCGACCAGCCCCTCCACCGCGTTCAAGTTCGGCGAGAAGATGGACGACCCGCTGGCCATGTACATGAACGACATCGCCACGATCCCGGCGAACCTGGCCGGCACCCCGGCCATGAGCATCCCGTCCGGCCTGTCCGACGACGGCCTGCCCGCCGGCATCCAGTTCATCGCCCCGCAGCAGCGCGACGAGGTCATGTACAAGCCGGCCGCCGCCCTGGAGGCCGCGCTCAACGAACAGTGGGGCGGCCCGATCTGGCAGTCCCTGAAGACCCCGTGGCTCGACGGCCTGAACAAGTGAAGCATCGGAGGAGCAAGACATTATGGCTGAAAAACTGATGAAGTACGCCGATGCCGTCAAGCAGTTCGACCCGGTCATCGGCCTGGAGACGCATGTCGAGCTGAGCACGAACACCAAGCTGTTCTGCCCGGCGCATGTGGAGTTCGGCGGCGATCCGAACACGCAGCTGACCCCGGTCTCCCTCGGTCTGCCCGGCTCCCTGCCGGTGCTCAACGAGGCCGCCGTGGACTACGCGATCAAGCTGGGCCTGGCCCTGCACTGCGAGATCGCCGAATGGAGCCAGTTCTCCCGCAAGAACTACTTCTACCCGGACATGCCGCGCAACTACCAGATCTCCCAGTACGACAAGCCGACCAACGGCAACGGCTACCTGGACGTGGAACTGGATGACGGCACGATCTTCCGCGTGCCGATCGAACGCGCCCACATCGAGGACGACGCCGGCAAGAACACGCACGTCGGCGGCGCCGACGGGCGCATCGAGGGCGCGGACCACTCGCTGGTCGACTACAACCGCGCCGGCGTGCCGCTGATCGAGATCGTCACCAAGCCGATCGAGGGTGTGGGCGACCGCGGCCCGGAAATCGCCGGCGCCTACATGCGCACGCTGCGCGACATCGTGCGTGCGCTGAACATCTCGCACGCCCGCATGGAGCAGGGCAACATGCGCGCCGACGTGAACGTGTCGCTGCGCCGCAACCCGACCGACCCGTTCGGCACCCGCTCCGAAACCAAGAACGTGAACTCGTTCCGCGGCATCGAGAAGACCATCCAGTACGAGATCCGCCGCCAGGCCGCCATCCTGAACGACGGCGGCGAGGTGCTGCAGGAGACCCGCCATTGGGACGAGGCCTCGCAGACCACCGCCGGCGGGCGCGTCAAGTCCGACGCGGACGACTACCGCTACTTCCCGGATCCGGATCTGGTGATGCTGCATATCACCAAGGAGCGCATCGAGCGTCTGGCCGCGCACATGCCGGAGATGCCGCGCGAACGCCGCAACCGCCTGCAGGGCGAGTGGGGCTTCTCCGACCTGGAGATGCGCGACGTGGTCAATGCCGACGCCCTCGACCTGATCGAGGCCACCGTGGCCGCCGGCGCCAGTGCGGCCGGCGCCAAGAAGTGGTGGCTGGGCGAGCTCTCCCGTGAGGCGAACGCCAAGGGCGTCTCGCTGGAGGAGCTGCCGGTGACCCCGGCCGACGTGGCCGAGGTCGAGAAGCTCATCGCCGACGGCAAGCTCAACGACAAGCTGGCCAAGCAGACCGTCTCCGGCGTGCTCGCCGGCGAGGGCACCCCCGCCGAGGTCGTGGCCAAGCACGACTACCAGGTCGTCTCCGACGACGGCGCGCTCGTCGCCGCCGTGGAGGAGGCCATGGCCGCCAACCCGGATGTGGTCGAGAAGCTCAAGGCCGGCAACATGAAGCCGATGGGCGCCATCATCGGCGCGGTCATGAAGGCCACCAAGGGCCAGGCCGACGCCAAGGCGGTCAACAAGATCGTGATGGAGAGGCTTCACGCCTAGTGCACAATGCTTTCAGCGAATCTTGAGATGGGTACAATACCGTCGAGAGGTAGAGTGAAAGCGAATGACCAAGGGGTGTATGTCATGGAACAGAACGCCGAACCTCCGTTGACTGATGCCGACGCGGTCTCCCGCGAACTTCCGGCGCGGATCGTCATCCCCCCGATCAGGGGCGAGATGGTGCATCTGCGCCCGGCGGCCGTGGAGGATCTGCCACGCATGGACGAACTGGGCGCCTACTGCGGCGCCTCCCGCATCACCGGCAAGGACATGCAGGCCGAACGCGCCGTGGTCCACGCCTGGGTCCGCCGCTCGGTGGCCTGGTCGGAGGGTCGCAGCGAAACCGGTGTGGACGATCCCGAATCGCGCCGCACCATCGCCTGGTCGATCCTGACCGACGCGGACCATGACGACGACGGCACAGTCGACGCGGCCGAAACCGGCAACGTCATCGGCATGATCTTCCTGATCGACATCGACGGCTGGGCACGTTCCGCACGCATCCAGATCGTGCTCGGCAAGGACTACCGCGGCCGCGGCTACTCGCGCGACGCGATGCCGCGCGTCATGACCTTCGGCTTCGCCCCGGAACCGGCCGGACTGGGCATGCACCGCATCTGGGTCGGCGTGCCGGAGAAGAACACGCGGTCGATCTCCGTGTACCAGTCGCTCGGCTTCGTACCCTCGGGCACCTCGCGCGACGCGCTGTGGGACGCGGAGAACAACAAGTACCAGGACCTGATCGTCATGGACACCCTGGCCGACGAATACGATCCGATCGCCTCCCTCGACGCCTTCGGCATGCATGTGCTGGAGGACAACCCCGGCGTCAAGGAGGCGCTGAGCATGCGTGAGCACTCGGTGTCCATCCGCAAGCGCAACGCCGAGGAACAGCAGACGCGACCGGTCATCCCGGAGGAGGCCAAGGCCCCGATGCCGCAGCCGGGCGACGAACCGGGTGAATCGCAGCGGCAGGAGCACATTCCGCCGGAACAGCCCGAACCCCGTGCCACCCAGCGTTACCGCGAGCCGGAGACCGGCGACGTGCGCGAATCGTCCGACGGCGAGGAAAGCAGCTGGCCGTACGGCTCGTCCGAACGCAAATCGTCGAAGACCGCCTGGTGGCGCAACCTGGGGCGTGGCCGCAAACGCGATATGGAAGGTAAGTGATGAGCGCCGAGGATCTCGACAACTACGAAACCGACGCCGAACTCGCCCTGTACAAGGAATACCGCGATGTCATCAAACTGTTCACCTACGTGGTGGAGACGGAACGGCGCTTCTACCTGGCGAACAAGGTGGATTTCAACGTGCGTTCGGCCGGGCAGGACGTGTACTTCGACGTGCAGCTGACCGACGCATGGGTGTGGGACGTGTACCGGTCCTCCCGGTTCGCCAAGAGCGTGCGCATCGTGACGTTCAAGGATGTGAACGTGGAGGAGGTCCAGAAATCCGACATCGACATCCCCGACGGCATCTGATGTCGCACGGAACCGGTCGTCCGGCATCGGGTCGATGAGCGGCGACGAACGGAACATATCCGACGGGTCGATTCCAACAGACGGATCGGCCCGTTTCCTATATTCCCATGGAGGCACATCCGCGGGGCGAATGGATACCAACCCTTGCTGCAATCGTGAGGATTTGGCGATACCCCATGCGGGGTACCGCCTTTTCGGGTAAACTATGCGTGATTTACCGTAATGCAAGGAGAACGGAACGTGACGCAGAAGCAAACCGTGGTGATCATCGGCGGCGGCCCCGCCGGTCTGACCGCCGCATGGGAATTGATGAAGGACGGCGGCGCGGACGCGTACGACGTGACCGTGCTGGAGGCGACCCGCGAGTTCGGCGGCATCTCGCGCACGGTGAAGCACAACGGCAACCGGATGGACATCGGCGGCCACCGGTTCTTCTCGAAGGACGACCGCATCATGCAGTGGTGGCGCGACACCCTGCCGCTGCAGGGTGCGCCCAGCTACGACGACAGGAAGCTCGGCCGCCATCACGACCTGGAACCGGGCGGGCCGGACCCGGAGACCTGCGACGAGGTGATGCTCAAGCGGCACCGCGTGTCCCGCATCTACTGGAACCGGCATTTCTTCGACTACCCGATCAGCCTGAGCCCGAACACGCTCAAGGCCATGGGCCCCAAGCTGACGCTGGAGGCCGGGTTCTCGTATCTGAAGTCGATGGTGCACAAGCTGCCCGAGGACAACCTGGAGAACTTCTACATCAACCGTTTCGGGCGCAAGCTGTACTCGATGTTCTTCGAAGGCTACACCGAGAAGCTGTGGGGGCGGCACCCCTCGCAGATCTCGGCCGACTGGGGCGCGCAGCGCGTCAAGGGCCTGAGCATCACCGAGGTGCTGAAGAACGCGTTCCTCAAACTGCTGCCGAAGAAGCAGGACGCCTCCAAGGTGGAGACCAGCCTGATCGAGGAGTTCTGGTACCCCAAGTACGGGCCCGGCCAGCTGTGGGAGACCGTGGAGCGCAACTGCGAGCGCGCCGGCGTGCGTGTGATCACCGACGCGAACGTGGTCCAGGTGCGCCAGGAGGGCGGCCGCATCGAATCCGTGGTGTACGCGGATGGCGAGGGCAACCTCACCGAGCTGAAGGCCGACCAGTTCATCTCCTCCATGCCGGTGAAGGACCTGGTCAACGCCCTGGGCGCGGGTGAGGGCGCCGCGCAGGTGCCCGCTGATATGAGCGAGATCGCCAATGGTCTGCCGTACCGTGACTTCGTGACCGTGGGCCTGCTGGTCAAGCACCTGAAGCTGCGCAACACCACCGACATCCCCACGCTGGGCAATCCGCCGATCGTGCCGGACTGCTGGATCTACGTGCAGGATCCGGGCTACAAGGTCGGCCGTCTGCAGATCTTCAACAATTGGAGCCCCTATCTGGTCAAGGATGTGGACGACACGGTGTGGATCGGACTGGAATACTTCTGCGAGGAGGGCGATGCGTTCTGGTCGATGAGCGACGAGGAGGCGCGTGACTTCGCCATCCAGGAGCTCACCCGCATGCGCGTGATCAACGGGCCGCAGGACGTCATCGATGCGCATCGCGAGCGCGTGAAGAAGGCGTATCCGGCGTACTTCGACACCTACAGCCGCATGGACGAGCTGGTGGAGTACCTGGATTCGTTCGGCAACCTGTACTGCGTGGGCCGCAACGGCCAGCACCGGTACAACAACATGGACCATTCGATGGCCACGGCCATGGAGGCGGTCGGCAACATCAAAACCGGCAAGACCTCCAAGAAGAACGTGTGGAGCGTCAACACCGAGCAGTCCTACCACGAAAGCAAGTAGCCGGGCTGTTGGGCGGGTTTTGCGGTTGGTCGGCATGGCGTAGTATGGTGAACAACGTCCGTTAGCAATGCTTGCCATGCCGGACGTTCCATCGCGGGTTTTCCGCAATCCTGTCACCAGCCGTAGCCGGTTATGTCGTATGGCGGTTGCGGCCAAGGAAAGGTACCAACAGTGGCCAATAGCCAAAATCTTGAAGAGATGAAGCTGCCTGAGCTCAAGGAGCTCGCCAAGCAGATGGGTCTTCGTGGCACGTCGACGATGCGTAAGCCGGAATTGCTCGCCACCCTGCAGGCCGCGCGTAACGGGGGAGAGGCCCCGGAAGGTGTAACGGTCCGCGCGCCGAAGAATACTGAGCCTCGCCGTACGCGCACGGCCGAGCAAACCCCGGCGGACGAGCCCGCCGCCCCCCAGGCGGCCGCGGCACCCGAGCAGCCCGCCGCCCCCGCCGCGGAGCCGGCGGAGCAGGCCGAACGCAGGCCGCGTCGCGCCGCCCATGAGCGTCAGTCCGCCGACGAATTCGCCTCCACCCTGCTCGACGAGCTGGATCTGGGCGCCAAGCCGGAATCCCGCGAGCACCGTCACCAGGATGAGGTCGATGACTCCGGGCAGCCGATGCGCCGTCGCCGCCGCGGCGAACGCGACCAGAAGCATGCCCCCGCCGACCGTCAGCGTGCGTCCGAACCGGATCACGAGCTGGACGACATCCTCGCCGCACTGCCCGACCAGAAGCATGAGGACGAGGGCGCGGACCACGAGTTCTCCCGCCGCAACCGCAACCGCGGCGACCGGAACAACAACGCCGCGGGCAATGATCGCCGCCAGCGCCGCATGCGCGGCCGTGACCGCGAGAACACCGAGGACCGCGAGGAGCAGCAGCGTCCGCAGGAGGATCTGGTGCCGGTCGCGGGCATCGTGGACGTACTGGACTCCTACGCGTTCGTGCGCACCTCCGGCTACCTGCCGGGGCCGAACGACGTGTACGTGTCGATGGGGCAGGTCAAGAAGTACGGCCTGCGCAAGGGCGACGCCGTGCACGGCACGATCCGCCCGCCGCGTGAGGGAGAGCGCCGCAACCAGCGTCAGAAGTTCGTGCCGCTGCAGGCGATCGACTCGATCAACGGCATGAGCGTGGAGGAGGCGGCCAACCGCCCGCAGTTCGCCAAGCTCACCCCGCTGTACCCGCAGGAGCGGCTGAAGCAGGAGACCACGCCGAATAAGCTCACCGGTCGTCTGATCGACATCGTGGCCCCGATCGGCAAGGGCCAGCGCGGCCTGATCGTCTCCCCGCCGAAGGCCGGCAAGACTATCACGCTGCAGAACATCGCCAACGCGATCACCACCAACAACCCCGAGGTGCATCTGATGGTGGTGCTGGTGGACGAGCGCCCCGAAGAGGTCACCGACATGGAGCGCACGGTGCAGGGCGAGGTCATCTCCTCCACCTTCGATCGTCCGGCCTCCGACCATACGACCGTGGCTGAACTGGCGATCGAGCGTGCCAAGCGCCTGGTCGAGCTCGGTCAGGATGTGGTGGTGCTGCTGGACTCCATGACCCGTCTGGCCCGTGCCTACAACATCGCAGCCCCGGCCTCCGGCCGCATCCTGTCCGGCGGTGTGGACGCGCAGGCGCTGTACCCGCCGAAGAAGTTCTTCGGCGCGGCCCGCAACATCGAGAACGGCGGCTCGCTGACCATCATCTCGTCCGCGCTGGTGGAGACCGGCTCGAAGATGGACGAGGTGATCTTCGAGGAGTTCAAGGGCACCGGCAACATGGAGCTCAAGCTCAGCCGCGAACTGGCTGACAAGCGCCTGTTCCCGGCCATCGACGTGAACTCGTCCGGCACCCGCCGCGAGGAGCTCATCACCCCGCCCGACGAGCTGCCGGTCATCTACCGTCTGCGCCGCCTGCTGGGCGGTCTGGAACCGGAGCAGGCCTATCAGACGCTCGTGCCGAGGCTTAAGAAGACGCCGACCAACCGCGACTTCCTGGCCGCGATCGTCCAGCAGAGCAACTCCAGCGCCGTCAACGGCAACTGAGCTGCAGCCGAACGCTGGCGCTGAACGCATCGCGCCCCCTCCCAACACGCCCGGTCTGTGCGGACTCTGATCCATCGTGACCCTGATCCAAGTTACAAAACGGCGGAATATCAAGGTTTTGCACTTGTGTCACGGTCACAGAAGTGTCACAGTCCGCACAAGCCGGGCGTGTTGCGATGGTATGGAGGTACGGCTTGGCGGTGACTACCATCAAACGACCATGGCGCGCGCCATCATCATGATGCGCTAGGCTGACGGGTATGAGCGATAACGAACAGAGTGATTGGCGCAATTCCACAATCGATGCCGCCGAAGCACGGGAACATCCCGAGACGGCCGAGGCCGTGCAGGCCATCGAGCGGCTGCGCGGGTCGATCGACAACGTGGACACGGCCATCGTCATACTGCTGGCCGAACGGTTCAAATACACGGCCCAGATAGGCCAATGGAAGGCCCGGGCCGGGTTCGCCCCCGCCGACAACGAACGGGAACACCGCCAGATCGCACGCTTGCGCACGCTCGCGGAGCAGGCCGGATTGGACCCGGACATCGCCGAGTCCTACCACACCTTCGTGGTGAGCGAATCCAAGACCCGCCACGAACGCATCGCCGCCCGGTCGTAGCACGTCTCGTATCGGTCCGACACGCTCGACTTCTGCGGACTCTGATACTTTGTGACCGTGATCCATCTCGAGAATCGTTGGAATTACAACGTTTTGTATCTTGCATCAGAGTCATGATGGATCAGAGTCCGCACAGGCCGGGCGTGTTGGGGAAGGAATGCCGAAATAACACAGGGGGCGTCCGATATCCATCGGACGCCCCCGCGCGGAAATAGAGCCTTGGATCAGGCCTTCGGCTTCTTGGCCGGCGGCTCACCCAGCTCGCTGGCGGTCACCGTAACGGTCGCATCCGCCTCGCCCTCAGCCGCGGCGGCTTCGACCACGGTCAGCGGGCCGGTCACGCGGCCGGCCTCGGCGATGTCGCTGAGCGTGCTGATGATCGCCTCCACGGCGTCGGTCGGCGCGGCCAGCGTGGCGGAGAGGATCGGAGTCTTCATCGAGACCTTGGCCTGCGACTTCAAGCCACGCAGCTCGGCCAGGGCCTTGCCGGCCCAGTCGAGCACGTCGGCGGACACCGAACCGGCGGCCGCCTCGTACACGGCCGCATCCGGCCAGGCGGCGCGGTGCACGGAGCCCTCGCCCTCATGCATCCAGCTCCATACCTCTTCGGTGGCGTACGGCAGGTACGGGGCCAGCAGACGCGCGAACGCATCCAGTCCCAGGCCCAGCGTGGTGCGCGCGGAGAGCACGGCGGCCTCGCTCGGCGTCACGCCGGTCGAATCGGCGGTGCCGTAGGCGCGGTTCTTCACCAGCTCGATGTAGTCGTCGCAGAACTGCCAGAAGAAGGTCTCGATGGCCTCCAGCGCCTTGGAATGCTCGTACGCCTCCAGCGACTCGGTGGCCTCGCGCACCACGCGGGCCATGGCGGCCATGGCGGCACGGTCCAGCGGCTCGGTCACGTCGGCCGGATTCCACGCGGCGGTGGCGGCGGCGCCCACATGATGGTTCTCGTCCTCGCGGCCGATGGCCAGCGCGAACTTGGTGGCGTTGAGCAGCTTGATGGCCAGGCGGCGGCCGATCTTCATCTGGCCCTCGTCATAGGTGGCGTCCAGGCCCAGGCGGGCGGCGGCGGCCCAGTAGCGCACCGCGTCGGCGCCGTACTTGTCGATCGGCTCGTTCGGCACCACCACGTTGCCCTTGGACTTCGACATCTTCTTGTGATCCGGGTCCAGGATCCAGCCCGAGAGCGCGGCGTGCGCCCACGGCAGGCACTTGTTCTCCAGATGCGCGCGGTCCACGGTGGAGAACAACCAGGTGCGGATGATGTCCTGGCCCTGCGGGCGCAGATCCATCGGGAACGTGGCGTTGAAGATCGCCTGATTCTCCTCGCCCGGCTCCTCCCAGCGGGTCACGATCTGCGGGGTCAGCGACGAGGTGGCCCAGGTGTCCATGATATCCGGCTCGGCCGTGAACCCGCCCGGCACGTCGCGCTGCGACTCGTCGTAGCCCTCCGGCACGTCGGTGGTCGGGTCGATCGGGAGCACGTCCTCGCTCGGCGTGATCGGATGCTCGTAATCCGCGGTGCCGTCGGCCTTGACCGGGTACCACAGCGGGAACGGCACGCCGAAGAAGCGCTGGCGGGAGATCAGCCAGTCGCCGTTGAGGCCATTGACCCAGTTCTCATAGCGCACGCGCATGAAATCCGGGTGGAAGTTGAGCTCACGGCCGCGCTCGATCAGCTCGGCGTTCAGCTGCTGGTCGGTGCCGCCGTTCTTCAGATACCACTGGCGGGAGGTCACGATCTCCAGCGGCTTGTCGCCCTTCTCGTAGAAGTTCGTCATACGCTTGGTCGGCGTCGGCTCGCCGTCCAGGTCGCCGGACTCGCGCAGTGCGTCCACGATCGCCTTGCGTGCGGAGAACGTGGTCTTGCCGGCGATTCTCTGGAACAGTTCGCGGCCGGCCTCGTCCTCGATCCAGTCCGGGGTGTCCATGATGATACGGCCGTTGCGCTGGATGATCGACCGCAGCGGCAGGTTCAGGTCGCGCCACCACTCCACGTCGGTCACGTCGCCGAACGTACAGCACATGGCGATGCCGGCGCCCTTGTCCATCTCGGCGGCCTTGTGCGCCAGGATCGGCACCTTGACCTTGAACAGCGGCGAATACACGGTCTGGCCGAAATACGGCTGGTAGCGCTCGTCCTCCGGGTTGGCGATCAGCGAGGTGCAGGCCGCCAGCAGCTCGGGGCGGGTGGTCTCGATGTAGATCGGGGTGCCGTCCTCGAAGCGGAACGCCACCTTATGGTAGAAGCCCGGGTACTCGCGCGATTCGAGCTCGGCCTGGGCCACGGCGGTCTGGAACGTCACGTCCCACAGGCCCGGCGCCTCCTTCTGGTAGGCCTCGCCGCGCTTCAGGTTGCGCAGGAACGCCTTCTGCGCCACGCGCCGCGGATGCTCGCCGATGGTGTGGTAGGTCTGCGACCAGTCGATCGACAGGCCCAGCTTGCGCCACAGCGCCTCGAACAGCTTCTCGTCCTGCGCGGTGAGCTTCTCGCACAGCTCGATGAAGTTCTGGCGGCTGATCGGCACCTGGTCCTTGGCGTCGATCTTCTTGCCGTCGGTGCCTTCGAACGGCGGCTTGAAATCCGGATCGTACTTCAGCGAGGTGTCCACACGCACGCCGTAGTAGTTCTGTACACGGCGCTCGGTGGGCAGGCCGTTGTCGTCCCAACCCATCGGATAGAACACGTCGTAGCCGCGCATGCGCTTGAACCGGGCGATCACGTCGGTGTGCGTGTAGGAGAACACATGCCCCACATGCAGCGAACCGGAGACGGTGGGCGGCGGGGTGTCGATCGAATAGACGGCCTTGCGGTCGCGGGTGCCCTGGAACTTGTACGTGTCGTTGCCGTCCCAGACGCCGCGCCACTTGTCCTCAAGTCCGTCGACGCCCACCCGGTCGGGCAGCGGCGTCAGATGCGCATTGATGATGGTGTTGTGGCTCTCTGTCATACACGACAGTCTAGAAATCCGTTACGACAGCGCGATATCGGACAATGGCAGCCACCGGTCCACCATATTCGTGGCGTAGCCGCTCAACCGGGGCTGGGCCGCCACGAACGTCCGGCAGGAGTACAACCAATCGCTGGCCGCATCCTGGCTGACCGTACGGGCGAAGGCGCGCAGGCCGTCCTGGTACTCCTCATCGTTGGGGGCCGCCATGGCCGCCTTGTACTGGTCCTGCGCCTGCGAATCGGTGTACTGCGAGAGCGATTGCGGGTCGGCGTACTGCGCCGCGGAATCGTCCCCGTCCTCGGTCCGCAGCGTCAGGTCGAACTGGCGCGAGTCGATGCGCACCTGGTAGTCGTTCTCGGCCAGCGCCTCCACGTTGACCGGCACACCCCCCTGCTCGATCTGCGAGGCGATGGTGGTGGCCAGCGTCGCGTACTCTTGCTGGACGACGAACCGGAGCCCCCCGCCGTAGTACGAAGTGCCGAAATACGAGGCCAGGGCGGCACCCTGGTCCGTGTCGTGCGGGAACAGGCCGGTCAGGTCCTCGTACCCCGGGTCGAGCGGGCCGATCGGGCCGCCCAGCTCCTGCGAGGCGTCGGCCTGCGACTGGGTGATGACGGCGGTGTCGACCAGATACCGTATGGCCTGACGCATCTGCGAATCGGACAAGATGGAATCGGCGTCGTTGTTGAACACCAGCGTGGTCTTGTTCAGGCTCTCCCCGGTGGCGACCATCAGCGTGGGGTCCTCGCTCAGCGATTGGGCCGTGGCCGCGCTCAGCGGCAGCGCCATGTCGATCTCGCCGTTCCGCAGCGCCTCCACCATGGAGGATTCGTCGGCGAAATACCGGAGGGTGATCTGCGAGGAGGCCGGGGCCTGCCCCCAGTAGGAGTCGTTGCCGCGCAGCGCGATGGACACGCTCTGGCGGAACTCGGAGACGGTGAACGGCCCGGAGCCCAAGGCCTGGCGCGCGTAATCGATGGAGGCCTCCTCATCGTAGACGATGCCGGCGCGTCCGGCCAGGGTCCGGAGCAGCGTCGGGTCGGGGGAGGACAGCGTGATGGTGACGGTGTCCTTGTCCGGATTGGCGACCTCGGCGAGATGGTCGAGCGCCTCGGAGCCGACGTACTGCTGCTGCACGGCCTGCTGGAGGGACCAGACCACGTCGGAGGAGTCGAGCGCATGGCCGTTGGAGAACCGCAGCCCGGATTGCAGCGTGAAGGTGTAGCTGAGGCCATCCTCGGAGACGTCCCATTGCTTGGCCAGACCGGCGGTCAGGGAGTTGTCCTGGCCGCGGGAGACGAGCGTTTCGTACACGTTGCCGAGCAGCGCCTGCTCGATGGCGGGGTTGTCGTCGGTGCGGATGTCGATCGAGGACGGTGCGTCCGGAACGCCGATGGTGACGGCCGTGTCGGACTGGATCGAGCTGACGTGGTCGATGACGTGATTGTCCTTCAGGAGCGTCCAGCCTGCCCACAGCAGCATGCACAGCGCGGCGGCGACCGCCACGAACACGGCCCAACGTTTCCATGCATCGTTCCTCTGAGTACGCATGGTACCGAGTGTAGCCGCTGCGTCTGAATAACGGCTGTCAATGAGCGGAAGGACAGGTGTCGTTCAGGGGGCACGCCCCGCAGTCGGGCTTGCGCGCGTGGCAGGTGGCGCGCCCGTGCAGGATCAGCCGGTGCGACAGGTCCGTCCACTCCTCGGGCGGGAAGCAGGCGGTGATCTCCCGTTCGATGCGCACCGGGTCGGGGGTGGGGTCGTTCCAGTCGTCGCGCCAGCGCAGCCGGCCCGTCACGCGGATCACATGCGTATCCACGGGGAAGCCGGGCACGTCGAACGCGTTGCCGAGCACCACGTTGGCGGTTTTGCGGCCCACGCCGGGCAGTGTGGCCAGCTCCTCCATGGTGTCGGGCACCCGGCCGGCGAACCGGGATTCGAGCTGGGCGGACAGGGCGATGATGTTGCGCGTCTTGGTATGGTAGAAGCCGATGGGGCGGATGATGTCCTCCACACGCTGCGGGTCGGCCGCCGCCAGTGCCGCGGGCGTGGGATAGGCGGCGAACAGCGCGGGGGTGACCGTGTTCACGCGCTTGTCGGTGGTCTGGGCGCTCAGCACGGTGGCCACCAGCAGCTGGAACGGGGAGTCGAAATCGAGCGCGCACGCCGGCTCGGGAATGACACGGCAGAGGATCGCGTATTCGTCATGCATGCGCCGCAACCGGGCGCGTTTGGATTCGCGCGGAATGCTCACTCATCCCCCAGGGCGTCCTCGGGCGGGTCGAACCGGTAACCCACGTTGCGCACGGTGCCGATCATATGCTCGTATTCGCCGCCGAGCTTGGCGCGCAGCCGCCGGATATGCACGTCCACGGTGCGGGTGCCGCCGTAGTAGTCGTACCCCCATACCTCCTGCAGGAGCTGGGCGCGCGTGAAGACATGACCGGGGTGCTGCATGAGGTATTTGAGCAGCTCGAACTCCTTGTAGGCCAGATCGAGCGGGTGGCCGTGCAGGCTGGCCGTATAGCCGTTGACGTCCATCACCAGATCGCCGCAGCGCAGCAGACCGTCCTGCTCGTCGCTCAGGGCCGGCGCGTCGAGCTTCTGCACGGTGTCGGCGCGCACCGGCTGGCGCTCGCCGGCCAGCCGCAGCCGCCCCTCGACCTCGGCGGGCGAGGCGGACGCCAGCACCATGTCCGTGGTCCCCCATTCGGCGGTGACCACGGGGAATCCGCCGTCGGTCAGGATCAGGATGATCGGTATGGTCAGCCCCGAGGCGTGCATCATCAGGCACACGGTTTTGGCGGTGGCCAGGTCGTCGCGGGCGTCGACGAACAGGATGGTGTCCTCGGGCAGACGCACGATGCTCGCCAGATCCAGCGGGAGCACGCGCACGCGGTGCGGCAGCAGCGCCAGCGAGGGCAGCACGGTGGCGGGGTCTTCCGCCGCAGTCATCAACGTCAGATCCGTCACCTGCTCCTCCTTCGATCGTCTCCCCGACACGGACTGTTGGAACGCAACGTCCCTTTTGGTTGGATTGTACGTTTGGGATATGTCAATTGCGGGAATGCGGCGCAGTATGTGGACACTGTAGACTACATTGGAATGGCAAGGAACGGTTCGATTATCCGACAGAAAAGAGGGCGACCATGATTCAGACGCAGTCGTCGGCACAGACGGCGGAACAGCCCGATGCGATCCCGTTCCCCAAGGTGGTGGCGGTTCAGGTCTGCGCATACGTGGTGCTGGTGGCGGTGTCGGCGTGCTCGCCGATGCGGGATCTGCAGGGTGCCGTGCACGTTGCCTATACGACGGTTCCCGTGGTGGCGGCCATGGCGTTGTTCACATGGTGCTCGTCGTTGCGCGACGGGCTGGCCGGCAGGGTGATTGCGGCCGTGGCCGGTGCGCTGTCCCTGGCGTGCGCCGTGGGGCAGTCGTTGGGGGCGCTGTTCTTCCCTGTGCGCGCCACGGGCGCCGAAGGGACCGAACCGGTGGGGTTCTACCCGCAGGAGACGTGGGCCGCCGGGGTCGTGGGGCTGCTGGTGGCGCTGGTGCTGGTCTCGTTCGCGCGGCAGATGGCGCGTGAGGACCGGTCGCATCTGATCCGTTCGTTGTCCCACGGCGTGACCGGCGGGGTGGCGATGATCGCCGCCCCCGGCTGGTGCTTCCTGCCCGATCTGTTCGCCGGCTGCCGTGCCGCGGATGGTGGGCCGGCCCTGACGGTCGCATGGGCTGGCTGCGCGGTGATTGCGGTGCTGGCGGTGCTGCTGGGCATCGCCTCATATCTGTGGGCGAGGGACGCGAACCCGGTGGAGGGCGCCGCGCACCCGTGGCTCGGCATCGGGCTGATGCCGGTGATGTTCCTGGGGCCGGTGGTGGCCGTGGCCAGTCTGATCGTGACGCTGCTGGTGTAGCGGTCGGTTCCCTCTCCGGACACCTAATATGAACGGGGCGCATGGTTCATACCATGCGCCCCGCAAACGTTACCGAGGAGACGGACTCACTCGCCCTGGGCGGCGAGACGCTCCTTGGCGGCCACGATCTCCTTCTCGGCCTCGGCCACGCCGGCCCAGTAGTCGCCGGGCATGACCTCCTTGCCGGGCTCCAGGGCCTTGTACTGCTCGAAGAAGTGCTTGATCTCAGCCTTGTGGTACTCGGAGACGTCGTCGATGTCCTTGATGTCGTCGAAGCGCACATCGGCGGGCACGCACAGCACCTTGTCGTCGCCGCCGGCCTCATCGACCATGTGGTACAGGCCCACGGCGCGGCACTCGACCACGCAGCCCGGGAACACCGAGTTCGGGATCATGACCAGGGCGTCGAGCGGATCGCCGTCCTCGCCGAGGGTGCCGTCGATGTAGCCGTAATCATCCGGGTAGCCCATCGAGGTGAACAGCGTACGGTCCAGGAACACGCGACCGGTCTCATGGTCGACCTCGTACTTGTTCTTGGAACCGCGCGGGATCTCCACCACCACGTTGAAGGTTTCTGCCATTGTCTTCTCCTTTGGAAGGTCAGACGGATATTCCGTTACCTACGATACCTCAGCCCTGCACGCTGAGGATGTGCGCCACGTCGGCCCACGGGGCCAGCGAGACGAAGTTGTCCCAGCCCCACTGGAACTCGCGGCCGGTCAGCTCGTCGCGCATGGTGACGGCGCGGTCGGTCGGCAGGCCGAGCTCGGGCAGTTCGATGTGCACGGTGGACTGGTGGGCGTTGTAGCCGTCCAGGTTCACGACCACGATCAGCGTGTCCGCCTGGCCGGTGCCGGTCAGCTCGGCCGGCGTGTGGCGGGCGAACGCCAGGATACTCGGATCCGAGGTCGGCAGCACCGTGAGGTTGTGGTAGCTGCGGGCGGCCGGATGGTTGCGGCGGATCTCGTTGAGCGAACCGAGCAGTTCGGCGATGCCGTACTTGTCGGCCTCCTTCCAGTCGCGGACCTTGATCTCGTACTTCTCGTTGTCGATCTGCTCCTCGAATCCCGGGCGCTGGCGGTTCTCGATCAGCTCGTAGCCGTTGTAGATGCCCCAGGACGGCGAGCCCATGGCGGCCAGCACCGCGCGCACGGCGTGGCCGGCGATGCCGTTGTCGCGCACGTAGGCGGTTAGGATATCCGGCGTGGTGGGCCAGAAGGTGTTGTGCTGGTAGTAGCCCTCGTTGCCGTTGGTTTCGAGCAGGTACTCGGCCAGCTCCTCCTTGGTGTTGCGCCACGGGAAGTAGCAGTGCGACTGTGTGAAGCCCACGTAGCTCAACGCACGCATCATGCCCGGGCGGGTGAACGCCTCGGCCAGGAACAGGACCTCGGGGTGCTTCTTGGTCACCGCGGCGATGACGTCCTGCCAGAAGCGCACCGGCTTGGTGTGCGGGTTGTCGATGCGGAAGATCGTCACGCCCGCCTCGATCCACAGGTTCATGATGCGCTCGACCTCGCGCTCGATGCCGGACATGTCCGCGTTGAAGTCGATCGGATAGATGTCCTGGTACTTCTTCGGCGGGTTCTCGGCGAACGCGATCGTGCCGTCCGGCTTGATGCGGAACCAGTTCGGATGCTGCTTGACCCACGGATGGTCGGGGGAGCACTGCAGCGCGAAGTCGAGCGCGATCTCCAGACCCAGCTCGTGGGCGTGGGCCACGAACGCCTTGAAGTCGTCCATCGTACCCAGCAGCGGGTCCACCGTGTCATGGCCGCCGAGCTCGGAGCCGATGCCGAACGGGGAGCCCGGGTCGTGCGGGCCGGCCACAAGCGAATTGTTGCGGCCCTTGCGGTTGGTCACGCCGATCGGGAAGATCGGCGGCAGGTAGACGATGTCGAACCCCTCTTCGGCGGCACGGTCCAGACCGGTGAGCGCGGTCTTGAAATCGCCCTGCACGATCGTGCCGTCCTCGGCACGGTACGCGCCTTCCGAACGCGGGAAGAACTGGTACCAGGCGGCGAAGCTGGACTTCGGACGCTCGACCTTGAAACGCTGCGGGCGGCTTTCGGAGATGCCGTCGCGCAGCGGGTGCGTCTTGTGCAGCGCCTCGATGCGCGGGTTGTCGGCCTCGGCAAGCCTGGCGGAGGCCGGACGCTCCTTGTCCGACATGCGTTCGGCGGCCTGCTCCAGATGCTTGCGATCGCGGGCGGACAGGTGCGCGTCCGCGGTGTGCGCCCAACGGTTGAGCATCTCGGCGCCGGTTTCCAGGGCGTTCTCCACGTCGTCGCCGACCTGCACCTTGATGCGGGCGTCGTGCAGCCACGAGGTGTAGGTATCCTCCCAACCCTCGATGGTGACGGTCCACTCGCCCAGCTGGCGCTTGACGGCGGCATAGTCCTCATCCCACGGCTTCAGGTCGCTGTGCTCGCCGGCCTGGAGCATGACGGTCCAGCGGTCGAGACCGGGGTTCGCGCAGGTCATGGCGGCGCGCTGCATCTCACGGCCACGCGGATTGCGCAGCACGGCGGTGGCACCGACCTTGGTGCGTCCCTCGATGAACACCTGCGCCGTGACCTCGAACGGCTCGCCCAGTTCGACGCGGGCCGGGAACATGCCCTGCTCGGCGCTCGGGGTCACGTCCATGACCACGATGCGGCCGAACTGCTCGGGCGAGGTGACGGGGATGGTAGGGGCGGGGACCTCGCCGGCGGCCATCGACTTCGCCGCGGTGGAATTCGCGGTGGCGGCCGTCTGGGTCCTCGTCGTGCGATTGCGCGTGCTCCTCTTCGGAGCGGGTTTCTCACTGGTGGTGCGCTTGGAAGCGCTGTTGTTTGTTGCCATACAGCCCATTGTAGGGGCCGGCGTCCCAACTGTCGGACGCGGCTGCGGCATATGGACGCGCGCCGGCGAATCGCGCCACCGGCGAGTCTTGCGACTGTGGATATGTGGACGGTCCACGGACGCCGCAGCCGTGGAATGTGCACAACCTCAACAGCGAGTTGTCCACAACACGCCGGCGTCACTCATCGTTCGACCACATTTGCACGAACCCCTGCCGTGCCGCGCGCAACCATGGCAGGCTCGAGAGTGACGCGTGGGGCGTGGGGGAAGGCCAATCGAAAGGACGAAGATGAACGCACAACTACGCAGACCGATGGCGCTGATCGCCGGTGTGATCGCGGCGCTGGCCATCTGCTGCGGGCTGATGGGCGCGGCGCACGCCGGCCCGCTGACGGCGCCGGCGGATGGCACATACCTGACCTACCAGTATGCGGGGCAGCGGCTCTACATCGGCGCGATCGGCTCATCGGAACAAGGGCACGTCTACTGCATCGAGGCAGGCAAGGCCTCGGAACTGTCCTACAGCCAGGAGATCGCGCTCGCTGACACCGATCAGGCGCGGCGCGTGGCCTGGCTGGCGGAGGAATACCGCGAATCGCGTGACGCACGGATTCACGCGGGCATCGGCGTGCTGGCCCACCGGTATTTCGATCTGGACGCCAACGCGTGGCAGGCCCATTGGGCGGTCATCCAGGGCCAGCATCCGGACCTGGCCCGAACCGCGGACGAGCTGTGGAACCAGGCCGGCCAATCCATGCCTGCATCCACACAGGCTTCATACGTCTATACGGAGGGACTGCGCTCCGGCACGGTGAGCGTGGGCGTGAAGAACTCGTCCGGCGTCATGGTGGCCGGCGTACCCTATAGCGTGACCTTATCCGGTCCGGCGGAGTTCGTCGGCGGCGGGCAGCGGGTCCAGGGCGTCTCGGCGGATAAGACGATCACCCACGCGTGGCGTGCCACCGGCGAGGGCGAGGTTTCGGTGAGCACCACCTACCAGCGGCCGGCGTTGCAGCAGCTGGTCAGCAATCAGGATTACGTGCGCTTCGCAGGTAACACCGACGTGCCGGGATCCGGCGTCCGCTTCTCGGTGCGCAAGGCGTTCACGCCGGCCCTCGGCACGGTTGCGGAGCGGCATGTGGTCGATGCCGGGCAGCCGGTGGCCGACACCGTAACCTCCGGTGTGGCCGGGGCGAGTGACCATTGGGTGCCCGGATTGGAGCTCAACGCCACGGGTTGGTATTTCGACCGGATCGATCCCGACGCGTTGGACGGTGCCATCAGTCCGGAGCAAGGGCAGAGCGCCGAGGCGTTCCTGGACGACCTGGCCTCCCGCGGCTACAAGCCCGCCGGCTACGGCGAAGCGGTATTCGACGGCCCCGATCAGCATGCGACCGTGCAGGCGCACACCGCGGACGGCGAACCTTATCTGGCACCGGTCGACGGCGGGTTCGGCACCTGGGTGTGGGCGTTCGAGCGTGGCAGGCAGAGCGAACAGGCACGGGAATACATGACGCAGGACGTGGTCACCCCATTCCTGGAGATCCCGGAGACCAATGCGAACCGTGCGCGAGCGACCGTGGAATCCACCGTCACCGAACATTCCGCCACGGTAGGCGCGGAATTGAGCGATACCATCACGGTCTCGGGATTCCCCGACGACCATGGATCATTCGACGGCGATGACTCATACGGGTTCGGTGCGGACAACGCGTACGCCCAAGTGCGTGTCTGGTGGGCGGGCGACCCGGACGATCCCAACAACGACGAGGCATACCGCCCCGACACGGTGGCGGAGCCGCGTGAGGACGACAACCATCGTCTGCTGGGTATCTGGGAGTATCCGGCCGTCAACGGCACGATCCGCGTAGGCGGCGGCGCACCCGACGCGCACGGCGAGGCGGTGCGCATCACCGCGGAGCAACACGGCTGGTACGTGTTCGTCTACAGCTTTGCCGGCGACGACCGGGTCATGCCGGTGACCAGCGCCTACAACGACGGCTGGGAGCGTACCAGGGTCAATGAGTATGACACTCCGGAACGGCCGGTAATCACCACGCAGGTGGACTCGGAGACCGTCAACGTCGGCGAGCCCTTCCATGACACCGCACGCATCACCGGGGATATCCCCGAAGGTTCGTTCGTGGTGTTCGACGCCTATGAGGCCGTATCGGAAGGGCAGGAGCCCGGAGGCAACGGCAAGCTGGTGGATGCGCACCGCGTGCCGGTGGACCACACCCTGCCCGAACAGGTGGTCACCAGTCCCGAAGTCCGATCGGAGGAGCCGGGATTGGTGTATTGGAGGGCCGCGCTGATATCCGGGGAGGGCGATGTGCTGGCCACCCATGAGCTCGGTGTCGAGGGCGAGGTTGTGACCGTGAAGGAGCCTGCCAAGCTCGTCACGCCAAAGGAACCCGACCCTTTGCCCCAGGCCGGATCCGATCTGCTGGCCGTATTCGGTGTGGCGGTGGCAGCCTTGGCGGTGGGTGGCGTCATGCTCGCCGGCATCCGGCGTCGCTCCTGATGCCGTTCGTTCCGGCTGTCTAGTGTGATGGCCTATGCAGGGACGTGCTGCCGTGTGCGGATGGAGTACAGGTGACTCCACGTGTAGTCCATCCGCCTCCGGAAAAACAAAACCGCCGCCTCGGACGATTCCGAGGACGGCGGTCTATCAGTAGCGGGGCATGGATTTGAACCATGGACCTCTGGGTTATGAGCCCAGCGAGCTACCGAGCTGCTCCACCCCGCGTCGGCTTGCCTTGCGGCAGCTCTATCTACGATAGGAGCTGTTTACGGAAAGTCAAATCGGCGTGTCTCGCATGGGGTGCCGTGTGCGCTGGACACCTGTGCCCGCCGCGACGGCCATCCGTTTGTCATAATGGGAACCATGCCTATCAAGATCCCCAGCGGCCTGCCGGCCAGAGCCATACTCGATTCGGAACGCATCTTCGCGTTGGAGAAGCCCGAGGCGGAACGTCAGCGTGTCCGCCCGCTCAAGCTGGTGATCCTCAACCTCATGCCCAAGAAGATCGAGACGGAGACCCAGCTGCTCCGCCTGATCTCCAAGTCCCCGCTGCAGGTGGAGATCGACTTCATGAAGACCTCCACGCACGAGTCCACCCACGTCAGCGCCGACCATCTGGTCAAGTTCTACGAGACGCTTGACGCGTTCCGCAACAACTACTACGACGGATTCGTGGTCACCGGCGCGCCCGTGGAGCATCTGGCGTTCGAGCAGGTGGACTATTGGGACGAGTTCGAGGCGATCCTGGACTGGGCCGGGTCTCATGTGTTCTCCACCATGTACCTGTGCTGGGGCGCGATGGCCGCGCTCAACCACCGGTACGGCGTGCGCAAGCGCGATCTGCCCACCAAACTGTTCGGCGTGTTCCCGCAGTATCTGCAGGATGAATACTGCTTCCTGACCAACGGTTTCGACGAGATCGCCCTGCAGCCCCACTCCCGGCTGGCCGGTGTGGATGAGGACGATGTGGCAGCCAATCCCGACCTGCAGGTGCTGACATGGGGCCCCCGATCCGGCCCCGGCCTGATCGCCACGCGCGACTTCTCCGAAGTGTTCGCGCTGGGCCACTGGGAGTACGGCAAAACCACGCTGGCCGAGGAATACGAGCGCGATATGACCAAGGGGCTGACCAACGTGCCGTTCCCGGAGAACTACTTCCCGCATGACGATCCCTCGCTGGAGCCGCTGTTCTCGTGGCGCGCGCATGCCAACCTGCTGTGGCGCAACTGGCTTAATTGGGTATATCAGACCACGCCATACGATTTGACCGAGGTGCCGCGGCTGCGCGCCGAGAAGCGGCTGGGCACCGACCGGTCGATCCGCCATGAGCCGGGCGCCCCTCGCACCGACGGGTTCCGACCCTTCCTCGACGACGGATACGGGGTGGTGCAGGCGGCGACGACCACGATGTGAACGCCTGAATTGTGAAGAAAATCGATGCCGCCGGCTGGAGTGTCGCGTTGATGGCAGGAAGTCGGGGCCGGTGGTAGTATACGTATCCAGCCGTTCGGAACCGGCTCCGATTCCCCGTGGGGACTGTCGGAGTCACGTTCCGCAACCGGGATGGACGGAAGTAACCGTAACGTCACATTTCGCCCGTTCTGTTGGGTTACACTGACAGCAGACACGAAACAGGAGGCGAGAGTATGGGTTCAGTGAGCGACGCGATGCTGCTGGCGGCCGAATCGGGGCCGCACCTTCCCTCCGTGAGCGACTTCCTGCCTCCGGAGATCCTGTTCGAGGGCACGCCGTTCGCCATCAACCGCATCATTCTGGTACGCCTGGTGGCCACCGTTATCATGTTGACGGTCCTGATCATCACCGCGCGTCGCGCCAAGGTCATTCCGGGCCGTTGGCAGGCTGCGGTCGAATGGCTGCTCGATTACATCCGCGACAACATCATCTATCAGGTCATGGGGCCGATTCGCGGTCGCCGTTACGTGCCGATGATTACCACCATCTTCATGACGGTGTTCATCTTCAATCTGTGCGGCATCATCCCCGGTATGAACATCGCGGCCACCGCTTCGGTGGTGATGCCGTTGGCCTTCGCGCTGTGGGTGTTCGTGCAGTATTGGCGCGCCGGCATCAAGGAGCACGGCTTGGGCGGCTTCCTCAAGGAGGAGCTGTTCCCCGCCGGAGTGCCGTGGCCGATCTACATCATCCTGACTCCTGTGCAGCTGCTTGAGCTCGTGCTGATTCGCCCGATCTCGCTGACGGTGCGACTGTTCGCCAACATGGTCGCCGGTCATCTGCTGGTCGCCACCTGTTATGCGTTCACCCAGTTCTATCTGATCGAATCCGCGGGCGCCGCGGTCAAGGTCGGTGGCGCGTTGTGGCTGTGCGGCGGTCTGGTGTTCACCTGCTTCGAGATGTTCGTGGCCGCGTTGCAGGCATACGTGTTCGCGATCCTCGCCACGGTCTACATCAACCAGAGCTACCCGGAGGCGGAGTAGCCCGGAATATACAGATTTCGGCCCGTGGAGGTCACGGTGCCGTTCGGAATTGTCAGATTTCGGTAAGAAAGGACAACACCATGGATATCATCACCCTCGCCGAAGTTGCCGGTAACATCAGCCTGATCGGCTACGGCATCGCCGCTCTGGGCCCTGGTCTGGGCATCGGCATCGTGGTCGGCAAGGCTCTTGAGTCCACTGCCCGCCAGCCCGAGGTCGCCGGCCGTCTGCAGACCCTCATGCTGATCGGCGCCGCCATGATCGAGCTTCTGGGCCTGCTGGGCTTCGTTGCGTTCATGCTGGCGATGTGATCCGGAGCTGTTCGCTCATCATTGACGGCAGCCCGGTAAACAGAAAGGAGAAGCCATGCCGCTAGCGGAGGAAGAAGTTTCGGGAATCGCGTTGTTCATTCCCGAGATCTACGACATCGTGTGGTCGCTGGTCGTTCTCATCGTCATCGCCGTGGCGTTCTATGTGGTGATCATGCCGAAGTTCCAGGCCGTGTTCGATGAACGCGCCGCCCGGATCGAAGGCGGCATCGCCAAGGCCGAGCAGGCTCAGCGCGAGGCTGAGGACACAAAGCGCAAGTATGAGGAGCAGCTGAGCCAGGCGCGCGTCGAAGCGTCCAAGATCCGTGACGACGCCCGTAGCGAGGCCTCCCACATCATCGCCGACGCTCGTTCCCGTGCCGAGTCCGAAGCGGAACAGATCACCGCCAATGCGCAGCGAGCCATCGAATCGCAGCAGCAGCAGGCGATGGTCAGCCTTAAGGGCGAGATCGGCACCCTGGCCACCGCGCTTGCCGGCAAGATTCTTGGCGCCAAGCTGCAGGACAACGCCACCCAGTCTGCGATGATCGACCAGATGATCGCCGATCTGGACGATGACAAGCAGTGACCGGCGTATCCGACCACGGGAATATGAGGAAAGGGAGGTGACAGATGCGAGGAGAGGCCTCACGTATCGCCGACCGCGTCTCGCGTGACTCGCTGGCCCCGAAGCTTCGGGCCACGGCTGAGGACGCGTGGCGTATCGGCAATGAGCTGTTCTCGGTCACCAATGTGCTCGATCGCAATATCAGGCTCGAACGCGCCCTCACCGACCCATCGCGTCCGGTGGAGGACAAGGTCGCGCTGCTGAACAAGCTGGTCGGCGACCAGGCCCACGAGATGACGATGGAGATCCTCACCGATCTGGTCGGTCGCCGGTGGAGCCGCGTCTCGGACATCGCGAACGCCGTCGAGGATTTCGGCGTGGACGGCATGATGTACTATGCCGACGCCACCGATGCCACACTACAGGTTTCGATCGAACTGGCCGAGCTGCATTCGGCCTTGCTCAACCTGCCGGTGGTCCGTTCCGGTCTGAGCAGCGATCGCGCCCCCGCCGAGGCCCGTATCAAACTGCTGTACGCGCTGGTCGGGAACAAGGATCTCAACAAGGTCACCATGCGTCTGGCGGAGCACGCCGCATGCAATCCGCGTCGTCGGCGTTATTTGTCCACGATTCACTGGCTGATCAACAAGTTCTCCCGGCATATGGGCGAGTCGATGGTCACCGTGACCACCGCCGCGCCGCTGAATCCGGAGCAGATCGACAAGTTGATCGCCGTGTATTCGAAGAGGCTCGGACGTCCGGTGCACATCAATTCGAACGTCGATCCCACGGTGATCGGCGGCATGCGCATCGAGATCGGCGACGAGGTGACCGACAACACCGTGGTGGCCCAGCTGCAGCAGCTGCAGCGCCGTGTGACCAACGGGATGCGGACCTGAGAGACGTACCAGACAACATAACAAAGAACCAATAAGGAGTGATCATGGCAGAACTGACCATTGATCCCGCCGCGATACGCAGTGCGCTCGAGGATTTCGTCGAGTCGTACAAGCCGAGCGACACGCCCACCCAGGAAGTGGGCTATGTGGCCACGGCCGGCGATGGCATTGCGCATGTGGAGGGACTGCCTGGTTGCATGGCCAACGAGCTGTTGACCTTCGAGGACGGCACGCTCGGCCTGGCGTTCAACCTTGACGCCCGCGAGATCGGTGTGGTTATCCTCGGCGACTTCGCAGGCATCGAGGAGGGCCAGGAGGTCCGCCGCACCGGCGAAGTGCTGTCCGTGCCGGTCGGCGACGGCTATCTGGGCCGTGTCGTGGACCCGCTGGGCAACCCGATCGACGGTTTGGGCCCGATTCAGAGCGAAGGCCGCCGTATTCTCGAGGCGCAGGCACCTGACGTCATGCACCGCCATCCGGTCGACGAGCCGATGTCCACCGGTCTGAAGGCTATCGACGCCATGACGCCGATCGGTCGCGGCCAGCGTCAGCTCATCATCGGCGACCGCCAGACCGGCAAGACCGCCATTGCGATCGACACCATCATCAACCAGAAGGCGAACTGGGAGAGCGGTGACCCGAAGAAGCAGGTCCGTTGCATCTACGTGGCCATCGGCCAGAAGGGCTCGACCATCGCCTCGGTCAAGCAGAGCCTTGAGGAATCCGGCGCGATGGAGTACACCACCATCGTGGCCTCCCCGGCCTCCGACTCCGCCGGCTTCAAGTACATCGCCCCGTACACCGGTTCGGCCATCGGCCAGCACTGGATGTACAACGGCAAGCACGTGCTCATCGTCTTCGACGACCTGTCCAAGCAGGCCGAAGCCTACCGTTCGATCTCGCTGCTGCTGCGCCGCCCGCCGGGGCGTGAGGCCTACCCGGGCGACGTCTTCTACCTGCACTCCCGCCTGCTCGAACGCTGCGCCAAGCTGTCGGACGACCTGGGCGGCGGCTCGATGACCGGCCTGCCGATCATCGAGACCAAGGCGAACGACGTCTCCGCGTACATCCCGACCAACGTGATCTCCATCACCGACGGTCAGATCTTCCTGCAGTCCGATCTGTTCAACGCCAACCAGCGTCCGGCCGTGGACGTCGGCATCTCGGTGTCCCGAGTCGGCGGCGCGGCGCAGACCAAGGCGCTCAAGAAGGTCTCCGGCACGCTGAAGATCTCGCTGGCCCAGTACCGTTCGCTCGAGTCCTTCGCCATGTTCGCCTCCGATCTGGATGCGGCCTCGAAGGCCCAGCTGACGCGTGGCGCCCGACTGACCGAGCTGCTCAAGCAGCCGCAGTTCTCCCCGTACTCGATGGAGCAGGAGGTCGTGTCGGTGTGGACCGGCACGCACGGCAAGCTCGACGATCTCGAGTTGGGCGACGTGCTGCCGTTCGAGCGTGGTCTGCTGGATTATCTCGGCCACAACACGGATATCCTCACCACGATCCGCGAAACCGAGGACTTCACGGCTGAGACCGAAGCCGCCCTGGATAAGGCGGTCGACGACTTCCGCGCCACATTCGTGACCGGCGCCGGCAAGCCGCTGATCGAGAAGAAGCAGGCCCCGGTCAAGCCCACCCCGGTCGAGCAGGAGCGCATCGTGGCCAACGCCGAGCGCCCCGAGCACGATCCGGACAAGCATCCGCTGGCAGGGGAGAAGAAGTAGACATGGCATCGCAGCTCGCATTCAAGTCAAGGATCGCCTCCACCGCGTCGCTTGAGAAGATCTTCAACGCGCAGGAGATGATCGCGTCTTCGCATATCGCCAAGGCCCGTCAGGTGGCGTTGGAGGCGAAGCCGTACGCTGATGCGATCTTCGATGCAGTCCAGGCGGTGGTGGCCCACGGCCATATCTCGCATCCGATCGTGCGCAAGGAGGAGAACAACCCCAAGGTTGCCGTCCTGGCGCTCACCTCGGACCGTGGTATGGCCGGCCCTTACACCTCGTCGATCATCCGTGAGACCGAGCAGCTGCTCGCCCGTCTCGACGAGGCCGGCAAACAGCCGGAACTTTATGTGTATGGTCGCCGCGGAGTGACGTACTACAAGTACCGCAACCGCGACATCGTGCAGACGTGGGAGGGCGATACCGACAAGCCTGGCGTCGAGGTCGCCGACTCGATCTCCAATGCGCTGATGGACGCGTACATGCGGTCGGCTGCGGAGGGCGGTGTCTCGGAACTGTACATCGTCTACACCGAGTTCATCAACATGGTGGTGCAGAAGGTGCGCGTGCTGCGCATGCTGCCGGTGGAGCTGGTCGAGGCCGAGACCACGGTGGGCACGGACCCCGAGGTCGACGCCGTGCAGGACGTTTCCCCGCTGTACATCTTCGAGCCGAGCATTGAAGAGGTGCTGGACGTGGTGCTGCCCAAGTACATCCGCTCCCGCATCCACGAATGCCTGCTCGAGGCTGCGGCCTCGGAGACCGCCAGCCGCCAGAACGCCATGCATACCGCCACGGACAACGCGCGGAAGCTGATCGAGGACCTGACCCGCAAGCTCAACGCCTCGCGTCAGGCCTCGATCACCCAGGAACTCACCGAAATCATCGGCAGCGCCGACGCGCTGAACACAAAGGAAGAGTAGGAACGCGAAATGGCTGAGAATCAGACCACAGCGGCTCCCCAGGCAGCGGCGGCGGAACCGTCGATCACCGGACGCGTGACCCGCATCCAGGGATCGGTTATCGACGTCGAATTCCCGGTGGGCCACCTGCCCGACATCTACAACGCCCTGAAGGTGAGCATCGCCAACGTGGGCAGCATCGAAGGCGAAAGCTCGCACGAGATCACCCTTGAGGTGGAGCAGCACCTGGGCGATTCCACCGTGCGCACCGTCGCCCTAAAGCCGACCGACGGCCTCGTGCGCGGCGCCACCGTCACCGATACCGGCGGCCCGATCAAGGTGCCGGTCGGCGACGTGACCAAGGGACACGTCTTCGACGTCTCCGGCAACATCCTGAACAAGAAGGAAGGCGAGACGATCACCGTCACCGAGCGGTGGCCGATCCATCGCAATCCTCCGGCGTTCGACCAGCTCGAATCCAAGACGCAGATGTTCGAGACCGGCATCAAGGTCATCGACCTGCTCACCCCGTACGTGCAGGGCGGCAAGATCGGCCTGTTCGGCGGCGCGGGCGTCGGCAAGACCGTGCTGATCCAGGAGATGATCCAGCGCGTGGCCCAGAACCACGGCGGCGTCTCCGTGTTCGCCGGCGTCGGCGAACGCACCCGTGAGGGCAACGACCTGATCGGCGAGATGGAGGAGGCCGGCGTCCTTGAGAAGACCGCGCTGGTCTTCGGACAGATGGACGAGCCGCCGGGGACGCGTCTGCGCGTGCCGCTGACCGCCCTGACGATGGCCGAGTACTTCCGCGACGTGCAGAACCAGGACGTGCTGCTGTTCATCGACAACATCTTCCGCTTCACCCAGGCGGGCTCCGAGGTGTCCACGCTGCTCGGCCGTATGCCGTCCGCCGTGGGCTACCAGCCGAACCTGGCGGACGAGATGGGTTCGTTGCAGGAGCGCATCACCTCCACCCGCGGCCACTCGATCACCTCGTTGCAGGCCATCTACGTGCCCGCCGACGATTACACCGACCCGGCCCCGGCCACGACCTTCGCCCACTTGGATGCGACCACCGAGTTGTCCCGCGACATCGCCTCCAAGGGCATCTACCCGGCCGTGGACCCGCTGGCCTCCACCTCGCGAATCCTGGACCCGCGCTACGTGGGCCAGGCGCATTACGAGTGCGCCAACCGCGTCAAGGCCATCCTGCAGCGCAACAAGGAACTGCAGGACATCATCGCCCTGATCGGCATCGACGAGCTCGGTGAGGAGGACAAGACCACCGTCAACCGCGCCCGCAAGATCGAGCAGTTCCTCGGCCAGAACTTCTACGTGGCCGAGAAGTTCACCGGTCGTCCGGGCTCGTACGTGCCCGCGGAGGAGACCATCGAGGCCTTCACCCGCATCTGCGACGGCGTCTATGACGAGGTGCCGGAGCAGGCGTTCTCGGGCATCGGCGGCATCGACGACCTTGAGCGTCGCTGGCACGATATGCAGAAGGAGTTTGGTGCGTGATGGCCACTTCGAGCATGCAGGTGAACATCGTCGCCGCCGACCATCCGGTCTGGGCGGGGCAGGCGAAGTCCGTCGTCATTCCCGCATATGAGGGTGCGATGGGCATCCTGCCTGACCACCAGCCGATCCTGACCCTGTTCAAGGAGGGCGTGGTCACGGTCACCGACATGAACGACGAGAAGCACGAGTTCGAGGTCACCGACGGGTTCATCTCGTTCGACTCGAACAAGCTCACGGTCGCCGTGGAACGCGGTCGTGACGTGGTCCGCCGCGCCGGAGAGCAGTCCGAAGCGGAATAGAACGCCAACAACCCCGTATATCGGCCCCTCGCGCACAACGCTTGCGCGAGGGGCCGATTCGTTACAGGACCGCCTGTTCCCCGCACACTTTCCGCAGTCGCGAAGCGGCCGGGCGCGGCATGGGGTATGGTGGTGGCTTGTGCGAATCATAGTTGCCGATTGCTCCGCCGAATATTCCGGCCGTCTGAACGCATCCCTGCCACTGGCCAGGCGCGTGCTGCTGATCAAGGCCGACAACAGCCTGCTCATCTTCTCCGAGCTGGGCTCATACAAGCCGCTGAATTGGATGGCCGCGCCCTGCACGATCAAGGAGATCGTCCCGGCCGACGCGGACGCCGATGTGGACACCGCCGCCCCGGAGAAGATGCTGCGCGTCTGCTCGGACAAGTCCAGCGACATCCTGGAGGTCACGCTCCAGCACATCTACAGCGACGAATCCTATGACCTGGGCGAGGACCCCGGTCTGGTCAAGGATGGTGTGGAGGATCATCTGCAGCGCTATCTGGCCGAACAGATCGAGCGCATCGGTCGGGGCGCCAAGCTAGTGCGCCGCGAATACCCGACCGCCATCGGCCCGGTGGATATCATGGCCGTGGACGCGGAAGGGCGGCATGTGGCCATCGAGATCAAACGGCATGGCGGCATCGACGGCGTCGAGCAACTGACGCGGTACTGCGAACTGCTCAACCGGGATCCGCTGCTGGCTCCGGTGCGGGGCATCTTCGCCGCGCAGACCATCACCCCGCAGGCCCGTGTGCTGGCGCAGGACCGCGGCTTCGAGTGCCTGATTCTGGATTATGACGAGATGAAGGGCACCGACTCGGACGAGATCAGGTTGTTCTGAAACACGGTTCGCACCACTTCAGGGTTCAACGAGAAGAGCCGCGGAATTCCGCGGCTCTTCATCATATTATCCGAGGTAGTGCGAACCTATGTCAGTACGCCGCCAGGATATCGACCACGAACACCAGCGTGGCACCGCCCGGAATCGTATCCCCGGAGCCGGAATCGCCGTAGCCCAGGTCGGGAGGCACGATCAGCAGCACCTGCGAGCCCACCGTCTGCCCGGTCAGGCCCTGCTGCCAGCCGTCGATCACGCCATCAAGCGAGAAGTCGGAGGGCTCGCCGCGGTCCCAGGACGAGTCGAACTGCGTGCCGTCCAGCAGCCAGCCGGTGTAGTGCGCACGCACCGTGTCGCTCTCCTGCACCTCCTTGCCCTCGCCCTTGATCAACGTCTGCACCACCAGCTGGTCCACGTCGCCCTGGCCGTTCATATCGATCGACGGCTTGCCGTCCTTGGCAAGGGTGACCTTCGGCAGATCGGCCGGGATATCGGTGACGGCCTCGCCTTCGGCGCGCGTCGGATCGGTGGATTGGGAGACGATGGTCCATATCCATGCGTACGGCTGACCGCTTTCGTCATTCGAGCCGATCGCGAAGGTGGTGTTGATGGTCGCGTCGGCGATCAGCGAATAGATCGGGTACTGTGCCACCGTATCCTCGGTCAGCAGCGTCGAGCAATCGGGGGTGTTCTTCTCCCAGGAGCTGGCCATCTCGGAGCCGTCGTTGAGATTGACGGCAAAGGCCTGCATGCACACGCGATTGCCGATCTTGATCTTGTCCCCATTCCCCTTTTGGAGTACCGCGTACGCGTTATCCTCCACACTCATCGGGGCATGGAATTTGATCGTCGGCTTCTGCCCGGGCTCGCCCTCGGCCACCAGTCCGGCGATCTGCGGCAGGTCCTTCAACGCGTCGGCGGACGACTGCGAGGAATCGCTCGAATCGTTGGAATCATTGGAACCCTCGGCCTGGTCGCCGCCGTTGCACGCCGCAAGCGTGGCGCACATGACCAGCGCGCACAGCGCCGCGAACAGCTTGCCGAACAGGGAAATCGATGTCTTGATATGCATGGCATCAACACTAGCGCCTCACCCTGATTTCCAGTCCTTTCCAAGCAAAGGGTTATGGGCTAACGGTAGAATGGGCGTTGCTATGACTGTTGAAGAACGTGAACAAGAAGAGCCGCAGACCCCGGCCGGCCCGACCCGCCATGCCAAGATCATGCGGGGCGTGGTCACGCCCATCTTCGGGCTGATCGCCGTGGCCTGCGTCGTGCTCGGTGTGCTGAACGCCACGATCTGGAAGCCCAGCCGCGAAATCGTGGCCACGGCCACGGTCTCCGGCACGCGCTACGTGGTCACCGATCCCGGCGTGCTGGGGCTGGTCGATGACCGGGTGTCGATGACGGTGAAAAGCAAGAATGCCGAGGCCACGGTGTGTGTGGCCGAGGGGTCGATGAAGGACATCACCGGCTGGATTTCCGGCAACCCGTACGTCCGCGTGACCGGACTGAGCGAGTGGACCGCACTGTCGGTGACCGACGCCGAGGCCCAGGGGTCAGATCTGTCCGGCGAGGGCGATGTGGCGTTCGCCGATTCTGACATGTGGACCACCGTGTCTTGCGATACGGGCGCCGTCACGTTGAAGACGACCGATGAGGATGCATCCCGTGTCGCTCTGGTGGATCTGGGGGAGGACGACGTCTCCGCCACCGTGACCATGGATTGGGTACGCCAGAGCGTGCCCGATTTCGCGATGCCGTTCTACTTCGCCGGCGGTATCTGCGTGGTGCTGGCGGTGCTGTGTGCATCGGTGTTCGCCATGTCGCCGCACAAGCGCCGCAAAGCGGTTTCGGAAGCCGCCGAGGCGGAAGCCGAAGAGCCGACGGAGGGCATGGGGCCGGGCAACGCCGTGGCGGAGCCGGAAAGCCGTCGCGCTCGCCGTCGCAGGCACGGACGCGGCAGAACAGTCGAACAGGTCGAGCCGTCTGAGGTCGAAGGGCCGAACATCGTCGACCCCGCGGCCCGAAACCTGGTGTCGGACCAGATGCGGTCCTCGGAGCAGTCCGGGGACGAGGGGGCTGGCGAGCAGACCTCGGTGATCTCCCCCGACGAGCTGGCGGCGTACTTCGCGCGCCTTGCCCAGGAGAGCGCCCCCGAGACTGAATCGTCCGAGACCGAATCGTCCGAGGCCGGCGAAAACGACGATGCCAAGGAAGGGGAGTGATATGCGTTCACGACTCACGAAGCTGATGGCCGCGGTCGCGGCGTTGGGGCTGACGCTGGGATTGGGCGCGTGCGAGGGCCGGATCCCCGAACCTCAGGCGGCGCCGGCCGGCGTGGACCAGATTCCCGATCTGACCGAGGAGCAGGAGAGCAAGATCCGCGCCTCGATTCTGGAGACGCTGGATCAGGCCACGCAGAATATGAGCGGTGACGGATTGTCGGCGCGCGTGACCGGGCCGATGCTGGACGTGCGCAACAGCGCGATCACGGTGGGCAAGGCCACGGGTGGTCTGGACAAGACCAATACGATTCCCTCCGACATGATGCAGACGGTGATCCCCGTCGACTCCGGCTGGCCCCGCACGGTGTATACGATCACCACCACCACCGAGGACCAGCAGTCGCAACGCCTGCTGGTGTTCACGCAGGATTCGCCGCGTCAGAACTACAAGCTGTGGGGTATGGCCCGCCTGTTCTCCGGCGCCCAGCTGCCGCGGTTCACCGTGCCCGAGATCGGCACCCAGATGGGTCTGCCGAACGATACGGGTCTGGTGGCCACGCCGCAGGAGGCCGTGGAACGATACGCCGACGTGCTGCAGAACGGGGCGAACAGCGAGTTCGCCGACCAGTTCGCAGATGACTCGCTGCGCCAGACCATCGCCTCGGTGGCACAGACCGTGCAGGAGGGCATGGAACGCAACAACGGCACGCAGACGCAGACGTTCACTGTGGTCCCGGACGCCATCAAGATCATGCGGTCGAGCGACGGCGGCGATCTGGTGGTGGCGCAGATCAACTCCGAATGGACTCGCGCCGCGGGCGACGGCCGCGAATCGCTGCCCGCCTCGGACGAGGAGCAGGCCTTGTTCGGCGACGGCACGGCCACCAGCACGATGAAGGTCACGTACGTCAACATCGTGGCGTTGTACGTGCCGCCGGAGGATTCCGGGGAACAGATCACGGCGGTCGGTGCGGAACGCAAGCCGATCAAGGTCGAGGCGATCTGATTCCGCCCGACGTTTTCCGGTCGAACCCCGCCAGCGTGCGGGGTTCGACCATATCTCGACCGCTTTCGGACGTCGCCTGCCGCTGCGGGAATCGTCCGTCCCGTATGGCGACACGGGCGCTATGCCGTCGGGGAACCGTACGATTCTTGGCGGCGCGATGGAGTAAGTTGTGAATCAGTACGGTTCTTCGAGTTTGGAGGCACGATGGCAGGTCAGCAGCGGCAGTTCAATCCGGGTGTGTCCCTGGCGGGCGCGGTGGATCTGGAGGCGTTGAAGCATCAGGTCACGGCCGAACCGGGGCAGGCGGGAGGCGCGCCTGCGGCCGGTGGATACGTCATCGACACCACGGAGAACACGTTCCAGGCCATGGTGCAGACCTCGGCCACGTTCCCGATCCTGCTGCTGTTGTGGCTGCCGACCGACGATCGCCTCTTCCCGATGGCCAAGGCCCTGGGCGACGCGGTGAACGCGATGAACGGCCAGCTGCAGCTTTCCCGCATCGACGTGGCCTCGTTCCCCGCGGTGGCTCAGGCGTTCGGCATCCAGGGGGCGCCGGCCCTGTTCGCGCTGATCAACGGGCGGCCGATGCCCTTGCTGCAGGGGGTGCCGTCGGATCAGGAGATGCAGCAGATCGTGGATGAGGTGCTGCCGAAGATCGTGCAGGTGGCGCAGCAGGCGGGCGTGACCGGCACGGCGCCGTATTCGGGCGATCCGGACGCCGAGCAGACCCCGTCGCTGGAGCAGACGGTGCCGCCGGAGCACGAACAGGCCCATCGCCTGGCGATGGAGGGCGATTATGCCGGCGCCGCGGCCGCGTACGACAAGGTGCTGGAAGCCGACCCGAACGATGCGCTGGCCGCGCGCGAACGCGCGAAGGCGCTGCTGCTGGCTCGTTCCGCGGACGCCGATGTGCGCGAGGTGCGTGCCGCCGCCGCGGATCATCCGGAGGATGTAGACGCGCAGATGGCCGTGGCCGATATCGATATGATCGGCGGGCAGATCCAGGATGCGTTCGATCGACTGCTGGATTATCTGGCGGCCGGGCACCGGGACCAGATGGAGACGGTGCGCGTGCGTCTGCTGGAATACTTCGCCATCCCCGACCCGTCCGACGAACGCCTCAAGCGTGCCCGTCGCCGTCTGGCCACGCTGCTGTACTGACCCATCGGCGGGCGGAACGGGCGTCAGCGCACCGTATGACGCATGCGGTTGCGTCCGAAGATCTGCTGGAATTGCGGACCCCGTTCGGCCAGCTCCCGCTCGAACTCGTCCTCCCAGGCCGAGTACGGTTTGGACGCCAGTCCGTCGTTGGAGAATCGCGCCTGATCGGTGACCTCGGTGATGCAGAACGAGGGGATGATCAGGTTGGTGACCGGTCCGCTGCGTTCCGCTTCGGCGATGACCAGCGGGGCGTTCGGACCGCCGAACACGTCGATGTTCCACCCGTCCTCATCGATCCACACGGAGTAGCGGTTCTTGATGATGATATCGCCGCCGCGCTTGACGAGTTCGACGGCGATGCGCGTATCGATCTCCCGTTCCGCCTCGTACCTCGTGCCGCCCACGGCCGGGCCCTTGATGGTGACGAAGGCTTGGGAGAACAGGTCGCGGCAGCGGTCGAGCACGTCGAGCGGGTCGGTGCTTCGGTCCATGGGGATGCGTGTTCTGCGGGTTTTCAGGCGGATGCGCAGCGCATAGTTGTCGGAGTGCACGTAATAGCTCTGTACAATCAGCGTCGGTGCGTCGCCATCGTCGAGCTGGGGCGGCATTTCGCGGCAGAAGAAGCGACGCTCATACTCGAAATCATCCATGAACCCAGTCTAGTGCGAAACGCCGCGGAATTCCGGCAATCTTACGATATGTCCGAATATCGGACGAGGTTTAGGGAGACTCGCCGATGTTAGAAGACGCGAGGAAGTCATGCCGGCGTGTAAAGTAGAGGGGCACGGGTCCGTAGCTCAGTGGATAGAGCGTCTGTCTCCGGAACAGAAGGTCGTGAGTTCGAACCTCATCGGGCCCACCATGCAACCCCGGCGCGCGTTGAAGGCATGTCTCCGCGCATCGGGGTTTTTGGTTTGCGCACGGTTGTCTGTTGTCTGTCCACGGCGCCGACGGCAGCGCGTCCGGAGCGTGAGGCGTGGGCGCCACGTTCCGGCGCGGGGATGATATCGTGGCTGCATCCGCCGACCGGTGGCCCCGCCGGTCGGGCCGAACGGCATATTGTACAACGGCATACCGTAAGGAGAATCACCATGACCGCACCCATCGAAGAGATCGCCACCGCATCCGCCCCCGCCGCGCTGGGCGCGTACAGCCAGGCCGTCAAAGCCAACGGCTTCGTATTCGTCTCGGGTCAGTTGGGCATCGACCCGGCCACCGGCGAACTGGCCGGCGAGACCGCCGGGGAGCAGGCCGCCCAGTCGCTGAAGAACATCGCCAGCATCCTGGCCGCCGCGGGCACCGACATGACCCACGTGGTGCGCGCCACCATCTATCTGAAGAACGTGGACGACTTCGCCGAGGTCAACGCCCGCTACGCCGAGGTGTTCACCGGATCGGTCAAGCCGGCCCGCTGCGCGTTCGGCGGCAACGAGATCCCCAAGGGCGCGCTCGTCGAGATCGACGCGATCGCGGCCCTGTGACGTCCGATCTGCGAGCGGACCGTTCGATTCGACCCGATACGCCCGTGGACGCCGCCGTGCGCCTGCGGGCGTTTGCGCTGTCAGGCCGCCCGGTATCCTTGGATACCATGAGTCCAGAAGCGCTGAGTGAACTGATTTCCGCCATCGCCCATGACCTTGTCGCGCAAGGCAAGGCGGGCGATCTGACCGACGACCTGATTCCGTCCGTGGACAAGCTGACCGTCATGCGCCCGAAGGATCGCGCGCACGGCGACTGGGCGTCCAACATCGCCATGCAGCTGGCCAAGAAGGCCGGCATGAAGCCACGTGACCTGGCCGAGCCGTTCGCGGCCGCGCTCGCCGAGGCCGAAGGCGTCAAATCCGTTGAGGTGGCGGGCCCCGGCTTCATCAACATCACCCTTGATTCCGCCTCCGCCGCGGCCGTGGTGGACAAGGTTCTGACCGAAGGCGCAGCGTTCGGCAGGAACGGCCATCTGGGCGGCGAGACGCTGAACCTGGAGTTCGTCTCCGCCAACCCCACCGGACCGATCCACATCGGAGGCACCCGATGGGCCGCCGTCGGCGACTCGATGGCCCGCGTGCTCGAGGCCAACGGCGCCACGGTGGTGCGCGAATACTACTTCAACGACCACGGCGAGCAGATCAACCGCTTCGCCAAGTCCTTGGTGGCCGCCGCCCACGGCGAGGCATGCCCGGCCGACGGGTACAAGGGCGCGTACATCGATGAGATCGCCCGTCGCGTGATCGACGAGGCCCAGGCCGACGGCGTGGACGTGCTGAACCTGCCGCGCGTGGACGGCGGCGTGGACGCCGACGGCAACCCGCTCGGCGAGGGCGACTCGCAGCAGCGCGAGGAGTTCCGCAAGCGCGCCGTGCCGATGATGTTCGCCGAGATCCGCGAGTCGATGAAGAACTTCCGCGTGAGCTTCGACGTCTGGTTCCATGAGAACAGCCTGTACGAGGACGGCGAGGTCGAACGCGCGATCGCCGATCTGCGCGAACGCGGCGACATCTACGAGAAGGACGGCGCCACCTGGTTCGCCTCCACCAACCACGGCGACGACAAGGACCGCGTCATCGTCAAATCCGACGGCAACTACGCCTATTTCGCCGCCGACATCGCCTACTACCGCAACAAGCGCCACCGCGAGTCCAACCCCGCCGACGTGGCCATCTACATGCTCGGCGCCGACCACCACGGCTACATCGGCCGCATGATGGCCATGTGCGCCGCGTTCGGCGACGAGCCGGGCCGGAACATGCAGATCCTCATCGGCCAGCTGGTCAACGTGATGAAGGACGGCAAGCCCGTGCGCATGTCCAAGCGCGCCGGCAACGTGGTTACGATCGACGACCTGGTGGAGGCCGTGGGCGTGGACGCGGCCCGCTACTCGCTGGCCCGCACCGACTACAACACCCCGGTGGACATCGACCTGGACCTGCTGGCCTCGCACACCAACGAGAACCCGGTGTACTACGTGCAGTACGCGCATGCCCGCGCCTGCAACGTGGATCGCAACGCGGCCGACGCCGGCATCACCCACGAGGGCGCGGACCTGGCGCTGCTGGACACCGAGGCCGACGGCGAGGTGCTCGCCGCGCTCGCCCAGTGGCCGGCGCTGCTCTCGCTGGCGGGCGACCTGCGCGCCCCGCACCGCGTGGCCCACTATCTGGAGGATCTGGCCGCCACGTACCACAAGTGGTACAACGTGGAGCGCGTGGTCCCGATGGCCTTGACCGATCCGGAGGAGCGTCAGGACGACGCGGCCCGCGAGGCGCTGCGCATCGCCAAGAACCCGGAGCCGGCCCGCGCCGCCGCGCGTCTGAAGCTCAACGACGCCGTGCGCATCGTCATCGCCGCCGGCCTGGACCTGCTGGGCGTCGAGGCGCCGGAACGGATGTAACAATCGCGATGCGCCGTCCGACGGACACCGATCCGCGGGCGGCGCAATCGCATATACGGCACGTATGCCGGCACCACCAGCCGATGCCGGCATACGGCTGCAACGCAACATGAGTTGGAGAAGATATGGCAATCACCCCGATCTGGCCCGAGGCCACGGCACTCGACGCCAACGGCGAACTGACCTTCCACGGGCGCCCCGCATCGAGCCTGCTCGATGAGTTCGGCTCTCCGCTGTACCTCATCGACACCGACGAAGTGGCCGCCCGCGCCCGCCGGTTCGTGCGCGCCGCGGCCGACGCGTTCCACAACACCACCACGCATGTCAGTTTCGCCGGCAAGGCGTTCCTGTCCAAGGAAGTGGTCCGGATCGTCACCGAGGCGGGCATGCTGGTGGACACCTGCTCGATGGGCGAGATGCGCATCGCGCTCGCCGCCGGCGCCCCCGGACGCCGCCTGGTGCTGCACGGCAACAACAAGTCGGACGAGGAGATCGCGCTCGCCATCGAACAGGGCTTCGCCAAGATCGTGGTCGACTCCCCGGACGAGCCGGCCCGCATCGCCGCCATCGCCCGCCGGCTCGGCAAACGCGCCCGCGTCATGCTGCGCGTGACCGCCGGCATCCACGCGGGCGGCCACGAGTTCATCTCCACCGCGCACGAGGACCAGAAGTTCGGCGTGCCGCTGCTGCCGGCCGGCGCCGACGCGTCGGTACTGGCCATCCTCGACGACCTCGACGGCATCACGCCGGCCGGTGCGAACGTCCGCGTCAAACCGGCCGAATCCGACGACCGCGCCCTGCGCTACGATGTGCGTTACCCGTACGACCTGCGCGCCGAAGACATCAATCCCGCCGACCGGGCGCTCGCCGCGGCGATGGAGACCGTGGCCGACGGTCCGGCTCTGGCCGTGCTCAAGGACATCCTCGTGCATGGCGACGATCTGGAACTGGTCGGCATCCACTCGCATATCGGCTCGCAGATCCACGACGCGGACGCGTTCGTGCAGGCGGCCAAGCGCATGATGCTGCTGCGCAAGACCTTCTATGCCACTGACGCCTACACGCTGCCCGAGGTCGATCTGGGCGGCGGCTACTCGGTGGCGTACACCGACGGCGAGGATTCGATGGATATCGACGTGGAGCTGCATCGCCTGGCCGACGCGGTGACCGCCGTCAATCGCGCGCTCGGCATGCCCGCGCCGGTGATCTCCTTCGAACCCGGCCGCTGGATCGTGGCCCCGGCCGGCGTGACGCTGTACCGCGTCGGCACGATCAAGCCCGTGCACCTGCCCGCGGGCACCACCGACGCGGCGGGCGAGCCGATCGACGAACGCGTGTACGTATCGGTGGACGGCGGCATGAGCGACAACATCCGTCCGGCGCTGTACGGCGCGGACTACACGGCGCGGCTGGCGAACCGCGAGGGTACTGCGGAGACGATGTTGGCACGTGTCGTCGGCATGCACTGCGAATCCGGCGACATCATCGTGCACGAATGCCGCCTGCCCGCCGACCTGCAGCGTGGCGACATCCTGGCCGTGCCGGTCACCGGCGCATACGGCCGCACGATGGCCAGCAACTATAACCAGGCGCTGATTCCGGCGGTCGCGGCCGTGTCCGCTTCCGGCGCGCATGTGATGCTGCGCCGGCAGACCGTGGACGATCTGCTCGCGCTGGATGTGAGCTGAACCGCCGGCTGTGTCTCCCTTGCCATCGGCTGCTTCCCGTACCGCCGGTTCATTCCGTATCCCCGCCGCCCGGTGCGCATCCGTGCCCGGGCGGCGGAAGTATGAGACGCGTGCCCGGTAAATCGGCGGCGTTCCGTAGGATGGCAGTACACACCCGTCATCGCTAGGGAAGGACACTCGTGGCACAGCATAATGAAGCCCCCATCCGCGTCGGACTGTTGGGCGCGGGCACCGTCGGATCGCAGACCGCGCGTCTGCTGGTGGAACAGCGGGACGAACTCTCCCAGCGCATCGGGCGGGACATCGAACTCGTCGGCGTGGCCTGTCTGGATCCGGATGAGGTTGACTTCCCCTGGATCGACCGGTCGCTGCTGACCAGCGACACCATGGCCGTGGCCACGAACGCCGACATCGTCGTCGAACTGATCGGCGGACTCGAACCGGCGCGCACCTTCGTGCTGGCCGCCATCGAATCCGGCGCGTCCGTGGTGACCGCCAACAAGGCGCTGCTGGCCAAGTACGGCCCCGAGATCTACCAGGCCGCGGAAGCCAAGGGCGTGGACATCTACTTCGAGGCCGCGGTCGGCGGCGCGATCCCGATTGTGCGCCCGCTGCGCGAATCGTTGGTCGGTGACAAGGTCACCAGCATGCTCGGCATCGTCAACGGCACCACCAACTACATCCTCGACGAGATGACCACCAAGGGCCTCGACTTCGACGTGGCGCTCAAGGACGCGCAGGCCAAGGGGTACGCCGAGGCGGATCCGACCGGCGACATCGAGGGACATGACGCGGCGAACAAGGCCGCCATCATGGCCACGCTCGGCTTCCACACCAACATCGGCATCGACGACGTGACCGTGGAGGGCATCACCAAGGTCACCGCGGACGACATCGCCGCCGCCACTGCCGAACACAAGGTGGTCAAGCTGCTCGCGGTGGTGGAGAATGGCGAGGCCGGCGTCTCCGCGCGCGTCTACCCGGCCCTGATCGATGAGAACCACCCGCTGGCCTCCGTGCGCGGCAGCTTCAATGCCGTGTTCGTCAAGGCCGAGGCCGCCGACGACCTCATGTTCTACGGTCGCGGCGCCGGCGGCGCACCCACCGCCTCCGCCGTGGTCGGCGACGTGGTCACCGTGGCCCGCCACATCGCCCAAGGCTGCACCGGCCCGGCCATCACGCTGTACAACGACCTGCCCAAGGCCCCGATCGAGGCCTCCAAGGCCGCGTTCGCCGTGCGTTTCGTCATCCATGACAAGCCGGGTGTGCTCGCCGCCATCGCGGAGGAGTTCGCCAAGCGCGGCGTGTCGATCAACGGCGTGAACCAGGACCTGAAGCCCACGCTGCATGAGCCGGGCTACTCCGGCGAACTCCAGCAACTGCGCCTGGTGACCCACCTGACCGATGAGGTCACGCTGCGCGAAACCGTGGAGGCCGTCTGCCAGCTCGACTTCGTGACCGGCGAGCCCTCCATCCTTCGCGTACTGTAACCCACGTCACGGTCGCCCCTCCTGCCGCAAGCCGGTGCAACGATGCGGCAGCGGGGGGCAGACCGGCCGATTCTCGTTTCACCATCGATCCTGGAACCAGCCCACCCGACCCTCGTAAGGAGCACGTCATGAATCCTGTGACACGTCGCGTACATGTCCGCGTCCCCGCCACCAGCGCGAATCTGGGGTCGGGGTTCGACACGGTCGGTCTGGCGCTGGACTACCACGACGAGCTCACGTTCACGCTGAGCGACGATCCGGCGGACACCGACGCGCATGTGAACATCGAGGGGGAGGGCGCGCAGACGCTGCCGCGCGACGAAACCCATCTGGTGGTCTCCACCTTCCGCCGCGCCTGCCGCACCTTCGGCCTGGGGCGGCTCGGCTTCACGCTTGAGGCGCACAATCGCATCCCGCAGGCGCGCGGCATGGGTTCCTCCGCCGAGGCGATCGTGGCCGGCATCGCGGCGGCCGCCGCCTTCGCGCAGGAGGGCGAGCTCAACCGTTCGGCCATCTTCGACCTGGCCGCCACCATCGAAGGACATCCGGACAACGTGGCGCCGGCCGTGTTCGGCGGCCTGACCGTGTCCTGGGATTTGTCCACCGCCGAGGGCGTCGGCTCCGTGCCGATCCCCGGCGGCGAACCACTGCATGGCGGGTTCCACACCGTCAACTATCCGGTCGACCCGGCCATCACCGCCGCCGTGTTCGTGCCGGACTACGAACTGTCCACCGAAAAGGCGCGTCAGGCGCTGCCGGCCACGCTGCCCTACCGGGATGCGGTCTACAACGTATCGCGCGTGGGCCTGCTGCCCGCGGCCATGAACCCCGGCACGCTGGCCGCGGCCTCCACTTCCTCGGACGGCTCCGACGCCGACGGGGGCATCGCCGCATCCGTCACACCGTCCGCGCTCGCGGCCACGGCGAACACCCTGCTGTACACGGCTACGCAGGACAAGCTGCATCAGCCGTATCGCGCCGCGTTGATGGAACCTTCATGGAACCTCATCGAACGTTTCCGTTCACACGGCTACGCGGCCGCCGTCTCCGGCGCGGGCCCGTGCGTGCTGGTGCTGCACTACGGCGACGCGCGCGAGGCCATCGACGCCATTGCGGCCGAGGATCTGGCCTCCGGCCACTGGCGCGTGCTGCATCTGCCCATCGATACCACCGGCGTGACCGTGGAACGCGGCTGAACGGATATCCTGGGCGGATCCGGAGTCGGGCGGCGCATCCGCCGATCTCCGGCGATATCCGGCGACCATGCGCACGGCGGTTGCGGTACAGTGGGCGGTATGACGATTCCGCTGATCCTTGCCTCGAAGTCCGTCCCGCGCCGCAATGTGCTGTACTCGGCCGGTGTGTGCCCGACCATTCGCGTCTCGCATGTCGACGAACCGGCCGCGTTGGAGCATGCCGCCGAACAGGCCGGTGTGGGCGTTGACGAGCTCGACGTCCAGCAGCGGGTCATGATCCTGGCCGAGGCCAAGGCCCAGGCCGTATATCAGGCGTACCGGAACGTGGCCGATGCGGCCGCCGCCGCGACCGGCGAACGCGTGACCGCCTATCCGCTCAAGGCCGTGGGGGTGGGCGATGCGGGTTCGGTTCCCTCATCATCCGATCCGACCGCCGTCTCGACTTCCGCTTCGTCTTCCGCGTCCCCGGCGTCCGGCGTTACAGGCGGCAAAGCCTCCGACATCACCCGCGATTTCTCCGGCGTGGACGTGCCCACAACCGTGGAACCAATCCACACGCCCGCGGATGGCGCCGGCAAGGGCGGTTCCGGCGTCAACGGCACCGATGCCGATGATACCGGCAGCACTGGCGCCAACGGTTCCGGCATCAACACCGCCTCCGCAATCCAAGGCCTGACCACCGCCGCGGTCGGCCCGCTGATCTTGGGCTGCGACTCGATGTTCCTGTTCAACGGCGAATGCCACGGCAAGCCCCACAGCGCGGACGTGGCACGCGAACGGCTCCGGGCCATGCGTGGCCACAGCGGCGAGCTGTGGACCGGCCACTGCCTGATCGACTTCGCCACCGGGCGCGTGGCCCGCGGCGTCAGCCACGCCATCGTGCATTTCAGCGATTATTCCGACCGCGACATCGAGCGCTACATTGCCACCGGCGAACCGTTGGAGGTGGCCGGCTCCTTTACGCTGGAAGGCTTCGGCGGCGCGTTCATCGACGGCATCGAGGGCGATCCGCACGGCATCATCGGCCTGAGCCTGCCGTTGGCCCGGCGGCTGGCCGGCGAGCTGGGTGTGGAATGGACGGACCTGTGGAACGTGGCCCGCGGCGACCACGACCCCGCCCCCAAGTCCGACGGCGTGACCAGCTCCGCCGCCGGTTCGGTGCCGCCCAAGGAGAACGTGCATCAGCCGGGCGACGGCTGGATCGACTGCGACTGCGGCCGTCGCCACTGGGGCCTCAACGGCGCCTCCGGCGTGCTGCTGGCCCGTCGTGACGCCGTCACCGGCAAGGTGACGCATGTGGTGATGCAGCATCGCGCGTTGTGGAGCGCCGAAGGCGGCACCTGGGGCATCCCGGGCGGCGCCACGGCGGACGGTGAGAGCGCCATCGAGGGTGCGTTGCGCGAAAGCTACGAGGAGGCCAACATCACCCCCGAGGACATCGAGGTGGTCGGCGCCTACCGGGAGGACCATGGCAACTGGGCGTACACCACCGTGTTCGCGTTCGAGAAGCCCGGCCACACGGTCACGCCGCGCGCCAATGACGACGAGAGCATGGAGATCGAGTGGGTGCCGATCGACGAGGTGCCCAACCGCAAGCTGCTGACGGCCATGCGCACCGACTGGCCGCGCTTCCGCGCACGCCTTGACACCATCGCCGAGGAGCCCGCGCGATGACGGCGGCCAAGGGCAGGGGCGGCAAGCGTCCGTCGATGTTCGAAGTGGCCAAGCTGGCCGGTGTGAGTCATCAGACCGTCTCCCGCGTGATCAACCATTCCCCGGACGTGTCCGAGGTCACGCGCGCCAAGGTGCAGGCCGCCATCGACCGTCTGGGCTACCGTCCGAGCAATTCGGCTCGCGCGCTCGCCTCGCAGCGCTCGCGTACGATCGGCCTGATCGCCGGAGGCCTGCGCTTCTTCGGGCCGATCTCCGCCATCTCCTCGATCGAGACGATGGCCCGCGCCCATGAGCTGTTCATGTCCGTCATGCTGGTGCATGAGGCGTTCTGTTCGCAGAAGGATTTCGAGACGCTGTGCGATACGTTCGACGAGCAGAACGTGGACGCGTTCATCTTCCTGACGCCCACCGACGCCATGTTCTCGGCCGCCTGCCACGCGCCGGTGCAGCAGCCGCGCGTGCTGATCACCTCGACGCACGGCGCGGTGGACATCCGCACCGCCATGGCGGCCATCCGTCCCATGGATCAGCGCAAGGTGGCGCTGGTGGGCATCGACCAGTGGGGGGCGATGGCCGAGGTGATGCGGCTGGTCGTGGAATACGGGCATCGTCGCGCGCTGTATTTCGCCGGTCCCCAGGAGTGGCGCGACGCGGGGACCCGACTGGCGGCGTGGCGGCAGCTGTGCGCGGAGCATGCCGTGGAGTGCGTGGTCGAGCAGTGCGAGTCCTGGGAGTCGGCCGAGGCGTATACGCGGATGAACCATGTGCTTGAGGATTTCGGCAGTCGTGGCGCCGCGTTGCCGTCGCTGGTGGTGACGGCGAATGACAGTCAGGCGGTAGGCGTGATGCGCGCGCTGCACGAGCATCGGCTGCGGATCCCGCAGGATGTGAGCCTGGTGGGCTTCGACGATATGCCTGCGATGGATAACATGCTGCCGCCGCTGACCACGGTGCGCCCCGATTTCGAGCAGTTGGGCGTGGCCGCGATGAAGCAGGTGCTGCATCTGCTGGGCGAGGGGCCGGAGCCGACGTTCGCGGCGGCATCGCACGGCGTGGGGCTAGTGCCGGCGAAGGTGATGCTGCGCAACTCGCTGGGCCCGGCCGCGCACTGACGTCGACGCGGCTGTCGGCCGTCATGACGACACACCCTCGGGCGGTTGGCCCAAAGTGTGTGTTGTCATATGTCCATGACGACACGCCCTTTAACGGTGGTTTGGAGTCCGTGTCGTCATACAGCAGTGACAACACGGCATCTGAAGGAATCGTTGGAGGGCGTGTTGTCGCGAGCGGACGACGACACGGCTTCGTGCGGTTGGCTGGGGAGGCGTGTTGTCATATGGGCACGGCAACACGGGGTTGCGGTGCCTGGCAATCGAAATTTACAACGATGAAACAAGACACTCGTCGGGTTGAGATTCGGGGTGTCGGCGCGTATAATCGTCACTACAAATTGTGAGCGCTAACACTGGCCGATGAAGGCGGCTGTTAACGTTCACGAACAACGGTAGTGCAGCGGACGGTACGGGCCGGCCGGGCAGGGTAAGGAGTCCACCACCATGGCAGTAATGCAGAACGATTCCGATCAGGTTGCCGCGATCGCGGAGAAGATCCGCGCGGGCAAGACCTCGCTCGGCATCGAGTTCGGTTCCACGCGAATCAAGGCCGTCCTCATCGACGACACCTACCGCACCATCGCCTCCGGCGATTACGGCTGGGCCAGCCATCTGGAGCACGGCCTGTGGAGCTACACCGTCGAGGAGATCTGGAAGGGCCTGCAGACCGCCTACGCCGAGATGGCCGGCGATGTGGAGGCCGCCTACGGCGAGAAGCTCACCCACATCGGCCACATCGGCTTCTCCGCCATGATGCACGGCTATCTGGCATTCGACGAGGCCGGCGAGCTGCTGGTGCCGTTCCGCACCTGGCAGAACACCAACACCCACGAGGCGCATGAGAAGCTCTCCGAGCTGTTCCAGTACAACATCCCGGAACGCTGGTCCATCGCCCACCTGTACCAGTGCGTGCTCGACAACGAGGAGCATGTCTCCAAGGTCGCCTTCTTCACCACCCTGGCCGGCTACGTGCACTGGAAGCTCACCGGCAGGAAGGTGCTCGGCGTCGGCGACGCCTCCGGCATGTTCCCGATCGACCCGACCACCCGCACCTGGGAGGCCGAATTCATCCGCCAGTTCAACGAACTGCCCGAGGTGGCCGCCCAGCCGTGGAAGATCGAGGACCTGCTGCCCGAGCCGCTCGTGGCCGGCACCCCGGCCGGCGAACTCACCGAGGAGGGCGCCAAGCTGCTCGACCCGACCGGCACCCTGCAGCCGGGCATCACGCTGGCCCCGCCGGAAGGCGACGCCGGCACCGGCATGATGGCCACCAACTCCGTGCGCAAGCGGACCGGCAACGTGTCCGCCGGCACCTCCATCTTCGCCACCGTGGTGCTTGAAGGCAAGCTCAAGGCCCTGCACCCGGAGGTCGACCTGGTCACCACCCCCGCCGGCGACCTGGCCGGCATGAGCCACGCCAATAACTTCACCTCCGACCTGAACGCCTGGGTCGGCCTGTTCGGCCAGTTCGCCGAGGCCCTCGGCCACCCGGTCGACGCGGGCACGCTGTACGGCACGCTGTTCCGCGCGGCCATCGCCGACGATGTGGACGCCAACTGCGGCGGCCTGCTCAACTATCCGTTCCGTTCCGGCGAGTTCCTGGCCGGTCTGCCCGAAGGCCGCCCGCTGTTCGCCCGCAAGCCCGAAGCCCGCATGAGCCTCGGCAACTTCATGCGCGCGCAGCTGTTCGGCGCGTTCTCGCCGGTCAAGATCGGCATGGACGTCATGACCAAGGACGAGCACGTCCAGGTCGATTCGCTCGTGGGGCACGGCGGCATCTTCACCACCCCCAAGGTGGCGCAGAAGATCCTCGCCGCCGCGTTCGACACCCCGATCAAGGTCATGGCCACCGCCGCGGAGGGCGGCGCCTGGGGCATGGCCGTGCTCGGCGACTACCTGTGGCACGCCGACGAGGATCTGGCCGACTATCTGGACAATCGCGTGTTCGCGGACGCCGAGTCGGTCACCGAAACCCCGGACGAGAAGGACGTGGAGGGCTTCGAGGACTTCTTCGCCCGCTTCCGCGCCGGTCTGCCGATCGAGCACGCCGCCATCGCGGCGATCCCGCTCGAGGACTGACGCCGGCCGATCAAGACCTGATACAGACCTGATCAATTAGAAAGGAAACACAATATGGCAACATTGGCTGATTACGGTCCTGAAGTCCGGGCCGAAGTCAAGCAGGTGCGCGAGGTCGTCGCGACGCTGCACGACCAGCTCATCAAGTGGAATCTGGTCGTGTGGACCGCGGGCAACGTCTCCCAGCGTCTGCACACCGCCGATCTCATGGTGATCAAGCCCTCCGGCCTGCGCTACGAATACCTGACCCCGAGCTCGATGGTCGTCTGCGACCTCGACGGCAACGTGGTCGACGGCTCCGAGGCCCCGTCCTCCGACACCGCCTCCCACTGCTACATCTACCGCAACATGCCGGACGTGTACGGCGTCGTGCACACGCACTCCACCTACGCCACCGCCTGGGCGGCCACCGGCCAGAACATCCCGTGCGGCCTGACCATGATGGGCGACGAGTTCGGCGGCGAGGTGCCGGTCGGCCCGTTCCGTCTTATCGGTTCCGAGGCGATCGGCGAGGGCGTCGTCGAGACGCTCAAGAAGTACCCGAAGTCCCCGGCCGTCCTCATGCAGAACCATGGTCCGTTCACCATCGGTAAGGACGCCGAGTCCGCCGTCAAGGCCGCCGCCATGACCGAGGAGGTCGCCCACACCATGTGGGCCGCCCGCCAGCTCGGCGATATCATCCCGATCCCGCAGGAGGATATCGACAAGCTTAACGACCGTTACCAGAACGTCTACGGGCAGCACTGACAGCAATCGAAATAAACCCAACCAATACAACAAAGGAACATATCACTATGGTTATGGCAAACCCGTTTGAGGGCAAGGAAGTCTGGTTCGGCGTCGGCTCGCAGGACCTGTACGGCGAGGAGGCGCTGCGCCAGGTCGCCGAGCAGTCCACCGAGATCGTCGACTACCTGAACGCCACCGGCGTCATCCCGGTCAAGATCGTCCTCAAGCCCACGCTGAAGTCCTCCGACGGCGTCAAGCAGTTCATGGTCGAAGCCTCGGCCAACCCGAACGTCATCGGCGTGATCACCTGGTGCCACACGTTCTCCCCGGCCAAGATGTGGATCCGCGGCCTGGAGGTGCTCACCAAGCCGATGCTGCAGCTGAACACCCAGCATCATATGGAGATCCCGTGGGAGACCATCGACATGGACTTCATGAACCTGAACCAGGCCGCTCATGGCGACCGTGAGTTCGGCTACATCGTCTCCCGCCTCGGCATCAACCGCAAGATCGTGGTCGGCCATTACACCGACCCCGAGGTGGCCGAGAAGATCGCCACCTGGACCCGCGCCTGCGCCGGCTGGAACGCCTCCAACACCATGAAGGTCATGCGCTGGGGCGACAACATGCGCAACGTGGCCGTCACCGAGGGCGACAAGACCGAGGCCGAGCGCGTGTTCGGCGCCTCGATCAACACCTGGGCCGTCAACGAGCTGGTCGCCGCCTATGAGGCCGTCAAGGATGACCAGGTCAAGGCCATCATCGAGGACTACAAGGCCAAGTACGACGTGGCCCCCGAGCTGCTCGATGCCAAGTACGACTCGCTGTTCATCGCCGCCAAGGAAGAGGCCGCGATGATCAACATGATGAACGCCAACGGCTGCACCGCCGGCGTGGACAACTTCGAGGACCTGGGCGCCCTGCCGCAGCTGCCGGGCGTGGGCCCGCAGCGCTTCCCGTCCGAGTACGGCTTCGGCTTCTCCGCCGAAGGCGACTGGAAGACCGCCGTGCTGGTGCGCATCGGCGCCGTGATGGGCTACGGCCTGGACGGCGGCGCCTCCCTGATGGAGGACTACTCCTACAACTTCGTGCCCGGCCATGAGATGAACATGGGCGCGCACATGCTGGAGGTCTCCCCGTCCATCGGTACCATCGCCAAGCCGCGCCTGGAGATTCACCCGCTCGGCATCGGCGGCAAGGCCGACCCGGTGCGCCTGGTGTTCACCGCCGCCCCGAAGAAGGATGCGGTCGTGGTCTCGATGGCCGACATGCGCGAGCGTTTCCGCCTGCTGATGAACGTGGTCGACGTGGTCGAGCCGGAAGGCTCCCTGAAGGCCCTGCCGTGCGCCCGCGCCCTGTGGCAGCCGCGCCCGAGCCTCAAGGATTCGGCCGAGTGCTGGCTGCGCGCCGGCGGCTCGCACCACACCTGCATGACCACCTCCGTCGGCCGTGAGGCGTGGGAGGACTTCGCCCGCATGGCCGGCGTCGAGCTGGCCGTCATCGACGAGAACACCACCCCGCGCCAGTTCGAGCGCGAGCTCGAGCTCAGCGAGATGGTGCATCGTCTGAACAACCGCCACTGAGCGGCGGAACGCACATCGCCGTCCGGCTGTCATCCCTCAGCCGGACGGCTTTTCGGACTCTGATCCATTCGTGACTCTGATGCAAGTGAAGAACGTTGAAAAATCAACGTTTTCGTGAATAGATCACGGTCACGATGCATCAGGGTCCGGAGAAGCCGGGCGTGTCCGGGAAGGTGACCTCCCGGACACGCCGATCAGCGGCCGCCGTAGATCTCGTGGGCGATCACGTCGGCGAAGACCGTGTTCACCTTCGGCCGCACCACCTTGAGCGACGGGGTCAGACAGCCGTTGTCCTGCGAGAACTGCGTATCCAGGATTGCGAACTTGCGCACCGACTCGGCGCGCGAGACCATCGCGTTCGCCTTGTCCACATACTCCTGCACCAATTCACGCACGGCCGGCAGCTCCGCCGCCTCGGCCAGCGGCAGATCCGCCGGCAGGCCCTGCGCGGGCAGCCACGAGGCCAGCCCCTCCGGGTCGAGCGTGACCAGCGCCGCAATGAACGGCCGCCCGTCGCCCACCACCACGGCGTGCTCCACAATCGGGCAGTCCATCATCGTGTGTTCCATCGGAATCGGTGACACGTTCTTGCCGCCGGCGGTGATGATGATGTCCTTCTTGCGCCCGGTGATTGTGATGCGCCCCTCGTCGTCGATCGACCCGAGGTCACCGGTCCTGAACCAGCCGTCCTCGGTGAACACCTCGGCCGTCTTATCGGGCAGGTTGTGGTAGCCGCGGAACACGTTCGCGCCCTTGAGCTGCAGCTCGCCTTCCTCCGAGATGCGCGCCGAGCAGCCCGGAGCCGGCTGGCCGACCGTGCCGATCACGTTGTCGTCCACACGGCACACGGTGAACGGCGCGGCCGTCTCCGTCAGTCCGTAGCCCTGGATCATCGGCAGTCCGATGCCGCAGTAGAAATGCGCCAGGTCGGCATTCAACGGCGCGCCGCCGCAGGCCACGTATCGGATGTTCGGGCCGAGCGCGCCGCGCACCGTGCGGTACACCGACGCCTCGTACCCCAGATGCTCCGCCACCTGCTTGGGCGTGGGTCTGACGCCCGCCTGCTGCATCCGCGACCAGGCGCGCGCCGACTCGGCGGCCTTGAGGAACACGCGTCCCTTGAACCCCATGCCGGCCTTGCGCGAGGCCGCGTTGTACACCTTCTCGAACACGCGCGGCACGCCCAACAGGTAGGTCGGTTTGAACGAGCGCAGGTCCGGCAGCAGCGACTTGGTGTCGGGCAGGAAGCCGACCACGCCGTCATCCGACCCGATCGAGCAGTATTCGATGAACCGGGCGAAGCAGTGCGCCAGCGGCAGGAACAATAGCAGCCGCGGATGGTCGTCCCAGATCACCTCCGGCAGGCACGCGAACCCGGCGCGCACGATGCTCAGGAAGTTGCGATGCGTCAGCTCCGCGCCCTTCGGCGTGCCCGTGGATCCGGACGTGTACACGATCGTGGCCAGGTCGTCCGCGCCCACCGACGCGATTCGCGTCTCCAGCTCCTCGTCCGAGACGGCGACGCCCAGACCTTCGAGCGCGCCGAGCGCGTTGCCGTCGAGCATGAGGATGCGCTGCAGCGTCGGACAGTTGTCGATCACCGAGTCCAGGCGGTCGTAGCGTTCGCGGTTGTCCGCGATGGCGAGCTTGACCGCGGAATCGTTGATGATGCGTTCGGCTTGCGGGGCGGAGTCCGTGTCATAGATCGGCACGTTCACCGCGCCGATCGCGGCCAGTGCGAAGTCGAGCACGCCCCATTCCCAGCGGGTGGGGGAGAAGATGGAGACCGCGTCGCCCTTGCGGATGCCGAAGGCGATGAAGCCCTTGGCGGCGGCCAGCACCATGCGATGGAATTCGCCGGTGGTGATCTGCTCCCAGCGGCCGGGGCCTGTTTTGCGCGTGGCGATGACCGTGTCCTCGCCGGTGCGTTCGATGCGCTGGGTGAGCAGGGAGTACAGGGTTTCGTCGCTGCGGACCTCGATGGATCCGGGGGTGGTGTATTCGGTGAGCATGTATGGTCCTTGATGATGGTGTGTTGTGTGGTCGCGGCGGGCCCGCCTGTCGCATAATCCCGCTGTTGCAGCCGGGACACGCGGCGTGGCTGCGATGCCGCGTCGGAGCGATAGGCATGGTTGCGTGAAATGTTGCGTTATATATCCCATGTTACGCGACCGTAACCAGGATGGTTTGGCACGGAACGACAGTTTTCCCGCGTTTCTTTGGACGTTCCCGACAAAGGGACCGGGAACGTCCGGACGATGAGGCGATGCGTCCGCCGCGGTCGGCGGATATCGGATACGCGGATGCCGAATGCATCGTCGGGGGCGCCGGAGCATGCGTCCGATGGGGAAAATGGGTCTGGCGCGTACCCGGTGATTCCGTTAGGGTGGCAAGAAGTTCCAGAAAAGAGGTATGCGCCGTGTTCGACAAACGCCTGTTCTCCCTGACCCCGGGTATCGGCAAGCTGGTGGCCGCCAAGGTGGCGGCCTTATGGTTGTCGCTGCTGGCTGACGTGCTGTTCGCGTTCATGATGGCGAACCTGCTGGTCAGTGTGCTGCAGTGTGCCATCTGGACGGCCCAAGGGTTGGACGTCGTCGTGCCGGCGAACAACCTGCTGTTGGCATTGCTGACGCTGTTGGCGGTCTGCGCGGTCAAATACCTGACGTCGCGATCCGCCGCGTCCTTCGGTACCGAGGCGGCCGAACGCGTGAAGCTGGCGTTGCGCGAACGCCTCTACCGCAAGATGCTGGCGCTTGGGCCGTCGTATTCCTCCCGTGTACGCACGTCCGACGTGGTGCAGTCCGCGGGTGAGGGCATCGACCAAATCCAGAGTTTCTTCGAACTGTTCCTGCCTCAGCTGTTCTACGCGGTGCTGGCGCCGGTGACGTTGTTCGCGGTGCTGATGCCGGTGAACATCCCCGCGGCCGTGGTATTGCTGGTATGCGCCCCGCTGATCGTGCTGGTGGTGGGTGTGGTGGCGATGAGCGCCGCACGCGCATTCAAGCGGTATTGGGGCAAATACACGGATATGGGCGCCGCGTTCTTGGACAATATGCAGGGATTGGAGACGTTGAAGGCGTTCGACGCCGATGAGCGCGCCGCAACCGACATGGACGAGAAGGCCGAGGCGTTCCGCGTCATGACGATGCAGGTGTTGCAGATCCAGCTGCGCTCGCTGACCGCCATGGATGCCGTGGCCTACGGCGGCACCGCGGCCGGCATCGGCGTGGCGGTATGGCAGTTCCTCGTCGGCGGCGTGGACATGGCGGGGGCGATGATTGTGGTGTTCCTCTCCGCCAGCTTCTTCCTGCCGCTGCGCCAGTTGGGATCGTATTTCCACGTGGCGATGAACGGCATGACGTCCACGAAGCGGATCTTCGCGCTGCTCGATGCCCCCGAGCCGGAGCGCGGCGATGCCGGCCTGCCCGGCGGCGGCCGTGACCTGACCGTGACCTTCGACGCCGTGGGTTACCGCTACGCCGATGCCGACGGGGCGGCCCAAGCGGACTCCGACACATCTCAGGTTCCCCTCTCCGCTGACGACTCCACCGGCACGGACTCTGACACATCGGCCGCAGCCACTGCGTTCCCTGCCCCCGCCCTGACGGACGTCTCGTTCACCGCCCGACCGGGCACGCTGACCGCCATCGTCGGCGAATCCGGCTCCGGCAAGTCGACGACCGCCGCATTGCTGGCCGGCACGCTGGCCGGATACGAGGGGTCGATCACGCTGTCCGCAGGCGCGGCGATTAACGGCGCGGCCCCCGATCCCGCGGAGCTGGGTGCGATCGATCTGCAGTCCGTGGAACTGCGCGATCTGAGCGCCGATGCGATGACCTCCGCGGTCTCTCTGGTTTCCTCGCGCAGCCACCTGTTTTCGGGCACGCTGCGTGAGAACCTGCTGATGGCCGCGCCCCAAGCCGATGACGACGAACTGTGGGCCGCGCTGGAGCTGACGCACATCGCCGATTTCGTGCGCGCACAGCCCGAGGGGTTGGCCATGCCGATCGCTCCCGATGCGACGAACCTGTCCGGTGGTCAGCGTCAGCGCATCGCCATCGCCCGTGCGCTGTTGCGCAACACCCCGATCTACATCTTCGACGAGGCCACCAGCAGCGTGGACGCCGAAAGCGAGGCCGTGATCCTGAGCACAATTCAGGAATTGGCACAGTCCGCCACCGTGATCATGATCACGCACCGCATGGCGAACGCCGTGACCGCCGACCAGGTGGTGGTGTTCGACCACGGGCATGTGGTCGAAACCGGCACGCATACGGCGCTTATGGCGCGTGGCGGCGTGTACGCCGACCTGTTCCGGGCGCAGCAGGTCATCGAGCATGTCGGACACCGGTCCGCGACGGGCGCGCGGCCCGCCGCTGTCGTCGATGGACCGTCCAAGCCGGTCAATCCGGTCAGGCTCGTGGAATCAGCCGAGCCGGTCGAATCGACCGAACCGGTTGAATCGGCTGAACCGGCCGTGCGGAACGAATCGGTGGCGAATCATGGGCAGAGCGAGGCCGCCGCGCCCGCGGGCGGCATCGGCGCGCTGATCCGCCGCCTGCTGCACGAGGTCGGTCCGCTGCGTCCCACGATGATCGCCGCCTGCGTGTTCGGCACACTCGGCCACCTGGCCGCCACCTTCCTGCCCGTGTTCGGCGTGCTCGCACTGTTCGCCGTGCTGGAGGAACCGGTGTGGGGAGTGAGCATGACCGTTGGATTCGCGGCGATGGCCGTGTGCGCCGTCATTCGCGGACTGATGCGGTATGCCGAGCAGTATATGAACCACAACGTGGCGTTCAAACTGCTCGCGCTGTTCCGGTCGAAGGCGTTCGCCGCCATGCGTCGTCTGGCGCCGGCCAAACTGGACGGGCGCGGCAAGGGCGACCTGATCGCCCTGATCACCACCGACGTGGAACTGCTGGAGATCTTCTTCGCGCACACCATCTCGCCGGTGGTGATCGCCATCGTGACCACGGTGGCGTTCGCCGTGGCGCTCGCGTTCCTCAACCCGTGGTTCGTGCCGCTGCTGATCGTCATGCATCTGCTCGTCGGCGTGGCGCTGCCGCGCCTGTTCGCGACCGGCGTGCGGTATCTGGGGCCGAATATTCGCCGCGACGCCGCCTCGCTGGATGACACGATGCTGGACGACATGCGCGGCCTGGACGAGATCATCCGCTTCGGCGCGGGTGAACGGCGTCTGGGCTCGATTCTGGAGCAGTCGCGTGAACTGTGGCATCAACGGGTCAAGCTGAGCCTGAACAACGGCCGATTCGGCGGCATCGGCGGGGTGATGGTGGTGCTGGCCACCGCGCTCGCCGGGGCGTTGGCCCTGGTACTGGCCTGGTATGGGCTGGCCGCCGTAGGCGGGGTTGGCGAGTTGTTCGCCGCCGTGGTGCTGATCGCCAGCTCCTTCGGTCCGACGCTGGCATTGAGCGCATTGCCGGCGAGCCTGACCCAAACCTTCGCCTCCGCGCGGCGACTGTTCGCGATTATGGACGAGGTCCCGGTCGTGGAGGAAACCGGCACGTTGACGCCGGCGTACAGCGGCATGGCCTTGGATCATGTGAGTTTCGCGTATCCCGATCAGATGGCGGGACATGGCTCCAATCCCAATGCCGACCTTGACCAGGACGCAAACGGAACGACGCGGCATGCGGCGGCAGACCATGCGGCTGGCGTGTTCACGGATCTGTCGTTGGAGATTCCCGCGCACGGCATCCTCGGCGTGCAGGGGCCATCCGGGCGCGGCAAGTCCACCATGCTCAAACTGCTGATGCGGTACTGGGATCCGCAAGCCGGCCTCGTGACAATGTCCGGCGAGGACCTGCGAACGGTGGATGCGCATCATCGCCGCCGCGTACAGACCCTGCTCTCGCAGGAGACCTACCTGTTCGACGGCACGATCCGCGAGAATCTGCTGATGGCGCTTGGGGACCGGACGGCGGATGACGGCGGCGAGGCCGGCGACGCCATGCTGCGCGGGGCGCTCGCCAAGGCGTCGGCCCTGCAGCTGGTTGAATCACTGCCGGATGGCCTGGACACCCAGGTGGGTGAGTTGGGCGGACGCCTGTCCGAGGGCGAACGCCAGCGCATCGGCCTGGCTCGCGTGTTCCTGCGCCATGCCGACCTGGTGCTGCTGGACGAACCCACCAGTCGCCTCGATGCCTTCAACGAGGCCGTGATCCTGCAATCCATCAACGAGCTGGCGAGCGAACCTCGCGGGGGTGATGGCGTCGGCGGGATCGGATCCGGCGACTTCGGGAACGACAAGGGTGGGCCGGATAGCGCCGGGCAAGGCGTTGCCATTGTACTGGTCTCACATCGTGATTCCACGATGCGCGTGGCCGACACCGTCGTTCGGGTCTAGAACAACGAATCGAGACGTCTTGCCTGCAGCGGATACTGCAACAAATATAGCTTCAGATATTATAGTTTCATCTATAATATCTGAAGCTATAATAATTGCATGTCCAAGCATTGTAGCTCAAATCACGCCGATCGACCTAGCCGCCCGACATCATAGCGACATCATGGCGGAATGTGCGTCGTCCGTGGAAAAACCATCCTGCAATGTCTTGTGACGGAAAGCTGGCTGAAAAACCGAGGTCAAGGAGGCCGCTGTGTTTATAGACCGCAATCGCGAGCTTGCGGCCCTGGAACGCGAGTATGCGCGTGATCAGGCGTCGTTTGTCGTGGTGTACGGACGCCGACGGGTCGGCAAAACCGCATTGATATCACGATTCATCGCCGACAAGCCCGCCATCTATTATCTGGCCACCGAGGAGTCCGAGCCGCAGAACCGCGCCGTATTCCAATCATTGGTTGCCGATTACCTGCATGACGATCTCCTGCGCGACGCCCTGCTGCCCCGTTGGGAGCCGGTGTTCACCGCCATCGCCCGCTCCGCCGCCGAGGCACGAAGCAACGGCAGGCGTTTGGTGATCGTGCTGGACGAATTCCAGTATCTGGGTCTGGCGAATCCCGAGTTCCCGTCCGTTTTCCAGCGGATCTGGGACACCATCCTTGCCAAGGCCAACGTCATGGTCATTCTTTGCGGCTCGCTGGTGTCCATGATGGAGTCTCAGGTGCTTTCCTATGACAGTCCTCTGTATGGGCGTCGCACCGCCCAGATACAGCTCGCCCCGATTCCTTTCCGGCACTACGGCGAGTTCTTCCCCGGCCTGGGAATGCGTGAGCTTGTGGAACGGTATGCGGTGACCGGCGGCATACCGAAATACATCGAGTTGTTCGATGACAGCGGCGACATCTTCGAGGCGATCGAATCGAATGTGCTCAATCGCAGCGGCGTGCTGTACGATGAGCCGATGTTCCTGCTGCGTGGCGAGGTGCCGGAAGTCGGCACGTATTTTTCGATGATCAAGGTCATCGCCGCCGGCAACCGTAAGGCAGGGCAGATTGCCGCAGCGTTGCAGGTGCCGGTGACCGCGGTGCCTGGCAAGCTGCGCACGCTGCATAATCTGGGCATCGTGGAACGCGAGGTGCCGGTGACGGAGCGCAATCCGGAGAAGAGCAAGCGTGGCTTGTATCGGATCGTGGACACGTATATCGATTTTTGGTTCCGTTTTGTGCAGCCGAATCTGAGCTATATCGAATCCGGCCATCCGCAGGTGGCGATGGCTCGTATCCGGCGCAACTTTGTGGATAATCATGTGTCATACGTATACGAGGGCGTGTGCCGTGAACGGTTGTGGTCGATGGGGGCGGAGGGCCGTCTGCCGTTCACGCCGGAACGCGTGGGACGATGGTGGGGCGCCGGTGACGTGGAGATCGATGCCGTGGCGCTCAGTGACGCCGACCGTGCGATAGTATTCGGGGAATGCAAGTTCTGGAAGGAGCCGGTGGGGGCCAATGTGCTGCGTGTGCTGGAGGAGCGTGCCGGTGCGGTCGATTGGCATCGTGGGGAGCGCAAGGAAACGTTTGCGCTGTTCAGCGTGAGCGGATTCACCGATGAACTGAAGTCCATCGCCGCAGCCCGTCCGGATGTCGTTCTGGTCGATGACTCGGTTCCCGCGTGACGGCGATGCGTCTGCCGCGTCCTGGAGCATGGCTTGAGTATGCTGGGGAGGTGGAGTGATTGTCCGCGGCGCGGATGTTCGATGAAGGAGTTCTGATGAGCGAGCAGCACACGTCCCCTGTTCCGATGATTCGCCTGCACGACGGAACCGAGATTCCGCAGGTGGGTCTGGGCGTGCTGCGCATTGACGACGAGGGCGTGACTCCGGTGGTGGAATCGGCGCTCGCCGCCGGATACCGGCATATCGACGGCGCGGCCGGCTACAACAACGAGGGTGGCGTGGGCCGTGCGCTGGTGAATGCCGGATACGCCACGGGGGAGCGCCGCCGCGAGCTGTGGGTCACGACCAAGCTGCGCGACTCCGAACAGGGGTATGACAGTGCGCTGAAGGCGTTCGATCGTCAGATCGGCCTGCTGCAGCTCGAGTATGTGGACATGTATATGATCCACTGGCCCACGCCGTTCGACTGGCGTTCCGGGGAGACGTGGAAGGCGTTCGTGCGTCTGCGCGAGGAGGGGCGCGTGCGCACGCTGGGCGTGTGCAACTTCCTGCCCGAGCATTTGGAGCGTCTGCATGAGGAAACCGGCGAGTGGCCGACCGTGAACCAGATCGAGCTGCACCCCACCTGGCAGCAGCGTGAGATCACCGCGTTCTGCCGGGAGCATGGCATCGCCGTGGAGGCGTATTCGCCGATGGCACGCGGCGCCGACCTGAACGCCGGGAACGGCACCGTCGAACGCATCGCCGCCGCCCATGGCGTGAGCCCCGCCCAGGCCATCCTGCGTTGGCACATCGAGAACGGTACGATCATCATCCCCAAGTCGGTGCACGCCGAGCGCCAGCGCGAGAACCTGGATTTGTTCGGCTTCGCGCTCACCGAGGAGGAGCATGCCGCCATCGACGCGCTTGACGGCCCCACCCGCGCCGGCCACGACCCCCTCACCTTCTCCTACGCGTGACAGGCGTCTTTGTAGTCATGAGCGGTAGACGACCGATGGATACTCTTCTGCCGAGATAACGGGTGCCGTCGGTTTTTATCAGAGGCTGTTGTCTCGACTTATGCTGGTAACCTATAGCTTCTGTTCGGTTGTCGTATGCTATGACTCAAACCAGTGCATCACCCGTTCGCATTGCCGATCGATGCCGTGCTGTATGCGTTCAATAAGTTGACGGCGGTGCTGTGAAGATTGCCCGGAGCGATCCATGCTATCGACCAGCTGCATTTCCTCCTCGGCTGTTGCCCGGAATGCTTGGGGCAGTTTCGCGGCGTAGTGCTGCAGCGCGAAATGGATGAATTCGCTATCGTCGGATTTGCATGCCTGGGTGATTGCGGCTGCGAAACGATCCCAGTGCCTGAGCTCTATACGCTCGTAGTTGTATTCGCGCCCGATGCTCATGGCGAGTTTACGCTGTTTGCGTTGCGTGTCGTAGGGGAATAAGGATGCGATATCGTACAGCGGTGCCAGCATGGGCGATTCGCCGGCCGGCTCCAGTATGGCGTAGTTCTTCGCGTGAGCGTCCGTGCCTGCCATCAGGAAATTCAGGATCAGGGCGGTGTAGAACAAATGGATGTCGGTTGCGGAGAAGTGCTCGGTGTAAAGGAATTGAACTATTGCAAGTGCATCGGGTCCTCCGTCGCTCTGATATTTCTGCGCGGTCATGAATCCCAATGCCTGGCAGAAATCCTCTTGATGTATGCGTGCTACCTTTGGGATGCTGTTGTCGTCAATGAACTCGCGATCCCAACGGGTACTGATAATCGCTGGAACGTCACCGAACATGTGATACGTCGATTCCGCTGTGGGGACTCCCAAGTTGGATATGGTTTTCATGCATACGTACTCGTTGAATGATTGCTCGAGTAGGTTGCTGATGCCGGGTTTAATGATGTGGGTTGTGGCTTCCGCCCCGTGGGCTTCGTACCACTGGCCATTCTGTCTTCTCAGTGCGATTTTGTCTTGAGCGCCGTTGAGTGACCAATGTTCGTCATTCGCCTGCCATGATGCCCGTCCGCCTTGTCCCATGGCCTGCAATCGCAATCCGATTTGCTCTTCGCTGATGGGGACTAGTTCGCTCGTACGGCGTAAGGTGTCGATTTGCGCCGGCGGCACGAATTGCACGCCGCCTGCGCAATCCAGTCCTATGACTGAAAGAAGAGCAAAAGGATTTCTTGCGTTGACTCCGTATTGACGGCCGATGCGTTGTCTGATATTGGGGTCGTCGGGGAGAACGCCGTCAATGTATGCTTCGACCGCTGCGCCCGTCCATGGGCTGGTTCGGTGGGGCAGTGCAATGGAAAGGTTCAGCGAGACGTCGGACTCGGGAAGATACGTGAATACGTGCCTTCCTTGGGTATCTTCAGACAGGATTCCCAGGGGATTCCCCTGCAGGAATACCAGTAGTTCTTTGCTTTTGGCGTTCATGATGTTGCATCGCTTTCGTCCGTATGAGTTGTGCCGTAATCAAGTTGTTTGGCGTTGCGCTGGACAGCTTGCTGCCGTTGTTTGAGCGCAAGGAGGGTCTCTTCAAACGGTGAATTGGATTGCGGCGTCGGCGTATGATTGCCGGTATCGGTTGGTACTGCATCGGTCTGGACGACATATCCTAATTGACGGAGCAGGGCCATGTATTGCTGCAACGATGCGTTGTCCGACGTGGCTGCTGAGTACTCAGCGTGCAATGATATGCCGAGGGCGGAGCAGATCGTCAGACATTTCGCCAATCCGGGATTCTCTATTCGCCCTTGTTCTAGCTGACTGATCCAAGGCCTAGGGATTCCCGTTCGTGCTGAAAGCTCCTGCTGGCTGATTCTGAGTGACAGTCGTGCGTCTTTGACGATGACTGCAAAGTCCTTCGTGGAGGAGAGGATTTTCTGCTGTGTTGTTAGCTCTGCCATGATAATCGTCGGTTGTTTCAAAAGTCGAACATATTATTTTGTTTGATTATTCTAACATGTTTTGTTTCAAAAATCAAACATGACAAAGTGTTTGATTTTTGAAACACCGCTATCTTCTGATCTTGATTCGATTACTTCTTTGTGTCAGTTAGGCTACTTACGAGTAAATTAACTGCAGCCCGCCGTTTGGGTATAGTGGGGCAGTATGTCTCGCAATCATCGTCGCCCTTCTCGCCGCGACCAGGTCGAATTCACTCGTAACACCGCTCGGTATGTCAACAAACGCTTCAACGTGTCTAATCCGTTCGAGCGCGTGCTGATCCTGCTGGTCATCGCCGTCGTGGTGGGTGTCATGGTCGGCGTGGTGCTGCCGAAGATCAGCCCTGAGGTGGGGGAGCTGACCGGCGAGTATGTGGCCTCGGGCCCTGCGGCGGACGTGCTGGAGACGCTGCGCGTGGATGACGCGCAGAGCAAGGATGGCTATGACCGCGACCTGTTCGGCTACCGCGAGACCGACGACGATGGCGATGGCTGCGATGTGCGCGACGAGGTATTGGCCCGCGACCTGGAGGACGTGACCTTTACGACTCCCGGCGGCTGTCAGGTGCAGTCCGGCGTGCTGCATGACCTGTACACCGGCAAGACGATTGATTTCGTGCGTGGTCCGCAGACCAGCAGCGCCGTGCAGATCGAGCATGTGGTGGCGTTGGAGAACGCCTGGCAGTCGGGCGCTCGCGATTGGGACACGGCCAAGCGTTACCGGTTCGGCAACGACATGTACAATCTGCTGGCCGCCGACGGTGAGGCGAACAGCGAGAAGGGGTCGGCGTCCGCCGCCTACTGGCTGCCGACCAACGCCGACTTTCGCTGTGAGTATGTGGCCCGGCAGATCGGGGTCAAGGACAAATACGATCTAAGCGTGACCACCAAGGAGAAGCAGGCCATGCTGTCCGTGCTCCGCTCCTGCCCCGGTCAGGAGGTACCGGCCGAGTAGCGGGATTCGCTGTGGGGTGGAGGTGTTGAGTTATGCGCGCCGGACTGTAGATTCGCGCACGGTACTCGACAGTAACCATCGATTGTCAGTTGGTGGTCCGATCGCGGTTCCGGGCAAAGGTTCTTTACAGCGTCATACCGTTGACTGAGAACGAATACGGCTATGTCTATTGTCTCGTGTTTATTGCCTCGTATGTCGCAACGGGCCTGGAATTTTGCTGAACTCAATCGGTTGGGTGGTGGGCGGTTCCGCAGTATGCGAAGTCATACCCCCGTTGACATATCCCTTTGGGTGTGCAAGGGGGTATAGTGATACAAGGACTGGAAGCAGTGCTGGTTTGAAGGAGACAGAGGGGAGACCATGGCTGTGGACACATCTGCGTGCGGCGGTGTGGGAGCGTCGTCCACTCGTGCGGCAGGAGCTACCGCCACTGGCCCCACAGAGGGTCCGACGGCAGTCGGTAATGCCACTGACGCGATCCTGAACAATCTGCGTGAGCATCAGTATGCCCGTGTGCAGTATTGGCGCTTCTTCCTGAATCTGGGCTTGGCCCTGCTGGACGTGGCCATGTTCATGGTGGGGGCGGCCACGGTGCTGCTGATTACGGGCAAGGCCATGAATGTGGCGTTGCCGCCGCGGTCCGTATTCGGCCCGACCTGGTTCCTGATCATTGCCGGTCTGTTGTGGGTGGGGTGCCTGCGTGTGGTGGGCATCTATCACCGTCATGTGATGGGCGATGGGTACCAGATGGTGCCGATGGTGATCAAGGCCACGGCGATGCAGTGGGTGGTGCTGTGCGCCATGAGCTACGTGTGTGACTCGGTGACGTTGGATTTGGCGACGTTGACGGTGATGGTGCTGGCGGGTGCGGCGTGCACGGGCGTGGAGCGTGTGATCGCCCGCGCGCTGATGACCCGCGATTTCAGCAAGGGAGCGTACACGTACGCCACGGTGGTGGTGGGTTCCCCACAGGGGTTGGCGGATACACTGCGTTTCCTGCAGGATCGTCAGCAGTTGAATTACCGTCCGGTGGCGATCTGCCCGATCCGGGAGAACGAACGTTCCGGCGAGATCGAACCCGCGTTCCTGAATGATGAGGAGCTGGCTCGTCTGGCTGCGATTCCGGGGTGCGGCGACCTGTCGGTGCTGGCGTACGACGACCAGTTGGCCGAGCGTTCGGTGCGACTGAAGGCGCAGACCGTGATGGTGGCGGATGTGCTACATCGTGATTCGGATAATTTCAACACGTTCTCGCTGCGCATGGAGGCGTTGGGCCTGGAGATCGCCCTGATGACCTCCGCGGCCGACATCGGCGGGCACCAGCTGGCGATGCGCACGATCCACGGCGTGAACATCCTGACGATCAGTCTGACCCAATATGGCCTGGTGGCTCGCTTCGCCAAGCGGGTGTTCGACATCGTGGTTTCGATTATCGCGATCGTGGTCAGCTCGCCGATCATGCTGGCTACGGCTCTTGCCATCAAACTCGACGATAACGGTCCGGTGTTCTATGCATCGGAGCGGCTTGGTCTGCATTGCAAGCCGTTCCCAATGATTAAGTTCCGTTCCATGCGCGTGGATGCGGACAAGATGAAGGCCGAATTGGCCAAACAGGTGGGGCAGGAGCATCGTTTCATTTTCAAGATGAAGAATGATCCTCGTGTGACCCGTGTGGGCCGGTTTATCCGCAAATGGTCGATTGACGAACTGCCTCAGTTCTTCAACGTGTTCGTCGGGCAGATGAGCATGGTGGGGCCACGCCCCCCTCTGCCGGATGAAGTGGCCCGATACAACCGGCTCTACTCCACTCGCATGCTCGTCAAGCCAGGCATCACTGGCCCTTGGCAGGTGTCTGGACGATCGGACCTGAGTAAGGCGGAATCAGAGCAATTGGATGTGCAGTATGTGCAGAACTGGTCTGTGTTGGGAGACGTGGTGCTGTTGTTCCGTACAATCGGAGCCGTGCTCAAACACGAGGGTGCTTACTAGATACCCCCTAGTCAGGAAGTAGCGGTGTTATGACGTCCGACGATATGCTCAACGAATCCCCTGAGACGCAAGCTTCGGGGGGAATTCGGCATACGAATGAGGCTAATCCCGCTTTTGAATTCTCGTTCCTGACCGATGATTCTTCGCCCGATACGGGAGCGGGCGCTGCTCAATCGACTATTTCTGAACAGCCGGTTACGCGGCGCCACCGTCGTCGGATGAGCCCGCAGCATATTCGGCGCATCAAGCGGCGTCGCCGCATCCGTCGTGCTTTGATTGGCGTAGGCATTCTGCTGGTCGTGTTGCTTGGACTGGGTGCGTGGTTCGGCGTCTCCGCTCTGAAGGCCAAAGACGAAGTGCAACAGGCGGTATCGGCGGCCCAAAATATGCAGGATGCTCTGACTCAGGGAGACACGGCCGCCTTGGCCACGCGGATGGAAGAATTCGCCGATCATTCATCCGCCGCGTACAAGGAAACCAGTTCCGTCCTGTGGACGGTGGCGGCGAAGTTGCCGGTGATCGGCACCGACATCTCTGTGGTGCGCACCGCCGTGACGGCTATGGATAACATAGCGTCGCAGGCCATGCCGGCACTCAAAGAGGCTGCCGATACATTGAACCTGAATAATATCAGCATATCCAATGGCACGGTGTCCGTTCCTGGATTGGCCGAGTCCGCGGAACCGCTGATGAAGGCTGATTCGATCATTGCCGAGGCGAACCGTTCGGTGCAGACCGCTCCCAAACCGCGCATCGGCATGGTTGCCGAAGCCATGGACCAGGCCAAAGAGTATCTGGGATCCATGGCCGATTCCATCCATAACGTATCGGTGTTCGCCCAGATTGCACCGAAGATGCTGGCTATGGATGGTCAGACGCGAACCTACCTGATTCTGGCGCAGACGAACGCCGAACTGCGTCCATCCGGAGGTATGCCGGGGTCCTGGGGCACCATGACCGTGACCAATGGGACTGTGGATATCCAAGAATTTGATTCTGGTGCTGCTGAAATAGGATGGTTCGATCAGCCGGTAGTGGAATTGACTGCCGAAGAACGTTCATTGTTTACTGACAAGCTTGGACGTGTACAGCAGGACGTGAACTTCACTCCGGATTTCCCTCGCACCGGGCAGATTGCTCAAGCCATGTGGTCAGCGCATACGGGCGTTACGGTCAATGGCGTTATCGCCATCGATCCGGTGTTCCTGCAGAGCATGTTGGCGGTGACAGGCGGCGTTACGCTGCCGGACGGCAACGTGATGGACGGCGCCAATACCGCCCAGTTCCTGCTCAGCGACGTCTACGCGCAGCAGGATGTGAGCGATCAGGACGAATACTTCAACATGGCCGCATCCATGGCATTCGAGCACATCATGCAGAATGCGAACAATCCGACGGCATTCGTATCGGCTATCTCTGATTCGATTACCAATGGGCATCTGCTCATGTGGAGTGCCAACGAGGATGAACAGACGCTTCTGGAAGAAACCGCCATCAGCGGCAAACTTATCACTGATGCGGCGGAACCACAGGTGGGGGTGTACTTCTCCGATGTTACCCAGTCCAAGATGGACTGGTACTTGAAGCGTGAAGTTAATACCGAATACCAGAAGGAAGCCGCCAACGGTGCCAAGCAGTACACGGTGCGCATCAAGCTGACCAATATGGTGACGCCGGAACAAGTAGCCACGCTGCCGCAGTATGTGATCGGCGATCTGCCGGAAGGCGTGAGCGCAGGCCAGATCAAGACCGCTACTTTTGTATATGCTCCGGCGGGCGGACGACTGGTGGATTGGACCATGAGCGACGGCACCGAGTTCGATGGCATCACCGTGCATGAGGGATTGACGGTAGGCGTCAAAACCATCACGCTCAACCCAGGCGAATCATACGAAATCGTCTGCCACGTGCAGTCGGCGCCAGGCGTAAGCACACCGATGACGCTGCGGCAGACGCCGCAGGTCGAAGGGAGGACGGAGTGAAATGAATGACGAGGGGCTGGAAGCAACGATGACTCAGACAGAGCCAAAGGACATCGTCATAGCTGTTGCTACGCATAAAGCGTACCGAATGCCGACGGATCCAGTGTATATGCCACTGCACGTAGGCAAAGCGCTGCATCCTGAACTGGATCTAGGGTTTGTTGGTGATGATACCGGAGACAATATCTCAGAGCTGAACGCCTCGTATAGTGAGTTGACCGGTTTGTACTGGCTTTGGAAGAACTGCGATGCAAAGTATAAGGGGCTGGTGCATTATCGTAGGCATTTCGGTACGCCTGATACCGTTAAGCGTCTGACTGAGAGGGATCGCTTCGCACGCATCGCTACGTATAGTGATATAGCTCCTCTTGCTGAACGTGCGGGGATTATCGTGCCTCGTAAGCGTCACTATTATATAGAGACCATTCGCTCTCATTATGCTCATACGTTTGATGGATATCAGCTTGACGTAACACGTTCCGTTCTTGAATCGAAGCATCCGGAATGTGTGCCTGCATTTGATGCTGTGATGAATTCTCGCAGTGCGCATTTATTCAATATGTTTGTTATGCGTGCTGATTTATTCGATGAATACTGCGCATGGCTGTTTCCTGTACTGGAGCAGCTTGTTGGGCAAATGCCGCCACAACAATATGACGTGTTTAATGCTCGATATCCTGGCCGCATCAGCGAAATGTTGCTGGACGTATGGCTTCTTACCACAGGCTATCGGTATGAGGAACTTCCCGTTGTAAGCACAGAGCCAGTGAACTGGTGGAGGAAGGGGACCGGTTTCCTGCTTGCAAAATTCGTAGGTAAGAAGTATGAGAAGAGTTTCTGATGATGATCAAGAGTGATACAAAGGATTCCCGCACGTTTACCGCAGGACTGGTGAATATCATTTTACCGATTTACGGGGTTGAAGAATTCCTACCTCGATGTATAGAGAGTTTATTGGCGCAAACTTATCAAAGTATTCGCATTATTCTTGTGGACGATGCCTCGCCCGATCGCTGTCCGCAACTGTGCGATGATTACGCGAAAGCCTATCAGCAGATTGTGAGTATACATCGACAGAATGGTGGCCAGTCCGCCGCGCGCAATAGTGGACTTGAATATGTTTGGGGTCTGGAATCGGAACACCGTGGAGAATACATTGCTTTCGTGGATCCGGATGATTGGGTGGAACCCAATTACGTTGAAAGTCTTGTCAGATTAATTCGTTCGTCAAAAGCTGATGTGGTTCAAACAGGACATTATATTTCATATTCGTCTACACGTGAGGAAAGTAAAGACCCACGGAACACTAAAGCCATGCTTACGTACGACGAGGCTTTGGAAAGTGTATGCCGCAATGGCATATGGGATGTAACTGTATGGAACAAGCTTTATAAGCTAAACGTATTCAAAACGTTGCGGTTCCCGGAAGGTAAGCTGTACGAGGACACCGCCATCGCTCATCTCATTGTGGCACAAGGCAACCGTTTTGCGGTGGACATGACACCCACGTATCACTATATGCAGCGATATACATCCACTGCTAACGGGACGACGTGGAAGGACAGCAAACTCGACCTTCTTGAAGCGGGCGATGCCCTGGCTGACTGGGTAGAAGCACGATATCCTCAGTTAAGTATTGCTGCTACAGAGAAGCGTGTATTTGTGCGGCTGTCTACATTGGCGCAGATGGTAAGCACGAATTATCGCAATGACGCACTTGCTGCATCAATGCGGAAGTTTGTTCTTCGCAATGCGTGTGCTGTTCTGACTGACCAGCAAGCTTCGCTCAGGGACAAGCTGGGCGTCATCAGTATTGCGTGCGGATATCCCTGTTTTCGGCTGGTTTGGAAACAACTATACAAAATAAAACGTCGCGGTAGCACGGGATGAGGAATGTGCCTTCTGGGAGACACACATTACAGAACAAGATGAAATGCAACGAAAGGGAGAAAGATGTCAACTGCTGCGGTTATTACATTGCATCAGGTCTGTAATTAGTAGTGAGAAGTCCGCAATTAGTAGTGAGAAGTCCGCAAAGGAATATTATGGGGATTGTTTTCAAAGAGACATTAAATAAAATCGTGCGCAAAGTGCGCGTGATTAGTGCATATTGGCCCGTGTTATGCGGACATTATGGATTACTATTTGCGGTAGAAAATCTTTTGGGCTATGTGTCTCCGGGCTGTCGAAACACTTATCGCCATAATATGAGCGCAAAGCTGTATCGGGAACGTACGAAGCGTATTATCCAGTGCAACGAATCATTGTTCGCATCATGGAAGTCCTCAACCAACAATGGGCCTATTTGGGTATGTTGGTGGCAAGGTCGTAATGAGATGCCGACGATTGTCCGGGAGTGCTACAAAAGCGTGTTAAGTCATGCCGCCGGACGTCAGGTTGTTTTAATCGATCAGAATAATTACCAGGATTACGTTACTGTTCCAAAGACGCTTATAAAGCTTTTACAATCACATCATATAACGATTACAGCTTTTTCTGACTATCTGCGTTTTGCTCTGCTTTACCGATACGGTGGTTTATGGATTGACTCGACGGTGATGTTGACCAGAGACTTGCCGACAGAAATTTGGGAGTATCCTCTATACACATGCCGTAGTAACAACAATGAAAAGCATCGGCTATTGTACACTTCTTTTTTCTTTGCTGCCCAACAGGGAAACCCAGTCTGCAAAATAGTGACCGACTTCTACGATGAATACTTTCAATCTTTTCAGAAACAATTTGACTACTGGATGATTGATTTGATTCTTCGCTCTGTCTTTGACCATGATATCCGCATGGCGGCTTGGCTGCAGCAGGTACCGGATAACAACGGATCCCCCTTTATTCTTGAAACGCTATTTAATAAGACGGGTGACTCGTTGCGCAGCGTGCCGCAGGATGAATATGTCCACAAACTCACATATAAGCGTCAATACCTGAGCGTGACCAAGCGGGGTCTACCAACCGTGTATTCCTATGTCATGAATGGTCAATTGGAAGCCCGCCTGGATGAGGTACGTCGATGAATGAATTTTCCGTATTGCATATACGAGCGTTATATTGCGAAGGTTGATGTATGAAGGCCGAACGTAAAATATATTCTTTACGAGTCAACACGATTCTGAACGTTGTCGCCACGGCCTCCACGGCTGTTATGACAGTGTTGACAGTTCCGTACTTGTCCCGTGTGCTTTCTGTTGAAGGTAACGGTGCGGTTTCATATACTCAAAGCGTTGCCGGCTGGTTTTTGACATTCTGTGTGCCAGGTATTTCGCTTTATGGTGTCAGGGAATGCGCTCGGGTACGTGACGACTCCCGCAAACTCGCAACATTGGTGTGTGAACTGTTGATCATTATTTCATGTTGCACATGTGTGTCCTCGCTTGTTTTCGCGATGGCTATTTTGGGCATACCAGCATTTCGGCAGGTTTCCGGTCTTATGTGGATTTTTTTGATTGGAAATGTTCTGAGTGCTTACGGGGTTGAATGGTTTTATCAATCGATAGAACAATATGCTTATATCACTATTCGTACTATCGTATTCAAATTATTATCAATAATCTGTGTTTTTTGTCTTGTAAAAACTGAAGATGATTATTTCCTTTATGGTTTTCTAATCGCGATATTGAGTGCTTGTAATAATCTTTTTAACATTGCCCGTCTTGCTAAACTTGTTGATTTTAAATATGTCGAAAAGATTCGCATTGCCAAGCATATCAAACCTCTCTCATTTTTCTTCGTAGCGGGACTTTCGACCACTGTTATTACATCGCTAGACACGGTGCTGTTGGGTTTGTTCACAACGGGAACATATCAGGTTGGTTTATACCAATTTTCTATGAAATGCAAGAATTTATTTAGTGCGGTAATCAATGCGGTGACTAATGCCATGGTTCCTCGTGTTTCGTACGAGGAATCTCAAGGACATACGCAACGTCGTCTGGACATCTGGCATAAAGGCTTTGTTCTCATCGTGTTTTTTTCTTTGTCGCTGTCTGTTTATGTTTTTATTTTCGCAGACCCAATTATCAATTTCACGGTTACCGCAAAATTCAGCGAAGCTGCAACCCCATTACGTCTTTTGTGTCCTTTGATGGTGCTGATGGCGCTAAATACATATATGAGTTCCATGATGCTGATTCCTATGAAGCGTGAATCCGTTACTACCACGGTTAATGCCATAGGTGCTATTATCAGTGTTTCGCTTGGATGCGTATTTGACCATCGTTATGGAGCCAATGGAGCAGCTTCTGCCGTGTTGATCGCGAATATAGTCATTTTTCTGTGTCTCCTCCATAGCACGCGTACGTATTGGCAAAGTATTGGTATAGGGAAGAACCTGCTTAAATTAGTTCTTTCAACCATCATTGCTGGATTGTGTTCCGTGATAGGCCTTGTGTTGTCTGTTCATATGGGGTCGTTCGGCATTCTTTTGGAGAGCAGCATGTCGTTCTGGCTAGTGCTGTTGGTGAGCGCATGCATGTTCAAGGAAGAATGCGCGATAACAATACTCCGTATGGCGCAGGCGACTATCGGGAAGATGATACGCTGTATACATACATGAACCAAGTAGGAGGAGATAGTATCATGCACATATGCGATGGACATGAACGTCATGCTTATTTGATTATGACTCATGATTGTTTGGATGAACTAAAGATCCTTATTCAGGCACTAGATTGGCCGGAAAACGATATTTTCTGCCATATTGATGTCAAGGCTCCGTTCGGCGAGGACGCTATATTGGGTATGGTTAAGCATGCAACATTGCAGTGCATTTCGAGTGAATCCGTTAGTTGGGGTGGAAGCTCGCAGGTGAGGTGCGGATTGCGTTTGTTGGAAACGGCGGTGCAATCTGGTCATCATATGTACTATCACATGCTTTCTGGTGTTGATTTTCCTGTTAAATCCCATAATGAAATCGTTGATTTTTTTGATGTGAATGCAGGTAAAGAGTATATACAAAAAAGAGTTGGCATTCCGCAGAAGAAAATTAATTTAAGAGTGTGTCAGTATCATTTTTTGCAGGACAGGTTTGTAGGGAAAAAAAGAAATATTTGGAAGTATATTGACTTTGCGATGTGTTATGTACAGAGAGCGATGGGTGTGAACCGTTTTCGGGGGATTCCAATTTCGTACAGTTCGGCGTTGTGGAGTATCACGGAGGGGCTAGCTAAATTCTATGTTGACAGAATGAGTGAAATTTTAAAAAAATATCGCTATACATATTGTGCGGATGAAGTGGTCTATATTACAGAGTTGTATAACACATCATTCAATATTGAGAATAAAGATTTGCGATTTATGGAGTACATTCGGTTCGATAACCATGATGTCTCGCCCAAGAACCTTACGCTGGATGATGCCGCGAAATTTCTTGATGGAGAATTTTTGTTCGCCCGTAAGTTCCATCTGCCTGAATCGCAGGACTTATACGATTTCCTCAGTTTCAGACATGCGGAGGTTGATGGTGTTCGACGTGTTAGCAGATTGTAATATGTGATAGTGGAGGAAGTACTGTGAGCATCTCCGTTCTGATATGTATATTGCTTGCTGTTTTTCTTGTTGCTGATGTGTTGATTCAAAAGAGCTTTTGCACACCTGTGTGCTTTTTTGCTGGAGTCTGGTTGATTATTCTTAGTGCAGGTAGTCTTGGACTGTATGGATTTAGCGGATACAGCGAGCAAACGGCAGCAATAATTTTTGTCGGGGTGTGTTCTTTTATTTGTGGGGTATATGCGATTGAAGGCCTGATGCAGAAACGTGGCATGACCAGAAACAAGACTTCCTTGTTCTCATTACAAGATGGTCCATACGTGCATCAATTGTCGAATAATGTACCGGTGCGATCTGATGTATCGGTAAACATGCATTTCTTGACCGTGATACTTGCGCTTTCTTTTGCTGGGCACATAATTTCGTTCTGGTATACATTTCGTGCCTTGCTAAGCGGGTTGTCGTTAGGTGAGGTACGAGGCAACTTGATGGGTTATTCCGATGATTACGTTATTGGTAATCCGATAATTGACACATACTATGTGTATTTTTGTGAACCTGCTATGACTATCCTGCTGCCTCTCGCTGTTGTCTTCTATTTTCAAAAGCAACATCAAAAGTTTGTTGGTGTAACTATGCTTTGTTTTCTGATGCAAATCGCATCACGTGGCGGACGAATGGGTATTTTTGATTTAATACTTATGATTATTGTCTGCTTCTTTTTTTTCCGGAGAAAACTTTCACGTAGAACAAAACGTCTCTTGCTGGCAGTGATTGTGGCCGGCATTGTTGCTATGGGCATTATTGGCGTTGCACGCGGTAACAATGAGATTTTTCGAAATGTATATACGTATTTTACAATTAGTGCCCCTATGTTTGAGCGATATTCGCAAGCTTTTCTGCAAGCTGACTTTGCCTCATACGGAGGTGCTACTTTTTATCCGTTTATGTACCTGATTGATGCATTTACAAATATTATGGGGGGTAATGTTAAATATTTAGAAGAACTTGTATATTTTGTGGGCTATCCGCAAGATACTTGGTTATCTGGAATATACCCCACTGGCGTACTGAATGCTTTTTCCTCAGAATTCTATTTTTTCTACATGGATTTCCGTTTATTTGGTGTTGTAATCTTTTCTTTTATGCATGGAGCAATTTGTTCATTTTTCTATGTGAGAAGTTTCAAACAGCATAATACTACTATGTTGCTCTGGTATCTTCTAATGGTACATGGTATGTTTTTTTCTTTTGTTATATGGCAACTCGGTAATACAAAATTTTTTGTATCAATGACGATTCTCATAGTGGCTCAATTGACTGCAAATATATCTCGAAATCGTAGAAGCAATTTGTGTATCAATAATCGTCAATTGACATCACATGATTATTAGAATGTGACTTGTGTCAGTTTTTATAAACTTGCTCGAAATCTATCTGGTTAATCATAATTATATGGAGGAAATTATGATGTTGAAACAAGTGGTTAAGAGGTTGATAAGGGGCTGCATGACTATCTCCAAGAAAACGTCCGCAGCCCCACTTACTATCTAGTTAAACGACGGCGCTGAAGATACAAAACGCGTCTAATAAGTGCAACAACTAATCATCGTAACGGAAATTCGGAGCGCGTCAACATGTCACAGAGTACAGAAATAATCAGCACACACGCTGCAGATGAACCATTGGTCTCGCTAGTATTACCCGCTTACCAAGTAGAACTGTATATTGAACGTTGCGTTAGATCCATTATGGCGCAGACATACCATAATTTGGAAATTCTCATTGTGGATGATTGCTCTCCCGACGCATCAGGCGCAATAGCTGAAGCCTTGGCCAAGGAAGACTCACGGATTACAGTTTTCCATCACCAAATCAATCAGGGTTATTCAGGTGCTCGAAATACCGCGCTGAATCATGCCACCGGGCAATATGTCACCTTTGTCGATTCCGACGATTGGGTGGAACCGGATTACGTTGCGTACCTTATGAATATCATCCGTACTACTCACGCCGATATCGCACTTTCGCGTAATTTCTATACTTCACATTACAGAAAGCAAGTTGATTGCGACGAAATCACCGAGATAACGCCAGAAGACATGCTATGCGATATCTTCTATAATCGTATGCATGTGGGAATCTGGAACCGACTTTACAAGCGTTCGATAATCGGCAATACGCGTTTCGATTTGGATGCCAAAGCCGGCGGAGACATGCTGTTCAACACGCAGGTAGTACCAAGCGCTAATGCGATCGGCGTTGGTTTGCGACGTCTTTACACCTACAACGTCGACAACGGCACATCCGCCACGAAGAAGCCGAATGTTGAAAAACAAGCTTATGGAGCCGTCCATACGATGGACATCATCAAGCGAATACTTGTTCCACGGGACAAACGGCTTGATGATGCGCTTGAATATCAATATTTCACGACCGCGTTATACGGTCTTACACATTTGATGCGAGCCAAGGCGATATCGGACAACAAGGAGTACTACCGCCATCTGGTGCGTTACCTACGCCATACTGTGCCGAAAACATTCCATATGGAAATAAACCTGAAGCAAAAGATTAAGTCTTTGACAGTATGGCTAAGCCCCTATCTGACTGTCAAGCTAGCTGTTTTATGGCGTTACGGGCTGGGCATGAAGAAACGAAATGCATGATCGTTTTTTAATGACGATTTGAAAGGAACAGGATAATGAGGCAAGTCGGAAAAGTGATTTCAATCATTGATAAGGGGCTGCGGACGTTTTCTTGGAGATAGTCATGCAGCCATTCCTTGGCTTTGACGATATTGTACCGGACTCATCCAGCCCAGCGACTGTTTGATGCGCTCGTGGTTGTACCAGTGGATGTACTCGTCGATCAGGACGATAAGGGGCTGCGGACGTTTTCTTGGAGATAGTCATGCAGCCATTCCTTGGCTTTGACGATATTGTACCGGACTCATCCAGCCCAGCGGGTTGTGCCCGAAAAGTTGCGCAAATGTGGTTCCGCCCGTCCGTGGCGCGGTGATCAGTTCGCTTCCATGAGCCTGTCATTGAGTCGGGACATGTCGAGGTAGCGGCGTGTGGACCATTCGTTGGCGGTGACGTATCTGATTCTGGCGCAGACGAGCATGAGGGCGCTCCTGCCGTCGGGGAAGCTGCCGACCACACGCGTCCTTCTGCGGATCTCACGGTTCAGCCGTTCGATCATGTTGTTGGTGCGGATCCGGCGTCGGTGCTCGGCGGGGTATTCGTCGAGCAGGTAGGTCGTGGTCTCGCCGATGCCCTCCCTAAGGCAGTTGGCCGCAGCCCTGAGCTTTCGGGTCTCCATCTCGGAGGCGACGGTCTCAGCCTTGGCGAGGGCGGACGCGCGCGATTCCATGGCGAAGATCGCCTTGAGCGCGGCGGATGCCCATTCCCTGTGGGTGGGCGGCACCTTGGAGAGCACGTTGCGCATGAAGTGCACCATGCACCGCTGGTACCTCGCCTTGGGGAGCATAGAGTCGACGGTGGCGACCAGTCCGGCGCACCTGTCGCCGACGACCAGGCGCACGCCCTTCAGCCCGCGCTCGATCATGGACCGTATGAACTGCTCCCATCCGGCCTTGTCCTCCTTCATGCCCTCCGCCACGCCGATCACCTCCCGGCGACCATCGGCGTCGACGCCGATGGCGACGAGCACGCTCACGTTCTCCACTCCGCCGCCCCATGAGCGCTTGTGCCACACGCCGTCCATGAACACGTACGGGTACTCGCTATCCAGAGGCCGGTTGCGCCATTGGTCGATCTGATCGTACACCCTCTTGAGCTTGTCGGAGAGCGTCTGCGAGGGGGCATGCGCTCTCCCCACAGCAGCTGGCTGATGTCGTCCACGCGCCGGGTGGAGACGCCGGCCAGGTACATGTCGATCAATGATTCCTCGACGCTCTGCTCCCTGCGCCGGTAGCGTTCGATGACCGCGGATTCGAAGACCGCGCCCTTCAACTTGGGGATCCTGAGGGCGAGCCTGCCGGCCTTGACGGTGAACCCGCGCGCGTAGTGGCCGGCCCGGTACGCCTTGCGCCCATCGCTTCTCTCGTATCTGGCGGCGTTGGCGATTAGGTCGGCCTCCTCGTCGAGCATCGCGTTGACGATCTGCTCGACCTTGTCGCGCACCGTGGCGTCGAGCTTGGTCTCGAACATGGCCTGGTCGAACTGTATGATTTCCTTGGACATGGCCCGTGCCTCTTTTCCAATCGCGTTTTTCATGTCTGGCGACTGAAAATCGTACCCGGTGCGGGCCATGTTCATATCCGGGAAGCCCGAATCACAAAGTGCGCAAAAAATCGGGCGTTATCGCCCAGCGACTGTTTGATGCGCTCGTGGTTGTACCAGTGGATGTACTCGTCGATCAGGACAAGCACCTCGTCGCGGGTGCGTTT
>ERZ1090878.13-NODE-13-length-100374-cov-160.348558_pt1 | contig 100374 bp, 75 predicted proteins | sample MGYA00478473_ERZ1090878 | MGnify/ENA primary metagenome ERZ1090878 (study PRJEB33644, sample SAMEA5815720) | chicken gut metagenome | biome: Chicken; feature: Gastrointestinal Tract; material: Caecum | place: Ireland | collected 2019-01-01 | study: A study of... | reverse complement strand
TCAACTGGACTGAAACACGATGCTCAACCGGCCACAATTCCATTGAACAAACACATTCCCTCTGCCTGTCGGTGCGCGGCGATTCGGTCTTCAGCAGTATCCTCCCGCACCGGTAGAGCGGGTCGGACCGGGTGCCCCGCCGTCCGGCGGTCTCCCGCCGGAGCCGGCATCTGACCTTGGTGAGCTTCTGCCCGGCGAGCTGGACCACATGGAACGGGTCGAGGACCTCGGCCGCGCGGGGCGCCTGACGCGCGGCGGCCCTCTTGTATCCGGCGAACGCGTCCATCGCCACGACCTGGACGTTGTCGCGGAACGATTCCGGCCGCGCGGCGAGCCAGTCGGCGAACGCCCTCCCGCTCCTGCCCTCGACCATGTCCAGGAGCCGGGTGTATTTCGGCCCCTACCCTCCACCTACACGCCAAAACCGGAAGAGCCAATAAAGGGGTGTTGGTGGGTTACCCCACCAACACCCCCATAGCCACCGGGCTGTCTACTTGACCGCGCCCCTCATTACGCCACTGATGACCCACTTCTGGGCGAAGACGTACACGATGAGCACCGGGGCCATCGCCATCAGGTAGGAGGCGAAAGCCATCGGATAGTTCGACGTGAACTGGCTCTGGAACACGTACTGCGCCAGCGGGATCGTCTGGTTGCCCTGATCGGTCAGCGTGATCAACGGCAGCAGGAAGTCGTTCCACGCCCACAGCACGGTCAGGATGGCGATCGTGGAGTTGATCGGGCCCATCAGCGGGAAGATGATGGTCCAGAAGATGCGCCAGGTGCTGGCGCCGTCCACACGGGCGGCCTCCTCCAACGACACCGGGATCGAGCGGATGAAGCCGATGGCGATGAACAGGTTGGTGCCCAGGCCCAGGATGGTGTACAGCAGCATCAGGCCGAGCTGGTTGTCCAGATGCAGCGAACCCATCTGGTGCGCGATCGGCAGCATGATGACGGTGAACGGCACGAACATCATGGCCAGGAAGAAGTAGTACAGGAAGCGGAAGAACCGCTTGTCCATGTTCCGGGCCACCGCATATGCCACAAACGTGTTCGTCAGCAGCGTCAGGCAGACGGCCACCACGGTGATGATCGCCGAGTTGAGCGCCGCCTTCGGATAGTTGATGTAGTTCCACGCATCGGCGAAGTTATGCCATTCCCAAGTGGTCGGCAGGCTGAACGTGCCGGCCTCGGCCGGCGTCTTCAGCGCGGTGACGATCGTGAAGTACAGCGGGATGAGGATGGTCAGCGAGAACACGGCCACGACCGCGGTCAGCCACCAGTTAATCTTATGATCCTTGCGGAACCCCTCGCTCTTGGTGTACCGCTTCGCCGCCTTGGGCGACTTCGTTGTGCTGGTCATCAGATCTGCTCCTTGCCGCTGAAGAACTTCAACTGGATGAATGCGAGGATGGCCAGGACGATGAAGAACGTCACGGCGTTGGCCATCTGGTAGGCGTACTCGCCGTTGCCCAGGCCGTTCTGGAAGATGAGGTACGAGACCGTTTCGGTCTTGGAATCCGGACCGCCGCCGGTCAGGGCGATGACCTGGTCGAACATGCTCAGGGCATTCTTCAGGCTGAGCACCATGTTGATCGTGAAGAAGGGGCCAATCAGCGGGAACGTGATCTGCCAGAACTTCTGCCAGGCGTTCACGCCGTCGATGTCGGCCGCCTCATAGACCTCGGTGTCGATGGTCTGCAGGCCGGCCAGGTACAGCAGCGTGGAGTAGGCCACGCCCTGCCAGATCGACAGGAATGCGATCGGGAACCACGCCAGATCCGGGTTGGTCAGCAGCGACGTGGACAGCCAGTCGATGCCGAGCGCCTGGCCGATCTCGGGGATCGGGACCATGAAGATGTACTTGAACACGTAGCCGATGACCAGCACGGCCAGCGTGTACGGCACGAAGAAGATCGCACGGAAGCCGTTCTTGAACGCGATCTTCGAGTTGAGCAGCACCGCCAGGAACAGGCCGAGGAAGTTCTGCCCGATGGTGATCACCACCGCCATCACGATGGTGAAGATGTACGCGTTGCCCACGCGGCTGTCGGAGAACATCGCGATGAAGTTCTTCAGACCGATGAAATCCCAGGTGCCGTATCCCTGCGAGTTGGTGAGCGAGTAGAACGCGCCCTGCAGGAACGGCCAGTACAGGAAGATCGCGACCAGGATCGCCGCGGGCACGGTCATCCAGTAGAACGCCGGATCGACCTTGCGGGTGGAGTACCGGCTGACCTTTTTCTTTGTTGCCTTTGCCATTGTTGTCTCCTACCTGAAGTTACGGGCCTGGACCTTGTCGTACTCGGTCTGCATCGAGTTGAGGAACTGGTCGACGTTGCCGGTGTTCACCAACGTCTGCAGGAAGCCGGCGATGTTGATCGACGAGGACATGTAGTGGTCGCAGAAGTCGGTGATCCGGTTCTCCTCGAAGAACGGCAGCACGGTCTCCAGCGCCGGTTCGCCCACGTAGGTCTCCTTGAGCGGGCCGAATGCGGACTGCGCATCGCAGTAGTCCTCGAGCGTCTTCTCCTCCATCAGGAAGTCCACGAACTCGCGGGCCTCGTCGTAATGGTCGGTGTGCGCGCCGATGGTCAGCATCACGTCGTCGCCGGCGGTCAGCTTCTGCTCATCCGCGTCGTCGGTGGCCGGCATCTGCGCGAAGACCAGCTCCATATCCGGGTTGATCAGCCGCACCTGCGGGATGGCGTAGGTGCCCAGCGGCAGGGTGGCCGCCTTGCCGTTGGCGAAGTCCTGCGTGGCCTGCTGGTAGGTGACCGACGGATTGGTCTGCGTGTAGTTCTGGAAGATCTCGACGAGCTTCTCGCTCACCGGCCGCCACAGGTCACCGAAGGTCTTCGTGCCGTCCTTGATGTTCTGGTATTCGCTCTCCGGCACCAGTGTGGAGTTCAGCGACGACAGCGGCGCCTGCAGGGTCCATGCCTCGGCCATCGACGCCTCCACCGGGGTGATGCCGGCGTCCTTGAACGTCTGGAGCGCGTCCAGATACTCCGACCAGGTGGTGGGGGGGTTGTACGGGTCCAGACCGACCGACTCCCACAGCTCCACGTTGATGATGTATCCGGAGGCGTTGCCCGCGTACGGGATCGCGTACAGGCGCTTGCCGTCCGGGTCGTCGGTCTGCACGAGGTTCTTGGCGATGTTGACCATGCCCTCGTTCAGCTCGTCGACGATCGGATCGTCGGTGAAATCATGGAACACGCCGGCCTCGGCCAACAGACCGTAGTTGATGTCGCCGTTGATGGTGATCACGTCCGGCTCGCGGTCCTTGACCAGACGGGTGCGCAGATCGGTGACCGCGTTCGGGGAGTTGTTCACCGTGATCTTGATATTCGGATGCGTCTCCTCGAATTCCCGCGCCTTCTGCGTGAACCAGTCGCTGGCTTCGGTCTTGTACTGGAAGAAATCAATCGTCACCGTGCCAGCATCAGCCGCACCACATCCCGCAAGGGATGCACCCAACGCGACCGCAACGGCGGCTCCGGCGAGGCGACGCGGCCAGCGCGATGCCGGGTGTTGCCGTCCCGGCTCCGCGGCGGACCACCGCATCGTACGGAAAACAGGTTGCATTATCGACTCCTTTATCCTCTGTCCACGGCCAGGGCATCGTTACCCTGTCCCGTGTTCAACGGTGCCACCCCGGCTTTTTTATTCCCAGTCTTGGCGTGCCCACCACCAATCCGCAACAAAATGGACCGCCATTTCTTTCAGACGGAAAGAAAATACCTATACTGGTAATCAGCACACACGTCAGGGAGATGTATGGACACCAACCTCAGCCGCACAGACCGAACCGACCTCCACGTCATGGAGTTCCCCCACTGGTTCCACCGGTCGGACCACACCCACCGCGTCGCCGCCGCCATCCTCAAGCACGGGCCGATCGCCCGGACCACGCTGGCGCAGGACCTGGGGCTGTCCCAAGGCGCACTGTCGCGCATCACCAGCGACCTGATCTACGACGGCGTCGTCGAGGAGTCCTCCACAGAACCCGACGGAGCCGCCGAGCCACGCGAGCGGCGCGGCAGGCCGCAGACCGCGCTGCGCATCCGGCAGAGCGCGCGCACATTCGTCGGCGTCAAGATCAACGCGTACCTGGCCACCGCGGTCGCCATCGACGCACGCAGCACCATCGTCTCCCGCCCGCACAGTCAAGCGATCACGGAACAGACACCCGACGTCCTGGCTCATACCGTCGCCGAACTGGTGGCCGCATGCACGGCTGATCTGACGGATGCGCGCCTGCCGGCGCCGACGGCCATCGGCATCGCCGTCGGCGGCCATGTCGTCGACGACACCATCGTGACCTTCGCGCCGTTCCTGCACTGGGAAGGGCGGATACCGTTCGCCGCACTCGTCGAGCAGGCGACCGGGCTGCCCACGCGCCTGTACAACGACATCGACTCGCTGCTCGTCGACGCCTGCTGGTTCGGCGGCGGCGTGGGGTATGACAACTTCGCGATTCTCACCATCGGGACCGGCATCGGCTATTCGCTGGCCTTCCACGGCACGCCGATCAACTACCCCGACAAGACATACGGTCTGGCCGGACATATCCTGATCGACCCGGACGGCCCCCGCTGCGTGTCGGGGCACCGCGGCTGCGCGCAATGCCTGACCAGCGACTCCATTGCGGAGGAATACTCGCAGATGATCGGCAAGGCCGTCACCTTCGACGACTTCAGGCGCGATGCCCGGGCGGGACGGGCGCTGGCCACCAGACTGGTGAACCGCACCTGCTTCCGGCTGGGCACGCTGATCGCCGCCATCGCCAATCTGGCCATGCCGGACAAGGTGATGATCGCCGGCGAGTCCGCGTTCATCGCCCGGTTAGGCACCGACGCCATCCGCGACGGCATCAACAACTACCGGCACAACCAGAGCGCCCCGGTGGTCTTCGAGATCATCGACCACGATTGGGCGCTCTGGGCCAAGGCGGCGGCCAGCCGCGTCCTCATCCGCTACATCGAACGCTGACGCGGTCGCCGCGTCACTGCTTCACGGCAGTGAACAACACGGCCTGAGCGGGCTGAGCCGTCAAGCGGGGAGCCCAGTGGGCTCCCCGTAGGCGAAGTGAGCGGTCGCCAAGACCGCGAAGGCATCCCGCGTAGGCCGCGTCACTGCCTCACGGCGGTGAACAGCACAGCCTGCGCGGGCTGAGCCGTCAAGCGGGGAGCCCAGTGGGCTCCCCGTAGGCGAAGTGAGCGGTCGCCAAGACCGCGAAGGCATCCTGCGCGGGCCGTGTTCACTGCTTCACGGCAGTGAACAACACGGCCTGCGCGGGATGCAGGGACGGCGGACGGATGCCGTAGGTCTGCAGCGCGCGGCCGGTCAGGCACACGCCGTCGTCGTTCCACCAGCCGAGCGGCGACTGGCCGTTGGTGATGTCGAGACTCTGCCCATCGGTGACGTTGAGCTTCAACTCACGGTTCATGTCCAGCGGCGTCACCCGGTACACCGCATCCGGGTCCAAGCCGGGCAGACGCACCGGAGCGGCCGGATAGGTCTGCGATGTGGTCAGCTGGGTGAACCGGTACACGGCGCGGGCCTTGTCGGCGCTGACCACGCCGTCCAGACGGACCGCGGGATCGCCCTCGTCGCCATGCACCACCGTGCCGGTGGCGAAATCGGCGCGATGGCGCTTGTACTCGGCCACCCACACGCCCAGCTTGTCCAGGTCGGCCTGCGGCTCCTTCAGCAGGTTCCACTCGATGCCCATATGCCCGAAGAACGCCATGGCCATGCGCATCTCCTGGCTCGTGCTGCGATGCGTGGAATGCGCGGGGCTGGCGCCCACATGCTCGCCGATCATCTCCGGCGGCACCAGCAGCGACGTGTAGCGCTGGATGTCGGCGCGCTCCACCGGGTCCACGCAGTCGGAGGCCCAGATGCGGTCCGCCACCTCCAGGATGCCCAGGTCCACACGGCCGCCGCCCGACGAGCAGCTCTCGATCTCCAGACCGGGGTGCGCGGCCTTCAGATCACGGAAGATGCGGTAGACGGCCAACGTCTGCTCGTGCACGGCGGGACGCTCGTTCTCCGGCGAGAACGCCTCGGTGACCAGCTTGTTGTGGTCCCACTTGATATAGTCGATGCCCAATTCTTCGACCAGCTTGTCCATGCAGTCGTACACGTAGTCGTAGGCCTCCGGGTTGGTCAGATCGACGACCTGCTGGCAACGGCCCTGCATCGGCAGGCGGTTGGCCGTGGGCTTGAGCACCCAATCCGGATGGTTGCGGAACATCTCAGAATCCGGATTCACCATCTCCGGCTCGAACCACAGGCCGAACTGCATGCCCTTGCCATGCACGTAATCGGCGAGCGCCTTGAGGCTCTTCGGGCCTTCGGGCCATACCGACTGGGCGATCTGCCAGTCGCCCAAGCCGGAGGTGTCGTCGCGACGGGAGCCGAACCAGCCGTCGTCCACCACGAAACGCTCCACGCCACTGTCGGCGGCCTTGTCGGCGAGCGCGACCAGCGTGTCATAGTTCTGGTCGAAGTACACGGCCTCCCAGGTGTTGAGGATCACCGGACGCGGCTTGATGGCCATCTCGGGATGGCAGGAGCGCACATACCGGTGGAAGCGGGAGGCGACCTCGTTCAGGCCGTCGCCGTACGCGCCATACACCCACGGCGTCTCGTATGCGCCGTCGTGGGGCAACGTCACTTCGCCGCCGAACAGGATCTCCCCGCCGCCGATCACGGGCTGCGTATAGGGCAGACGTTCGGCGGACAGCAGGCTGTTGCCGCTCCATGCCACATGTGTGGAGTACACCTCACCGTGTTCGAATCCGAATCCGGGGGCGCCCACTGTCAGCAGCAGCGAGGCGTCGAAGTCGGGGCGGCCGGCCACATAGGTGCGCTGGAACCGGCCGATGGTCAACGGCTGGCGCTGCGGGGAGCGCTCGCGCAGGTGGTGGCCGGTGGTGGTCAGGATCTCGGTGGCCCAGCCGGGGACGGCGAAGCCGAGTTCGACCTTGCCGATTTCCAGTTCGCCGTAGGCCAGGTTGCGGATGGCGGCACGCTGGCGGAGCAGACCGGAGGGGTCGAGCTCCATCGTCCAGGTCAAGGCCACCTGCTGTTCGGCGTCCTCGGCGGTCACAGTGACGGCGGGGCGATCGCCTTCGGTCAATGTGGTGTCGGTCACGGTGAACCGGCAGAACACCTCCACGCCGTCGCGGCGCAGCGCCAGGCGCGGTTCGCCGATCCAAGCCTCCGCCTGAGTCGGCAGCACGCTCGGCCACGGCGTGTAATCGAGCGCGCCGGACACGCGCTGGGGGCGCAGGGCGTCGGCGGCGTCCACGACCGTTTCAGGGTGAGTCATGGGGCGGCCCCAGTACACAAGCCGCGGCAGTTCCCCTTCGGGGAACGCCAACGCAAACGCCACGCCGGCTTCGGGCTGCTCCGCATACACCGCAACCACGGCGGCGGATTCATTGGACAATGCAACGATGCGCGCCATTGCACCACTCCTTCATGGGTTGGATCGGTTGGTCGATGGTTTCGATGGTAGAGCGAACGGCTTTATTTGACCGGCAACGGAGTGTTCTGAGTTTTGGAAAAAAATACGGGTTCGCACTACCTCGGACTACAACCACCGCAGTGGCGGATTTTCAACCCTCACCACCCGATGCCGCAGGGTGGTGCGAATCCGTCTCAGCGACGCGACGCAAAAAACTCCCCCAGGAGGGCCGCGCACTCCCCTTCCCGGACACCGCCGATGACCTCGGGGCTATGGCCGATGTGCGGATCGCGCGGGATGTCCCACACCGAGCCGCAGGCGCCCAGCTTGGCGTCCCACGCGCCGAACACGATGCGCCCGATATGCGTCTGCAGACAGGCGCCCGCGCACATCGGACACGGCTCCAACGTCACGACCAGCGTGCAGTCGGCCAGATTCCATGCCCGACGGGTTTCGGCTGCGGCCTGCCGCATCGCCAGCACTTCGGCGTGGGCCAACGGATCGCCGTTGTCCTCACGCCGGTTCCGTCCCTCGCCGATCACGCGGCCCTCGGCGTCGAGCACCACGGCGCCCACCGGCACATCGCCCTCGGCCGCGGCCTGCTGCGCAAGCGCCAATGCGCGCCCCATCGCCTCGTCGTTCGTCATGCTGTCCAGTCTAACGGCCGGACGGCGTGCCTCCCACAACGGAGAACCGCACCGAGTAGACATGCACCAGACACAGCCGGGCACCGTCACCGGCCACGGCTACACCCATCCGCACAGGCATCGCCCACGCAATCGGTGGGTTTTCCTACCATAAGGAATGAGCGGCGTTCGCGCCTGGCCACAGCCCATCCGGCCACCGCCGCGCAGAGAGGAGCACCATGGATACATTCACCCTGATTCTCTGTGTGTTGGCCGCGGTGGTGCTCTCCTCGTTCCTCAGCCGGTTCCTGCCGAAGATCTCGACGCCACTGGTGCAGATCGCGCTCGGCGTGCTGGCCACCTACCTGCCGTTCTTTCCCGACACCGAACTCGACCCCGAACTGTTCATGGTGTTGTTCATCGCGCCCCTGCTGTATCTGGAGGCGCATGAAATCGACAAATCGGCGTTGTTCAAGTCGTTGAAGATCTCGCTGTCGCTGGCCATCGGTTTGGCGATCGCCACCATGGTGGCCGTGGGATTCACCGTGCACACGTTCTGGCCGGCGATTCCGCTGGCCGCGGCGTTCGCGCTCGGCGCCGCGCTGGGGCCGACCGATGCGGTGGCGGTCAGTTCGCTGGGTAAGGAGGCGGCGCTGACCCAACGCCAGCTCAGCGTGCTCAAGGGCGAATCGCTGTTCAACGACGCCTCCGGCATTGTGGGCTTCCAGTTCTCGATCCTGGCCGCGGTGACCGGCGTCTTCTCGTTCGGCGAGGCGGCCGGCGAATTCGTGGTCTCGTTCATCGGCGGCACGCTGTTCGGCCTGGCCGTCGGCCTTGTGGTCAACTGGCTGTTCGAGACGATCCGCTCGCTGGGTTGGGAGACCACCACCACGCGCATCCTGATGGAGCTGTTCCTGCCGTTCCTGCTGTATCTGGCGGCGGAGGACATCGCCCACGTCTCCGGCATCCTGGCGGTGGTGGCCTGCGGGCTGTTGGTCCGGTTCGACCATACCGGCATCGGCCCGAACGTGGCGCGTACCAACATCGTCTCCTCCAGCGTGTGGGCGGTGCTCTCGTTCAGCCTGAACGGCGCGGTGTTCATCCTGCTGGGCATGCTGCTGCCGGATGCGATGAGCCGCAGCTGGGAGGATCCGGGCGTCAGCAATCCGATGCTGATCTCAGTGATTCTGCTGGTGGCGCTGGTGGTGATCGTCATGCGTTTCCTCTGGGTGGCGGCGATGCTGCGCATCACCAAGGACCAGCACACCGGGAAGCGCCGGCGTATGACGGCCGAACGCTGGCGGTCCGCCGCCGTGATGACGTTTGGCGGGCCGAAGGGCACGATCACCCTGTCCCTAATGCTGACCATCCCGTTCTTCACATCGTCCGGCGACCTGTTCCCGATGCGCGACGAGCTGATCTTCATCGCCTCCGGGGTCATCATCGTCACGCTGCTGCTGGCGAACTTCCTGCTGCCGCTCATCGCGCCGAACCGTGGCACGGACGATTCGCACGAGATCACCGAGATCACCATCGACGTGCTGCGGCGCACCGTGGAGGAGCTGACCCAGCGCATCACCCCGGAGAACCGGCGTGCGGTGCTGATGGTCATCGACTCGTACACCAAGCGCATCACCCGGCTCAAGCAGCGCATCGGTGGTGTGGATCCGCACGGCTTCGAGCAGTTGCAGATCGACGCGTTGTACTGGGAGAAGGACTTCATCAAGGAGCGGCTGTCCGCGCTGCGGGCGCAGCCCTCCCCTGACGTCCACGACCGGGATCTGGGCATCGAAGCCTGCGAGCGCATGCTCGATCAGATCATGGACACCCTGCGTCATGCGGCCGACCACGATTCCTCGGGGCACGCGGTCTCCCAGATCCGTGGACGCGTGCGCGCCCTGCAGCGCCGCACGCAGGCGCTCACCCGCCGCGTCATCAGCAAGATCCAGCGCACCACGCCGTTGCTTAGCGAGGATGAGGTGACCGAGCGCGTACGCGCGCTGCAGGTCGAAGCCATCGAGCACGTCATCAATCGCCTGTACGACGAGATCCGCGGCACCCGGTACAGCACCGAGCACTGCTCGCTGCTGCTGCTCGACTACCGGCGCGCGGAGGCCACGCTCCGGGCGCGGCCGAACGTCGGCGCCGGCGCGGCCGCGTTCACGATGGCCGATGATGTCAAACGAGAGAGCTACGGCATCGAGATGGGCATCATCCAGGACATGTTCGAGGCGGGCGACATCACGCGCGCGCAGGCCCGCGCACTGCGCCGCAACGTGTACGTGATGAGCGTGGACGCCGACGCCAGCCTCTGAGCGGCGTCACATCATGCCGGAGGCGATGTCGTGCATGACCAGCCACTGGCGGATGTCGGCCAGCTCCTCCAGATTCACCGCATGGTCCAAGCCCCGGTAGCACTGGGACGTCAGCCACGTATGCTCCTCCAGCCAGGCCGCCGTGGCGTGCAGCTCACTGCGGGGGATGATCCCGTCGCGGGCGCCGTACCCGTAGAACATCGGCGTCTCCCGCTCGGCCAAGCGATCGTCCGCCGGCGCGGTGCCGGCCACGATGCCGGGTGCGAGGAATCCGGACAAGCTGATCGCGGCACGGTAGCGTTCCGGATGCACGCGCAGCAGGTGAATCGCCAGCAGACCGCCCTGGGAGAACCCGATCGGCACCACATCGCGGTCGTCGGCAACGTTCGCCGCCACCCACGCATCGATTGCGGTCGCCGCCGCGTATGCGTCGTAATCGAGGTCTTCGCCGGACGGCACGCAGTCATGGAACCACGAGTACGCGCCCGAGCCGAACCCGAACTCTCCCATGCCGAACCCGGACAGCTGCAGTGGCGCCCGCAGCGACGCAAAGTCGTTGTACGGGGCGATATGCCGCATCAGGTCGGCCAGGTCCTCCTCGTTGGAGCCCCAACCGTGCAGGCACAGGACCATGGGACGGCGGGGCGCCGCGTTGCCTCCGCCGCGGGACCATACCACGTCGCTCACCGTCAACGGCTCGCCGAACCGGCCCGGCACTACGGTGGATTCACGTCCGATCAAAGGCTGCTGCTCATGCTCGCTCATACCCACACTATATCCCGCCCTCGTTTCAACCACCCCCTCCGGGCTCGGTTACGGGCACAGTTACGGATGGTCGGAACAAGAAAGAACCCCGGTGGGGTTGACCACCGGGGCGAGAAAGGAGAGAGAAGAAGAAAGGGTTCAATTGTCGGGAACTGCTGCGGCTCCTGGCCAGCTGTTGTGCTGACAGTTATTATGTAACCACCCGATGCTGGGCACATGTCTGAGGTTTTCTGATAAGTTCCTGAGAATTCTGGACGTCAGATGAACGTCGCCGGACAAAGACATGACGAACCGCGTCGTGACACAGGTCATCTGTCCCAAGGGCGGTGCTCGTCACGATGCCATCTCGCCCATGCCATCTCACCCATCTAGGCGGCGTTTGCGTCTGCGGGACGCTAGACTGGTGAGCAGAGAACACGTTACATTGCCCGACCGCGCGACCGGATGGATGCGCGGCAATGCAAAGGAGACCCCGATGCTGCTGTCCGATCGCGACATTCTGGCCGCTCAGGCCGATGGTCATATCTCGCTGGACCCGTGGACACCCGAGATGGTCCAGCCCGCGTCGATCGATGTACGGCTCGACCGCTTCTTCCGTCTGTTCAACAACCACGCCTACACCTACGTGGATCCGGCGGAGAATCAGGGGGCGCTGACCGAGCAGTTCGAAGTGGCTTCGGATGAACCGTGGATCCTGCACCCCGGCGAATTCGCACTGGGCTCCACCTGGGAGTACGTCAAGCTGGACAACACGATCGCCGCCCGTCTGGAAGGCAAGAGCTCGCTGGGGCGTCTGGGTATCCTGACGCATTCGACGGCCGGGTTCATCGACCCGGGCTTTGAGGGGCATATCACGTTGGAGCTCTCGAACGTGAGCACGTTGCCGGTGAAGCTGTGGCCGGGTATGAAGATCGGCCAGATGTGTTTCTTCCAGCTGTCCTCGCCGGCCGAGCACCCGTACGGCTCCAAGGAGACCGGCTCGCACTACCAGGGCCAGCGAGGCCCGACCCCGAGCCGTTCCTACGTGAACTTCTACAAGGCCGACATCACCGACTGAGCATGGCACCGGCGCTGTTGCACTGCAACGAATAGGCCAGTTAGCTACCATATGGCAAGGCGCCCGCCCCAATCAACGGGGCGGGCGCCTTAGCGTTTCGGATCAGGCCATCAGGCCGTCAGGCCTGGGCGGAAAGCCGGGCTCAGTGGCTCAGCTCCTTGCCACGCGCCTTGTCGATGGCGCGCATGATGGCCTTGTAGATCTCGGACGCGATCAGCACGAACGCGGCCAGGCAGATGCACTCGACCCAGGCCAGCGGGCTCAGCGGCGTGGTGCCGAACGGGCCGTTGAGGAACGGCACGTAGATCACCAGCAGCTGCAGCACGACGGACAGGCCGATCGCACCCCACAGCCACTTGTTCGAGAACAGGCCGACGAACGCGGACTGACGCGACGAACGCGAGGCGATCGCGTTGAACAGCTGGGCGAACACGAGGATCGTGAAGCCCATCGTGCGGGCCTCGGTCAGCTGGGCCTCGTGGCCGAGCGCGTCCACGGAGCGGTCGGTGAACAGGCCGCCGGCCAGGTGCATGTCCATGCCGATCAGCGTGACGACGGCCATGATGATGCCGATGAACGCGATGTCGATCCACATATCGCGGTCGATTACGTGGTCGGTGAGCTTGCGCGGCTTGCGGTTCATGACGTCCTCGGTCTGCGGGTCGACGCCCATGGCCAGGGCCGGGGCGGCGTCGGTCAGCAGGTTGATCCACAGCAGCTGCGTGGCGAGCAGCGGCAGGGTCACGCCGGTGGACTCGGGCTGGGTGATGCCCAGCACGCCGGCCAGCATGACGCCGCCGAACACGGTGAACACCTCACCGACGTTGGAGCTCAGCAGGTAGCGCAGGAACTTGCGGATGTTGTCGAAGATGCCGCGGCCTTCGCGCACGGCGGCCACGATAGTGGAGAAGTTGTCGTCCGCCAGGATCATCTTGGCGGATTCCTTCGTGACCTCGGTGCCGGTGATGCCCATGGCCACGCCGATGTCGGCGGTCTTGACGGCCGGGGCGTCGTTGACGCCGTCACCGGTCATGGCGGCGATGTTGCCCTGACGCTGCAGCGAGGACACGATCTTGAGCTTGTGCTCCGGGGCCACACGGGCGTAGACGGAGACCTCGGAGGTGGCCTTGTCGAACTCCTCGTCGGTGGTCAGCGCGTCCAGCTGGTCGCCGGTCAGCGCCTTGCCGTCCTTGGCGATGATGCCGAGGTCGGAGGCGATGCGGGCGGCGGTCAGAGGGTGGTCGCCGGTGATCATGACGGTGCGGATGCCGGCGCGGCGGGCCTCGGCCACGGAGTCGCGCACCTCGGTGCGCGGCGGGTCGATGATGCCGACCATGCCGGTCCAAATCAGGTCGTTCTCAATGACGTCGCTCTGTTCGGCGATGTCGGAGACCTCGCCGGCGGCGTTGGCGCGGATGCCCGGCACGGCGGCCAGCGACGCGGTCTCAAGCGGGCGGTAGGCCTCGCCGAGGGTACGGTAGGCCTCGCCGGACAGGCGCTCGACGTCGGCCAGGATGTCCTGGCGGTCGCCGTCGGTGAGCGGGCGGACCTGGTTGCCGACCGCGATGCGCGAGCAGAAGCTCAGCAGCACGTCCGGGGCGCCCTTGGCGAACACGGTCAGGTTGCCGCCCTCGGTGTTGTCCTTGGCGATGATCGACATGCGCTTGCGCTCGGAGGTGAACGGCACCTCCGCCACGCGGGTGAAGCGCTCGGTGGCCTTGTCGGCCTTGGTCTTGCGGGCCGCGACGATCAGCGACACCTCGGTCGGATCGCCGACGATCTCCCACTTGCCGTTGTTCTCGCGCAGGTCGCCGTCGTTCGCCAGCGTGCCGGCGACAAGCGTCGACAGCACCTCGGCGCGCACGGCCTCGCTGACGTCGGAACCGTCCACGCCGACCATCTGGCCGACCGGCGCGTAGCCGGTGCCGGTGATCGAGACCTCGCCGGACGGGGTGACGACGCGCTCGACGGTCATCTCGTTACGGGTCAGCGTACCGGTCTTGTCGGAGCAGATCACGGAGGCGGAGCCCAGCGTCTCCACGGAGCTGAGCTTCTTGACGATGGCGTGGTGCTTGGCCATGCGCTGCACGCCGAGCGCGAGCACGACGGTCATGATGGCGGCCAGGCCCTCGGGCACGGCGGCCACGGCCAGCGAGACGGCCAGCAGCAGCGAGTCGATGACGTCCTCGATGCCGGTGAAGCCTTCGGTGATGAACAGGGCCACGATCACCAGCGCGGCGATGATGCACACGGCGATGCCGAGGATCTTCGAGACGTGCGCAAGCTCCTTCTGCAGCGGGGTGGCCTCATCCTCGGTCTGGGAGAGCATGTCGGCGATCTTGCCGACCTGCGTGTTCATGCCGGTGCCGGTCACGACGGCGCGGCCGGTGCCCTGGGTCACGGACGTGCCGTTGAACACCATGTTGGCGCGGTCACCGAGGGCCTTGGCGCTTTCCAGCGTCTCCGGCTTCTTGCCGACCGGCACGGATTCGCCGGTCAGGCTCGCCTCGGCGATGCGCAGCGAGGCGGCGGTCAGCAGTCGGCCGTCGGCGGAGACGGTGTCGCCCTCGCCGAGCACGACGATATCGCCGGGGACGACCTCGGAGGTGTTCACGCGCACGACCTGGCCGTCACGCAGCACCGAGGTCTGCGGGGCAGTCATCTGGGCGAGCGCGGCCACGGCCTGTTCGGCGCGGGCCTCCTGAATATAGCCGAGCACGGCGTTGACGATCAGGATCAGCACGATCACGATCGAATCGAACGGCAGCGGTTCGCCGCCTTCGGATCCGGGGGCCGCGTTCATGCGCTCGACGAACCACGCGATCGTGGAGATCACGGTGGCGGCCAACAGCAGATAGACCAGCGGGTCCTCGAACTGGGCCAGGAACTTCTTCCACTTCGGCACCGGCGGCGCGCTGGCCAGCTCGTTCGGGCCGAACTTCTCAAGACGGCGCTTGGCTTCGTCGGAGCTCAGGCCGGTGGCCGGGTCGACGTTCAGCGCCTTGGCTACATCATTGGCATCGGTCAGCGACGGGTCAACGTCATGCAGCAGGGCCTCCTGCGCCTTCGTCGCCTCCGATACATCGGTTTGATCATTGCGATCAACCATGGTTGTTGTTCTCCTCAATAAGCCGCGGAGTATTCAGTCCTCCCGACGCGGGCGGCGTGCGCACACGGCCGAGTCACGACTGCGCGGATATGGGCGCCGAGGCTTTTGCCGCCGACGCATACCCAGCCATTATAAGCAAAACCCTCTACCCGGCGCGAGCCACGGAAACCGGTCATATCAGCGGTTTCTGCCCCGTTCCGGTCAGGGCCCACGCCACCCCGACGCCCGCCGCTGCGAGATAGCTCACACCCGTACGCAGGGCGGATGCGGCCGCGGCGTGCCACACTGGAATCATGAACGTACAACCCCCATCGCCCACCACACCCTCCACCCGGCCCGTGGACCCGCTGTTCCCCGGGCGCACCTTCGTGAGCACCGTGCTCGACGCGCTGGACAGCAAGAAGACGATGACCGGCGAGCTGACGAGCAAGTACCTGCAGCGGGCCATCATGGCCGGCCTGTTCGTGGGCATCTTCTTCACGACGTACTTCGCGATCGTCGCGGCGTTCTCGACGGCCGGAGCCCCGGCCTGGGCGCCGGCGGCGGGCCGCGTGCTCGGCGCGGTCACCTTCGGTTGGGCGCTGGTACTCATCTTCTACACGAACTCGGAACTGCTCACCTCGAACATGATGATCGTGTCGATCGGCGCCTACCATCACCGCATCGGGTGGGCGCGGTCCCTGCGAATTCTGGCGCTGTGCTTCGCGGGCAATCTGATCGGCGGGCTGGTCGTGGCGGCGCTGCTGCGCTGCTCGACCGTGACCGACGGCATGGTGCTCGAACAGATGGTCGCCGCCGTGCAGCTGAAAACCGGATACCTCCAGACCGGGGCGGCCGGCGTGGCCGATTTGTTCGTGCGGGCGATCCTGTGCAACTTCTGCATCAACGTTGGCATGCTGATGGTCTATAACGGCAAGCTCACCAACGATTTCACCAAATGCGTAATCATGGTGACGGTGGTCTTCGTATTCGCGTTCCTCGGATTCGAGCATTCGGTGGCCGACTCGGTGCTGTTCCTCATCGCGGGGTTGCACGGCGTGGGCGATCCGATGCTTGAGGTCGCGGCGGTCGGCGTGATCCTGCTGGGCAACTTCGTGGGCGGCGGCGTGCTGATCGGCCTGAACTTCGCCGTCATGAACGCCGAACCGCACCGCGCAGGTTGAGGGGTGCTGGGAGAATGGTGCGCATGGCTATGAAGAAAGGACCGACCAAGGGGTCGGGCGGTAAGCACCGCAACAAGCTGAAGGGCAAGGGCCCCACGCCCAAGGCCGAGGATCGCGTCTACCACAAGGCATACCGGGCCAAGAAGGCGGCCGATCGCCGCAAGATGGCCGATCCGCGTCTGGCGGCCCGCCGTCGCGCGGCCAAGTTCACCTCCGATTCAGACGATCTGGTCATCGGCCGCAACGCCGTGCTGGAGGCGCTGCGCGTGGGTGTGCCCTCGTCCACGCTGTACGTGGCCACGCGCATCGAGCATGACGACCGCACACGCGACATCGTGCGTCTGGCCGGCCAGCAGGGGCTTCATCTGCTGGAGGCGGACCGTCTGGAGATGGACCGCATCGCCCGTTCGAGCAACCATCAGGGCGTGGTGCTCAAGGTGCAGCCGTTCGAGTACTCCTCGCTGCATGATCTGGTGGAAGCCGCCGACAGGAAGGCCAAGGCCATGGAGGCCGTGAACTCCGCCGCCACGCGCATGGCCGCACGCCCGCTGTTCATCGCGCTCGACGGCGTGACCGATCCGCAGAACCTCGGCGCCGTGATCCGTTCGGCCGCCGCGTTCGGCGCGAACGGCGTGATTCTGCCCGAGCGCCGTTCCGCTTCGGTGACGGCCGCCGCGTGGAAGGTCTCGGCCGGCGCCGCCGCGCATATGCCGGTGGCCCGCGTGGTGAACCTGACCAAGGCCATCGAGAGTATGAAGGAACGCGGCTACTACGCCGTGGCGCTGGATGGCGGCGGCGATGCGCTGGTCGGCGAGACCGGGTTCGAGACCGACCCGCTGATTGTGGTTTTGGGCTCAGAAGGCAAGGGCGTCAGCCGTCTGGTCCGCGAGGCCTGCGACGCCGTGGCCGGCATCCCGATCTCCGACATGGTCGAGTCGCTCAACGCCTCCGTGGCCGCGGGCATCAGTCTGTACGCGGTCGCCCGCGCCCGCCGCGAGGCCGCCGCGAACTGACGGTCGCGATACGACGGTCACAAATATGAAAACGGGGAGGGCCCGCGATGGTCGGCCCTCCCCGGGATATCCCGCACGCGATACCGCTAGCGTGAGGGATGACTCAGCACGCCGGAGCGCGAGACATTGCCCAGCCAGTCCAGCGAGGGACGGGGGTGACGTTCGAACGTGTCCTTGTCCCAGCCGATGAGGCCGAAGGTGGGACGGAACGATCCCCACTCGTAGTTGTCCAGCAGCGACCAATGCAGGTAGCCGCGCACGTCGATGCCGTCGGCCATCGCGTCGTGCAGGCAGGCGAGCGCATCGTAGGTGTAGTCGATGCGCCGCGCGTCGTTCGCGGTGGCGATGCCGTTCTCAGTCACGAAGATCGGCGTATGCCCGCCGACCTCCCATGCGTGCCGCACGGCGATGCCCAACGCCGGACGAGAAGAACGCCCACAGGGTTCCCTGCCAGGAGTCGGCGCCGGACGGGGAGATGTACATGCCGTTCTCCACGCCGTCCACCTGTTTGACGTCCGCGGCCATCTGCTTGAGCTCGTCCAGCGTCTCCGGGGCATGGTCCCAGCCGGCCTGCTCGGCGATATCGGTGCGGTAGTACAGCACATGGCTGTCCACGTACCACGGCACGCCCAGTTGCTCGCCGTTGACCTGGCCTGCCTCCAACGGACCGGCGGAGAAGTCGCTCAGATCGAAGTTCTCCGGCACCGGCGCGAAGGCGTCGGCGAAGTCGGCCATCCACGTGGTGCCCATCTGGATGACGTCCGGCACGGTGCCGGCTGCGATGGCGGTCTGGATCTTGTCATGTGCGGAGGCCCACGGGATGGCGGTCACTGTGATGTTGACGTCAGGGTTTTCCTCCTTGAATCCTTCGACGAAATCACCCAGCAGGTCGCCTTCGTTGCCCATCGCCCAGACCGTCAGGTCGCCGGTGGCGGGTTCGGAATCGATGCTGGTCACGGCGGCGTCTCCGGCGCCATCGGTAGCATTGTCCGTACGGCCGCATGCGCTCATGCCGAACAACAGCGATGCGCTTGCGAGCACGGCCGCGGCGGTTTTCCACGATGTATGCTTCATTGCTCCTCCTTGAACTTTCGCTGTAATCTAACCGCATAGATTACAATACAGATTTACGCGCGTAGATTATTATTTGTCAAACCGCGTAGATTTTCGACACGCCGTGGAATACCGGTCAATGACCGGCAGGTAAGACCGCATAACACCTCATGTTCCCGCCGAATCCTCATGCCGCGATGCAGAGCGCGCACGCCGACCGGCCGATCCGACGCCGAACGCGCACGGCCGCATCGTCATTCACCATGCAGGCCGCTGCCCGGTCACACGCAGCCGCAGCTCTGCCCCAACACCACCTTCACCGGCAGTCGATGAACGCACGGCTCGTCCCAAGGCACGCCACCGCGCTCATCCAGCAGCTTCGCCGCCATCCGGCCCATCGTCCCCATCGGCTGACGCACCGTGGTCAGGGTCGGCGAACCGATCGATGCGGCCAGAATGCCGTCGAACCCGGTCACAATCACGTCCCGCGGCACACACACGCCGGCATCGCGCAGCACATCGATCACCGACAACGCCGTCTGATCGTTCCCGCACACCAACGCCCGCGGCAACCCCTCCACGTCCACGGCCTCGCACAGATTGACCAGCCACTCCCTGGAGGAGGCTACCGAATCGTCCAGCAGCGGGCGGCCCATGGCGATGCCGCGCTCCGCCGCCCTCGACTGGAACGCGTCGAACCGCTGATGCATGTCATAGGTCGTCAACTCGCCGATGAACGACATCTCGGTGACGCCGTGCACATCCACCAGGTGGTCGACCAGTGCCTCGATGCCGCCCTCGTTGTCGCAGATCACGTCGGCCGACGGCAACTCGCCATCGGTCTCGCCGATGCGCACCACCGGGATGCTGCGGCACAACCGCGCCACCGGCAGGTCATCCGTGCCGCGGTTCGGGAACAGCGCCAAACCGTCCACCCGGCCGGCGATATCGGTGATCGAGCCATTGTCCCGCTTCGAGACCGCCGTGCCCAACAGCACGGTCTGGCCGCGATGCCAGCATTCCACCTCGAAACCACGTTGCACTTCGTCGGCATACAACGGGTACACCAGCACATCCGGGCGCTCGAAGATGTCCTCGGTGGCGAAATCCTCCAGATCGCTGCCCTGCGGCCGTTCGATGAGCATATCGAAGGAGTACAGCCCCAGCGCGCCTGTCTTACCGCGGGCCAAGCCGCGGGCGTTGGCCGAGGGGACGTAGTCGAGCTCGCGCGCGGCCTTGAGCACCCGTTCGCGGGTGGCGGGCTTGACCTTGTCCGGGCGGCGGAATGTGAACGACACCGTGGCGGTGGACACCCCCGCACGTTCCGCCACATCGTAGACCGTTGTCTTGCGCATACCCTCTACTTTAACCGCTTAACCAAGCATTCCCTGACACCATGTCACGCCGATTGCCCGATGTAATCAGCGGCGGAGGTCACAGCGAACCCGTTGGCCTGCAACCCCACGTCACCGCGGTACACAACCATGCGGCCGTCAGCCGGAACGCCCAGCATATCACCAACGTCCACAAGCGTTTTACCGTACCTGCCATGATAGGTTTGCGAGGACTTGATCTCAATCGCGAGCCTATTGTTGGGGTCAGTGAAGTCCAAGAGATCAATCTCCCGCTTGCTGTCATCACGGTAGAAATACAGCTCCGGATTTTTCCCCCGGTTCAGATACCGCTTTGCTGTCTCAGAAACAATCAGATTCTCAAACACCGCGCCCAGCATAGGGTGTGACAGCAGTTGCGGTACCGTACGGATGCCAAGCAGATGGCACAGCAAACCCGTATCATAGAAATACAACTTCGGCGTTTTCGTCAGTCTTTTCCCCAGATTGCTATGCCATGGCTCCAATGGGAAAACGATATAGCTGGATTCCAGAATCGACATCCACGACTTCACCGTCCGGAAACCGACGTCAGCATCCCGCGCAAGGCTGGAATAATTGATGAGATTCCCCGCATTGGATGCACATAGCCTCAACACCGTCCGGAATGCGGCTACATCGCGCACATCAAGGTACCCGGCAACATCACGCTCCACATACGTACTGATATAGGCCTCAAAAAAGATGTCGGCATCCATATCAACGTCATATAGACGTGGATAGCCACCACGAATCATGAACTCATCCACGCCGGAGGAGATCCCACCGCCAAGCAGTTCCGCGTATGACAACGGCAATAGTTTCAGCAACCCCACACGGCCGGCCAATGACTGCGTGATGCTCTTCAACAGCAAGAAGTTCTGCGAGCCCGACAGGATATATTGCCCCGGAGTCCCGTTCTCATCAGACACCACCTGAATCATCGAGAACAAATCGGGAACATACTGCGCCTCATCAACGACCAGATGCGGCGCCCGATTCCTGATGAATCCCACCGGGTCCTCGGCGGCAACAGCCCTCAGGTTGGGATCTTCCAGATTGACGTACTCATAGTCCGGAAACACCTCACGCACCAGTGTCGATTTGCCGCTCTGCCGAGGGCCGGTGACCGACACCACAGGGAACCAACCGGCCATTCGCGACGCTAACTGCGCCATCGCCCGAGGAATGATCATTTTTCCTCCAAGAAGCAAACTCCCATAATCCTGCTATAGAGTTTACCATAATTCTGCTGTAGAAAGTACCATAATTATGCAGTAGAGATTACCATAATTCTGCTGTAGACAGCGCCACGATTCTGTCATAGCGAGCGGGGCACGGCGCCGGAGTCATGGCGGGCGCATACGGCAGGGGCCGCGACGCCTGGATGCGCCGCGGCCCCGTCAACCGGTTCCGATTTGCGAAGGTTTGCGAACGATCAGTGACTCCAGACGGCGGCGTCGGGGTCGTCGTCGGGATTGTAATCATCGTCATCGTCGGCCCGCAGGTGCGCGGGGCGACCGTCGGCGTCGAACACGCCATTGCCGTACGTGTTGGTGTCGAATGTGCGCTCGTCGTCGATCACGCCCGAATCGGCGTCGGCATTAATGGCGGCCATCACCGAGGCGTCCAGCTTGTACTTCGGCAGCACGCTGGCAATGTAGCTTTCCACGGCCTCGACCATCGGCACGTCGTGCCCGGCCTGCTCGGCCAGGAACCAGCGGTGGGTCAGCACCTCGTGGAAGAACTGCGCCGGCTCGATCTGGGAGCGGTATTCGGCCGGAATCATGCGCACGGTGGGTTCGAACACCTCGCGCATCCAGTCGGTGGCCACGATTTCCAGATCCTCGCCCTGACGCCAGGTGGAGGCGCGGTAGGCGTCCAGGTCGTTGAGCAATCGCTTGGCCTGGTTCTCCTGCACATCCAGACCGGTCAGACGCAGCAGCTTGCGCGAGGCATAGCCCGCATCCACCACACGCGGACGCACCAGCACGCGGTTGCCGTCCGGTGTGGTGTTCATCTCCAGCTCGTCCACGTCGAAGCCCAATTCGTTGAGCCTGTTGACACGTTTCTCGATCTTCCACATCTCATCGGGGCTGAAGCTGTCCACGTCGGTCAGGGCGCTCCACAGCGAATGGTAGCGCTCCACCAGACGGTTGCCGACCTCCACTTCGTCGACCTCGCTGGGCAACAGCGCGCCGGAGCTCAGATCCATCAGTTCGCCGATGATATTCGTGCGAGCCAGGTCGATATCGTATTCGCGCTGCCCCTCGGTCAGACGCACATGCAGGTCGCCGGTCTCGGCATCCACCAGGAACGCGGAGAACGCGTCGGCATCGCGCAGGAACAGAACGTTCGACAGCGAGACGTCACCCCAGTAGAAACCGGCGAGGTGCAGACGCACCATCAGCACAGCCAGGGCGTCGATCAACCGTTCGGCCGTATCCGGGCGCAGGTTGCGGGCGAACAGGGCGCGATACGGCAGCGAGAACTTCAGATGCCGGGTGACCAGGATCGCCTCCAGCGGCTCGCCTTCACGGGTATGACGACCCGTCACCACGGCGATCGGCTCGACGGTGGGCAGTTCGAGCTTCTCCAGACGACGCAGCAGCTCGTACTCGCGCTCGGCGACGTTGCGGGTGATCTCCTTCATGGCATACACGGAATCGCCGACGTGCACGAAACGCACGACGTGGCGGGAAATGCCTCGGGGCAGATTGGCGAGCAGTTCGTCCGGCCAGGTCGCCAGCGGCTTCTCCCACGGCAGGGTAAACATCTTCGGGTTCGAGCTCGCGGCGGTGATTTTCAACGCCTGCGGCTCCGCCGTCGCCGGGGCGGTCGGGTCGGCCTTCACCGACGTGGCCTTGAGCACACGCGGATCCATCTGCGGCAGATCAGTCAATTCCATAGCCTCTAATGTAACCGGCACGGGGGCCAACTCGCCGACTGAGGTTGGGCGGGCGGCAGCTCCCATGCAAAACGCACACATCGCAAAAGAAAAGGCCCCGCAGCCATGCGGAGCCTTTTCCCACGAGGCCAAAGAGAGGAAGAGAATGCCTCGTGTAATGGTTGACCGGGCTTATGCAGCCCTGCCAAGCATTAGTTCAGACGCAGCTCGGTCGACGGAGCGAACAGGTGCATCTTGGTCGGGTCGATCTTGATCTTGACGGTGTCGCCGATCTTCGGCAGCGCACGCGGGTTCACGCGAACCGTGGTGAGCTTGTTCTGATCGGACATCATCGTCGCAGCCTCGGCGGCGGACCCATCGGTGATGATATTGCCGTAGATATAGCCGTCGGAGCCCAGATCCTCGACGTTGACAACCTTCAGCGAGAAGGCATTGGAATCATCAGCAGCGGCGAGATCGGCGTCTTCCGGACGGAAGCCGACGATGATCTGACCATTGTCCTCGGCGGTCAGCTTGGCAACGGCCTCGCGCGGCAGATCGATGGTATCCTCACCGATCTTGGCCTGACCGTTGATCACCGGGTGGGTGTTGATGTTCATCGACGGGGAGCCGATGAAGCCGGCCACGAAGACGTTCGCCGGGCGATCATACAGCTCGGTCGGAGCGCCGACCTGCTGCAGGATGCCGAGCTTGATGACGGCGATGCGGTCGCCCATCGTCAGGGCCTCGGTCTGATCGTGGGTCACGTACAGGGTGGTGACGCCCAGCTGACGCTGCAGGGCGGCGATCTGAGTACGGGTCTGCACACGGAGCTTGGCGTCGAGGTTCGACAGCGGCTCGTCCATGAGGAAGACCTTCGGCTCACGCACGATGGCGCGGCCCATGGCCACACGCTGACGCTGACCACCGGACAGAGCCTTCGGCTTGCGGTCGAGGTACTCGGTCAGGTCGAGGATCTCGGCGGCCTTCTCGACACGCTTGCGGATCTCGTCCTTCGGGGTGCCGGCGATCTTCAGGGCGAAGCCCATGTTGTCGGCGACGGTCATGTGCGGGTACAGAGCGTAGTTCTGGAACACCATGGCGATGTCGCGGTCCTTCGGCTGCATGGTGGTGACATCCTTGCCACCGATGAGGATGCGGCCCTTGTTGACCTCTTCCAGGCCAGCGAGCATGCGCAGGGTGGTGGACTTACCGCAGCCAGAGGGGCCGACCAGGACGAGGAACTCGCCGTCCTTGATATCCAGATTCAGATCATCCACCGAAGGCTTGTCGTTGCCCGGGTAGATACGAGTGACATGGTCAAATACGACTTCTGCCATGATATGTTCATCCTTTCAGAGGCAGGTACGTGCCTCACGATCCGTTGTGGAAGGTGGTTGTGCGTCCGTCTCCAGCGCCCGACAGCGGAAACCGTAGACTTCGGCGTTTACTTATCCGGTCCATTGAAGGTTCTCTTCTTTGAGCCACGCTCTACTATACACCAGTTCCCGCCATTGGCAAGGGTGGCGTTTCTCGGCGTGTTAACGCTCACAAACCCTTCACGAGGATCATGGCAGCACAGGCACCCCGACGCAATCACTGTGGCGCCCGCCCGCCCCATTCGTCATCGACCCCCGTTCGCCGCCGCGCGGATATGCATGGAACGCGGGGTGCACACCGACCGCCGAGAAGAGCCTCAACGCCCCACGCGAATCGCTTAATACCAACGGATATAACGTTTTAGCAACACGCCGATAAAACGTTGGAATCATCGGCTTTCCCGAGCACCCCTTCCGGCTCCATCTATCATGGAACTACGCGGGTCACCGGCCCGCCAGGCTGTATCGCTCACCGATCGAAGATGACACGGCAGCAGCCGTCGTGCTTGGGTGCCGACATCTTTGCCCCGAGCACACCGAGGCCGTATTGGGACGGCCTCACCAACAGGAAGGAACCCCATGACAAAGCTCATTCTCGATTTGGACACCGGTGTCGATGACGCCCTCGCCATCGCCTACGCGCTGGGCAGTCCCGAGGTCGAGCTCATCGGCATCACCGGCACCTACGGCAACGTGCTGCTGGAGCAGGGTGTGCGCAACGCGCTGGCCATCACCGAACTGCTCGGCCACCCCGAGGTCAAGGTATATAAAGGTATCCCGCATTCGGAAGCCACGGACGGCTTCGAGGTCCTGGAGATCTCCAAGTTCATCCACGGCAACAACGGCATCGGAGACGTGGACATCCCCGACTCCACGCGCGAGGCCGAAACCGAACCCGCCGTCGACTTCATCATCGACGCGGTCAAGACCTACGGCAAGGACCTCGTCTACGTGCCGACCGGCCCGATGACCAACATCGCCGCAGCCATCCGCAAGGCCCCCGAGATCAAGGATAAGATTGGCAAGATCGTGCTGATGGGCGGCGCCCTGACGGTGTGCGGCAACGTGAACTGCTGCGTGGAGGCGAACATCTCCCAGGATCCGGACGCCGCGGACTACCTGTTCCGTTCCGGCGCGCCGGCCACCATGGTCGGCCTCGACGTGACCCTGCAGACGCTCCTGACCTACAAGGAGACGCAGCAGTGGCGCGACCTGAACACCAAGGCCGGCGACTTCCTCGCCGACATGACCGACTTCTATATCAAGGCCTACGAGACCACCTCGCCGCATCTGGGTGGCTGCGGCCTGCACGATCCGCTCGCCGTCGGCGTGGCCGTGGACCCGACGCTGGTCACCACGCTGCCGATCAACCTGCAGGTGGACGTCGAGGGCCCGACCCGCGGCCGCACCATCGGGGACAACACGCGTCTGAACGACCCGGTCAAGACCATGCAGGCGGCCGTCGGCGTGGATGTGCCGCGCTTCCTGGACGAATTCATGACCCGCATCACCGGACTTGCCCGCAACGCAGGCTGAATCGCGCATGGCCGCCGTGCTGTTCATCGGCTTCGGCGTGTACATCTCCAAGGCCAAGAACCCGTTCATCACCCCGGCGTTCTTCAAGAACACCCGCTGGCTCATGGCCATCTCGCTGATCGCGCTGTTCTACTTCACCAACTACGTGGTCTCCCCGTTCTACAACGCCATCGGCGGCGCACTGTACGGCATGAATTCCTCGCAGGTCTCCACCTATCTGGTGTGGGCGTTCGTCTGCGCCGCCATCGTGGGCACGTCCTCCGGCGTGATCATCGGCAAGATCGGACGCCAGGCCGGCATCATCACCGCCGCCTGCCTGATCGTGTACCTCGTCTTCCGCAAGCACATCTACGGAACCAAGTAACCGATTCTCGCACCCGGTGCCGGAGACGAGCCCGCTCCCTCCGGCACCACCCCACCACCCCAACCCCAAGGAGCAAGCATGCACGACATCCTCGCGAAGCTCGACGACATTCATGGCGCCGTATCCGTCATCGGTTCCATGAACGCCGACTACACGGTCTCCACCGAACGCCTGCCCGGACCGGGCGAAACCGTCAACGGAGGCCCCCTGCAGGTGCTGCCGGGCGGCAAATCCGGCAACCAGGCGGCGGCCGCGGCCCGCATCGGCGCGAACGTCCGCATCTTCGGCGCAGTCGGATCCGACGCCAACGCCGACTTCCTGCTGGGCAAGCTCACCGAAGCGGGCGTCGACACCCAGTACGTGCGCCACGTCCTCGGCCCCAGCGGCACCACCGTCATCGCCGTGGACGCCAACGGCGAGAACACCATCATCTACTCCCCCGGCTCCAACGCGCAGGTCACCGTGGAGTACGTGGAGTCGATGAAGGACGCGATCACCGCCGCGCCCACCATCGGCTTGTGCTTGGAAAGCCCGATCGATACGGTCACCGCCGTGGCCCGTATGGGGCGTGAGGCCGGCGCCACCGTGCTGCTGAACAACTCCCCGTTCACCACCGAACTGCCGCGCGAACTGATCGAAGCCTCCGACATCCTGCTGGTCAACGAACACGAGATGGCCCAGCTGCTCGGCATCAACGAGCCGGAGGATGACGACTGGGACGGCATGGACTGGCATGCCATCGCCGACAAGATGCATGACTACGGGTTCCGTCAGGCCGTGATCACGCTCGGCGGCGACGGCTCCGTGGTCATCGACGGCGACGACATCCACCGTATCTCCCCCGTGCGTGTGCAGGCCCGTGACACCACCGGCTGCGGCGACTCGTTCATGGGCACGATCCTGGCCGGCCTGTCCTCCGGCATGACGCTGATGGACAGCGCGCAACTGGCCTCCTACGTCTCCGCCTACGCCGCCACCAACTACGGCGCGCAGGCCTCCTACGGCACCGCGGCGCAGATCCGCGCGGCCTTCGCGTAAGATAACGCCCGTCATCACCGGAAGCGGCGTCCCGTACCGAACGGGGCGTCGCTTCCGCATATGAGGCATGTCGCACCGTTCAACCACCCGCATCACCGGCAACGTGTATGCTGTTTGAAGGGTTGAATGGCGAAGGAGGCGATGCTGCATGCGTCCTATCCGAATCGGTGTGGTCGAGGACGACCCCGCCGCCTGCCAGCTCATCCTCGATTATCTCAACCGGTACCAGCGCGAGCAGGGCGAACAGTTCGTCGTCTCCGCATTCAACGACGGCGCGGCGCTGGTCGAGCACTACACACCCGTCTATGACATCCTGCTGCTCGACATCGAGATGAAGCAGATGGACGGCATGGAGGCCGCACGACGCGTACGCGAGCGCGACGACGGCGTCGTCATCGTCTTCATCACCGCGGCACCACAGTACGCCATCAGCGGATACGAGGTGCGGGCGCTGTCCTACCTGCTCAAACCGGTGCCGTGGTTCGCATTCAGCCAGGAACTCAAACGATCCATCGATACGGTACGCCGCCATTCCAACGACTCGATGCTGGTGGAGACCGGCTCCAAACAGATCCGCGTGGACCTGACCGACATCGTCTACATCGAATCGATCCGACACACCATCATCATTCACACGTTGAGCGGCAAGCTGTCGATCACCGGCACCCTCAAGGATCTTGAGGCGCGGTTGGCCGAACACGACTTCTTCCGTTCGAATTCCTGCTATCTGGTGAACCTGCGGTACGTCACCGCGGTGGAGGACCAGGACTGCATCATGTCCAATGGCGAGCGGCTGCGCGTCAGTCGGCCACGTAAGAAGGCGTTCCTGACCACACTGGCCGATTATATGGGCGGCGGGCAATGATCGGCATCGTCAATGCCCTGCCCGACATCCCACGACTCTACACGGCCATCAGCGAATGGCTGGGCTGTCTGGTGTACATCGGCGCGCTGTACCGCCGAGTGCCGCCGGCACGGACGGTCGCGGTGACCGCGCTGGGGCTGCCGGTGCTCATCGGGCTGCAGTATCTGGCGGGGATCATGCCCCTACCGTTCTGGATATTCGGCATGTGCCTGGCGGCCATCGGCATGTTCGGCATCATCATGCTGGCCATCGGCACCGGCAAGCGCGAGGGCCTGTACATCACGGCCCGCGCCTTCATCCTGGGCGAGCTCATCGCCTCATTGCACTGGCAGCTCGCCACATTCACCGAGCACGCGCTGGGCAGCCCGCCCACATGGTGGGAGAACATCATCCTGCTCGTTGTGACCTACGGTCTGTGCTTCGTGATCGCCTACAACGTGGAACGCGGCAACTTCAGCCAGACCCAGCCCACGGTGCCGACCCTGTCCGCCGCCGTGATGACGGTGGCCACCACGCTGATCACCTTTGCCATGAGCAATCTGAGCTTCGTCTCCACGAATACCCCGTTCTCCGGCACCATCGGGCAGGAGGTGTTCTACATCCGCACGCTGGTGGACCTGTGCGGGTTCGTGATCCTGTACGCGCAGCAGGAGCAGGCCCGCCGTCTCGCCTCGAATATGGAACTGGCCTCGATCAACGCGCAGCTCAAAAGCCAGCACCAGGAGTACTTGCAGTCCAAGGAGAACATCGAGTCGATCGGCCGGCTGGCCCACGACCTCAAACACCAGATCGCCGCGCTGCGCGCCGAAGTGGACCCAGAGCATGTGGCCGCGGGATTCGAACAGCTGGAGGCGTCGGTGCAGCGGTACAGCGCCCAGCAGCATACCGGCAACCCGGTGCTGGACGTCATCCTGACCACCAAAACGCATACGTGCACGGACAAGGGCATCACATTCACCGCCGTGGCCGACGGCAAACTGTTGGACGGCATGTCGTCGATGGACATCGCCTCCTTGTTCGGCAATGCGCTGGACAACGCCATCGAGGCCACGTCCAATCTCTCCGACCCGGAGCGACGGCTGATCCGCTTGGCGTTATACCAGCAGGGACAGTTCATTGTGCTGCGTGTGGAGAACTACTATGATTCCGCCCTCAAAACCGACACCGAAGGCAATCTACGCACCACCAAGAAGGATGCGGGTTCGCACGGATTCGGCGTCAAATCAATTCGTCATATCGTGCAACAGTATGGCGGCGAGGTGACGATTCGCACCAAGGACCACTGGTTCACGCTTACCGCGCTGATTCCGAAGTAGGGTGCAACAGCCGAGAGATGGTCCAACCGGCACATAAACGCATCCCATATGCATGTGCCAAAAGGATCACTGAGCGGCCAGCCAACGGTCCATTTGGCACACGAATACCGTGCTCATGTGATATACGGACGGGGTCCCACTGGATCGACTCCGGCGGGACCCCGCATTCCTCTCTATCGTGCCCGGACATCAGCCCCGGGCACGGATCACTTGGCCTCGTCCTTCTTGGCCTCCCCCTCCGGGAAGATGATCTTGAAGACGAAGAAGAAGATGACCATCGAGACACCACCCGTGATAAAGGTCACGAGGATGTTGTACACGGCCAGCGGCACGTAGGCCTGCGCGATCGGCATCCACAGGTTGTTGAAACCGTTGCAGATCAGCGAGATCAGCACCCACGCGATGAAGTACCACATGGCCTGGTACACCGGGTTGCCGTGGCTCTTGAAGGTGATGTTGCGCTGCAGCGGGAAGTTGATGCACTGCGCGATGAACGAGCCGACCTCATAGCTGATGAAGTAGCCCAGACCACCGCCGATGGCGACCGCGCCGGCGGAGTCATAGACCACGTTGTAGCCCAGCAGGCTCCAGGTGAAGTCCACGCCAAACAGGTTCATATCCACCTGAGGCCACATGAACTCGGTGCCGGCCAGGCCGATGCCGAGAATCGGCGGAAGGAACGTGAAGATCAGGTACTGGACGATCGTCACGCCCATGCTGAACACGAAGAAGTAGAAGATCTGGTAGACCCACTTCGACAGCTTGGGGTACTTGGTGCAGAACTCATTCCACTTCGGCATCCACCATGCCATGAACGGGTTGGAGTACGCCTTCTTCTCTGCCTCACTCATTGTTGAGCTCCTTTTCTGTGCGCTTGTTGGCGGACTGGTTGCGGAAGAATCCCGCGATGAACGATCCGATGCCGCGGAACGTGTGGCGGTTCGCGATCTTGACGATGGCCTGGACCATCGCGGAGTCGATCATGCCCTGCGTCATCTTGCTCATGGCGCGAGGCGGCATGTTGAGGATGAACAGCGTGTTCAGATCCGGCTGGCCGGTCTTCTCACGCACGGACTCCTCACGGTTGGTCAGGACCTTGGCCACGGTGCGGGCCACGAAGCCCTTCGAGTCCACCCAGGAGGAGATCGGGTCGTTGGCGCCGAAGGTCACCGGCTTGCCGGGGGCCACCACCCAGTGGCCGAACAGCGCCGTCATCTCGCCGTCGGTGACCTCCTTGACCTTGCCGGTCAAGTAGGAGCCGAGCGCCGGGTCGGCCGGCTTCGGGTCCACATCGCCCTTGACCTCATGTGTGGCGGTCAGCAGGGTGTCCTCCACGTTCGCGCCGACCATCAGCGTCCATTCGCCGGACTCCACATGCCAGGCGTTGGACTCGGTGTCGAAGTGACGGAACGTGTAGCGGTCGAAGTCGATGCGGACGGTCTTGGACTCGTGGGCATCCAGCTGCACCTTGGCGAAGCCCTTGAGCTCGCGGTCCGGCCGCAGCACGCCGCCCTGCGGGCCGCGCACGTACAGCTGGGCCACCGTGGCGCCGGGGACGTCGGAATCGTTGGTCACGGTGAACTCCACGCCGTTGTCGTCCACCTTCAGATCGGCGTAGGAGAACGACGAGTAGCTCAGGCCGTAGCCGAACGGGAAGCGGACCGGCACGCCGGCGGTGGTGTAGTAGCGGTAGCCGACGAACGGGCCTTCGCGGTAGATGGCGTCGCGGCCGATGGCCGGATACCAGCCGGAGTTCGGCGCGTCGGCGTACTGGATCGGCCAGGTCTCCGCCAGGTGGCCGGAGGGGTTCACCTTGCCGGTCAGCGCGTTCGCGGTGGCGGAGGCGCCGGCCTGGCCGGACAGGCCGATGTACAGGATGGCGGATACGTCGTCGCACCACGGCAGCTCCACCGGGGAACCGGCAATCAGCACGATTACCACGGGCTTGCCGGTGGCCACCAGCGCGTCGACCATGTCGTTCTGGACCTGCGGGATCGCCATCGTGGAGCGGTCGAGGCCCTCGGATTCGCTGCGCTCGTCCAGACCGACCACGGCCACCACCACGTCGGCCTTGCCGGCGAGCGCCACGGCCTCGTCGATCAGCCCCTGGTTCTTGGCGCCCTGACGGTCGTAGCCCTGCGCGTAGCCGGCCACGTTCACGCCTTCGGTCCGGGTTAGCTCGTCGAACAGGTTCTCCTCACGGGTGGCGTTCACCTTGGAGGAGCCGGATCCCTGGAAGCGGGCCACCTTGGCCATATCGCCGACCACGGCCACGTTCACGCCGGCCGCGAGCGGCAGCGTGCCGTTGCCGTTCTTCAGCAGCACGCTGGAGTTCTCGGCAACATGGCGGGCCACCGCATGGTGGGCGGCTGCGATGTCGTCCTTGAGCAGGTCGTCGCGGCCGACGCCTTCGGTCTTGGTCAGTCGCGCGATCTTGGCGACCTCGGCGGCGCGGGCGTTGAGGTCGGCCTCGGAGAGGGTGCCGGCCTGCACGGCGCCGACGAGCTCACGCACGGAGGTGAAGCCCGGCGACGGCATCTCCAGGCTACCGCCGGCCTTGACGGCGTCGACGGCGGAGTTGGAGCCGCCCCAGTCGGAGACGACCATGCCGTCGAAGCCCCATTCGTCGCGCAGTATCTCCTGCAGCAGATGCTTGTTCTCGTGCGCGTAGACGCCGTTAATCTCGTTATAGGAGGTCATGATGGTCCACGGGTGGGCCTCGCGCACGGTGATCTCGAACGCGGTCAGGTAGATCTCGCGCATCGTGCGCTCGTCGATGACGCTGTTCGAGGCCTGGCGGCGCAGCTCCTGGCTGTTGACCGCGAAGTGCTTCGGGCAGGCCGAGATGCCGTTGCTCTGGATGCCCTTGACGAGGCCGGCGGCCATGTGGCCGGCGACCTGCGGATCCTCCGAATAGTATTCAAAGTTACGCCCGCACAGCGGGTTGCGTTTGATGTTCAGACCGGGGCCGAGCAGCACGTTGACGTCCAGGTCGTGCGCCTCCTTGCCCAGCGCCTCGCCCATCTGCTCGGCGAGCGCCGGATCCCACGAGTTCGCGACCGTGCCGGCGGTCGGGAAGCAGGTGGCGGGCTTGGACTGGCCGAGGCCCAGATGGTCGCCCGCGCCGAGCTGGCGACGCACGCCGTGCGGGCCGTCGCTCATCACGAAACTGGGGATGCCAGCCCGTTCGTTGCCGCGAGAATCCCATTCGGACGCGCCCGAGAGCATCGCCGCTTTCTCCAACACCGAAAGTTCTTCGAGTTCCATGGTTCTCCCTTGCACTGTGTTCTCGAACGGACCGCAGCCATGCTGCATCGCACGGCAGCAGTTCGCCTTCCACTTTGATTGAATCAGGTTTTGCCGCGGAGCATGCGGGGGTTACACAACCTGTCGTTTTATTCGCACAATCGGTCCGGCACCGCTGCGTGACCGTGCTGCATCACGACTGTGCGAAGTCGTGGGAAAGAGTTGGTTTTCGCCATTCCGGAGACCTGCCGCACAGTCACGACGTCGCAGGGTCACACGGGTACCGGGGCATTATCATCGGATTATGAGACTGAAGCAGTGGCAGAAGTGGACCGACTGGCCGTTGATGATCCTGTCCATCGTGTTCCTGGTGGCGTTCTCCTGGCAAGTGCTGGTCGGCACCCATCTGAAGCTGTGCGAGGGGTTGATGAATGCGATATGGATCGTGTTCATTGTGGATTACGTGGTCTCGCTGTGGCTGGCCGAAGACAAATGGCAGTGGTTCACGCACAATCTGATCAGCCTGCTGTCGATCGTGCTGCCGATGTTCCGCCCGCTGCGGCTGCTGAGGCTGGTCAAGGTGCTGCACGTGCTGGGGCGCACCAGCGGCATGGCGGTGCGCGGCAAGCTCACCGTATACACGATCGGATCGGTCTCGATGCTGATCTATGTGAGCGCACTGGCCGTGTACGCGGTGGAGCGTGGCGCCGAAGGGTCGTCGATCACCGACTTCCCCACCGCCCTGTGGTGGGCGTTCGTGACGGCGACGACGGTCGGCTACGGCGACCATACGCCGGTGACGGTCTACGGCAAGCTGGTGGCCGTGGGGCTGATGTTCACCGGCATCGCGCTGATCGGCATGATCACGGCGATGCTGGCCTCCTGGATCGTGGATCAGGTCAACGCCGAGGCCGAGGAGCGCGAGGAGGAGGCGCAGTCGGAAACCGACCGTCTGCGCCGGGACATCCGCGAGCTGACCGACACCGTGGCCGCCCTGCGGGAGGAAATCCGCGGACTGCGTTCCCCGGATGCGTCCTCTTCGGTTCCCAAACCACCATCCACCCCGCCCATCCCTTCCGGACTCTGATACATTCGCCCCGCAACCCGCTCGCCGACAATGGCGGAATCCCAACGTTTTCCGCAGTTGCGTCAAAGTCACGATGCATCAGAGTCACAAAAAACGGTCACGATGGACCAGAGTCCGGGGATGGGAACCGGTCCGGGGATGGGCGGGCACGGTTGGGGAGGAATGGAGCACGGAGGAATGGTATAAGAAGGGGCGGCACCCCGCTGTGAGGTGCCGCCCCGGATTATGGCGCTGGATGTTTATCCGTCACAATCAGGCCTTGGCGGCCTTCTTGCGATCCATGAAGCGCTTGATCGCCAGGATCTCAAGTCCGACGAACAGCACCGCAGTCACGCCCCAGACCACGTAGGTGATGGTCTTCCAGATCGGGACCTCGACCGCCGGCTCGCCATCCGCATACAGCCAGCTGTTGGCGGCCGTGTACAGGATGTTGTGGGTCGCCGTGCGCATCGCCTGCATCGAGGTGGCGGACTTGTCGGTGATGTGATTGGTGATGTCGGTGGTAGCCAGCATCACGTCGGTGCCGCCGCGGATCGCGCGATCGGCCTGCATGTAGCCGAAGCCGCCGAAGTAGTCGGACAGCACCATGCCGCGGAAGCCCCACTCGTCACGCAGCACCGTGTTGAGCAGGCCCGAGTGCGAGCCGGCCCATTCGATGCCGATGTAGTTGAAGGAGCTCATGACCGCGCCGGCGCCGCCGTCCTTGACGGAGGCCTCGAACGGCTTCAGGTAGATCTCGCGGATCGCCTGCTCGGTGGACCAGGTGCACAGCATGCTCAGACGGTTGGTCTCCTGGTCGTTGAGGGCGAAGTGCTTCATGAACGCGTACACGCCCTTGGACTCGGCGCCGGTGACCTGCTGCGAGGCCATAGCGGCGGAGAGCACGCCGTCCTCGGAGAAGTACTCGAAGGTACGGCCGGCGAAGGCGTTGCGGTGGATGTTCATGGCCGGGGCGTACCAGCCCGCCACGTGCATGTCGTGGGCCATGTCGCCGATGCCCTCACCGAAGCGCTTGGCCAGATCCTTGTTCCAGGTGCACGCCACCGAGGTGGAGGACGGGAAGCCAATCGAACCGACCTGGGTGAAGTTGTTGTTCAGCGAGGCCGGGCCGTCCACGTCGGTCAGCTGGATCTTGCCGATCGACTCAATCGCCGGGGTGCCGTAGCCGCCGTTGGCGATCAGGGTGTCCATCTCGTCGAAGGTCAGCTGGTCGAGCAGCTCGTCCCACAGCGGGTCGTCGTACTCCTTGCCGGTCAGGTCGGCCAGGCGCACGTCGCCCTTGGCGCCGGTGGTCGGCATCTCGTCGGCGTCGTCGTTGGTCTCGGCCGGGTCGTAGTTCGACTCGTTGCGGAACTGCGCCTTGTACTCGTCGGACAGGGTGTAGTTCGTCGGCGCGGCCAGGGCCTCCTCGCGGTTGGCGAAGTGGTCGGCACGGCTCAGGTAGGTCACGTCGCCGCGGTCGGCGTCGAAGGCGTTGGTCGCGGGAACGGCGTCGCCGTCGTGGGTGTTGTCCTCGGTGTTGTAGACGATGTCCTCGTCCACGGTCACGGTCTTCTCGTCGATCACGGTATGCGAGTCGGCGTTGATCGAGACCTGGTAGTCGCCGGCCTCCAGCACCCACGCCTTGGCGTCCTGATCGTCATAAGAGGCCATGTCGTCATCCTCGAAGGAGACCGAGACGGTCTCCGAATCGCCCGGCTCCAGCAGATCGGTCTTCTCGAAGGCCACCAGGTTCGCGCTGGCCTTCTCGATGCCTCCGTTGGTGTACGGCGGGTTGTAGTAGACCTCGACGACGTCCTTGCCGGCGGTGTCGCCGGTGTTGGTCACGGTCACGTCGAACGACACGGTGCCGTCCGCATAGGTCACATCGCCCATCTCCTGAGAGAACGTGGTGTAGGACAGGCCGTAGCCGAACGGATACTGCACCGTCGCGTCATAGTCGATCGCACCCTCGTCGGCCGCGGTCTCGTAGTACTTGTAGCCCACGTAGATGCTCTCGACGTAGTTCACGAACGCCGGGGAGGTCTCGCCCTCCTCGAAGTTCTCGGTCGGGAACTCAGTCATGTTCTCGTACTTGAAGTCACCCGCGTTGTTGTAGGACGGCTGCTGGGTCAGGTCATAGACGAAGGTGTCCGAGGTCTTGCCCGACGGGTTGGTGGTGCCGGCGAGGATGTCGCCCAGGGCGGAGAAGCCGGTCTGGCCGGCCGGCGGGCACCACAGCACGGACTTGATCTGCGGATAGTTCTCCACAAAGCCCAGCTCGAAGATGTTCGCACCGTTGTAGATAAGCGTGACCTTGTCGAAGTTCGAGGTGACCAGGTCGATCATGTCCTCTTCGGTCTTGCTCAGCTCGAGGAAGGACTCGCCGTCCTCGAAGTCCTCGTACTCGGTGGAGTTGTTGTTGTAGGTGATGCCCTCACCCTTCATGTTCTTCGGCAGGTCGGCGCCCTCGCCGCCCACGCGGCCGATGACGATGACGGCCTCATCGGAGAATTCCTTGGCCGAATCGATGAGCTCCTGCGAGTAGTCGGCGGCCGGCACCTCCGGCAGGGTCCAATCCTGCTCGGCCATGGCCACCTCCGGGCGGTCCGCACGGTAGTCGGTGTACAGCTTCGAGAGCTCCTCGTTGGTGGTCAGACCGGCCTCGGCCATGCCCTGCAGGATCGAGGTGGTCTCATAGTTGGCGTTCATCGAGCCCGAACCGGTGCCACCGTAGACCGGGTTGGTCGACGCCCAGCCGAAGACGTTGACGTTCGTATCCGCCAACGGCAGGTTGTCATCGGTGTTCTGCAGCAGCGTAATGGCCTCGGACTGGATCTCCTTGGCCAGATCGCTGGCGTTCGAGATCGTCTCCTCGGACAGCGTGTACTTGGTGGCGGTCGCGTTGTTCAGCAGCGTGGCCAGCGGGCCGAACAGCATCATCGACACCGACACCACGGCCGCGACCAGGAACACCAGCCACGACTCGGAATGAATGAGTTTGCGCGTTGCCGTATCCGCCACCGTCTTCTTGTTGACGGCCACGGTCACGATGATCGCCAGCACCAGCACAACGCCGATGGCAATCAGCTGCGGCAGCACGGACATGACGACGTTCATCACGTCGCTCCAATTAATGCCCAGCATGAGCTATTCCTCCTCCTTGTTCTCATTGGGAACAACCGACGTGAATGCGCCCTCGGTACATGCCGTAGCGCGACGTTCCGGCGTGGGACTGCCCTGCCCCGCAACCATCAGTCAGGTCTGGATCGTTCGCTTCACCATTGAGGTTCGCAACGTCAGCACCTCTTCATGCCGATGCATCCATCATCTTTGAATCTGCCGGGTCCCGGCAAGCGCACCACCCATCCTGTCGTTTCGACTGCATAATCTGCACCGCCGAATAGGCCGCATCGGGAGCCGTCCGATTGTTTGAATCGGGGGATTCGTTCGGAAACCCCGTGAATGTGAGCGCTCACACATCAGAATCTCTCGATTCGGCCACGATAGCGGCCGCGACGGCTAGGATGGGGTGCATGAGCGAACTGAATCTGGAATCCGGACAGCTGGTGGGGGGCTACACGCTGATCTCGCGTCTCGGGGCCGGTGCCATGGGTTCCGTATGGCGGGTGCGCGACGACGGCGGGCAGGAATACGCCATGAAGATCCTGCGCGACTCGCTGTCCGAGGACGATGTGCCGCCCGATTCCCCGGAGGCCAGAGAACGGCTGACCGCACGGGAACGCCTGCGCCGTGAGGCGATGGCGTTGCGCCGCGTGCAGCACCCGGGGGTATGCGGCATTGTGGATATGGAGTTGGACGATTCGCTGGCGTTCATCGTCACCGAGCTGATCGAGGGCAAGAACCTGCGCGATGACGTCACCGCGAACGGCCGTTATGTGGGCACTGATCTGGAACGGCTGACGCGCAAGCTGATCGGCGCCGTCAAGGCCGTGCATGCCGCCGGTATCATCCACCGCGACATCAAGCCGACGAATGTGATGGTCTCCGCCACCGGCCCGATTCTGGTGGATTTCGGCATTGCGATGGGCGAGGGGGAAAGCCATGTGACCCGTACCGGTCTGGTGATGGGCACGCCCGGGTTCATCGCCCCGGAGATCATCGATGGGGCCGAATCCGACGAGATGACCGACTGGTGGTCGGTGGCGTCCGTGCTGGCATTCGCCGCCACCGGGGCGCCCGTATTCGGTTCCAAGCCGATGATGGCCGTATTGGAGCGCGCGGCGGCCGGCAACGCGAATCTGACGGGATTGCCGGCCGGCACAACGGCGGCGTTCCGTTCGGCGCTCGACCCCGACCGGTCCAAGCGCTGCGCGCCGGAAGCGTTGCTGCAGGCCATCGAACGCGACGCCATGGACCCCACCGCGTGGGAGGTGGTGCGCCCTTTTGACCCCGCATCCCCGGACGCCGGGGAGGACTCGCCCGCGGACCCGAACAATCCGCGGTCGCTATGGACCGATGACGAGACCGACGAGATCCCCGGCGAGCAGGCCGGTGACGAACCGATTGACGACGAACCGGACCAGCAGCGTACGCGAATCGTGACCTCCACGTTGGCACCGTCGGCCCCTCCGGCACCTCCGATGCCGCCGACCGCCACCGCCATCCTCCAGGCCATGCCGTCCACCACCACGATGGCCGCACCGTCGGTTTCGCTGTCCCCACCGGCTCCGCCGACCGCCACCGCGGTCCTACGGACGGCCGCATCGACGCCACTGCCGCCACCATCGCCACTGTCCGAACCGTCCGGCCCGCCCACACCGCCACAGGCCTCCCCCTTAGGGGGTGCCTATCTAACGTACGTACAACGCGAATCCCGCCGCAAGCAGGGTCTGACTCCCTGTCTTCTGGCGACCCTGCCGGTGGCGATACTGGCCGCCTCACACCCGTTCGGCGCGCTGACGCTGGCCTTCGCGCTGTTCTGGGCGATGCTGGCCGCAGGATTGAATGCCGAATCGCAGTTCCGCCGGGAGATCCGGCACGACGGTAAGCGGCGGTTCGGCGACGGATTGCGCCGCGCCGCCGCCGTACCGTGGCATCTGGCCAAGGGTTGCGCGCTGGCCGCGCTACGCATCGCGCCGATGACCGCGGTCGTTCTCGGCGTGGCCTTGGCGATGTCCGGGATGCTCGGGGCCCCGTCGGAGGCGTTCACTGCAACCTTCACCCCCACCAGCCATCCGTTCATCGTCCTGCTGCCCACGGACGCGCCGCTGTCCGGTTCCGGCCTGCTCATGGCCGGGGTCACAGGCCTGTGCTGGCTCGCCAATGTCCTGGCGTTCTCGCCAGATACCCTCCGCATCGGCGCGGCCACCCTCTGTGGCATGGTGCCGCGGCGCGATGCCGGTGAGCCCGCGGACGAGACGGCGGATTCGCGACCCCACATCCGTCGGACAGCTGCCATAGCCGTCGGAGGAATGTTGACGGTACTGACCGTGCTGATGGCCGTATTCCTACCGTCCATCTCCTGGTTTCCGCTGTTTACGTGAATTTCATATCCGTCCAGCCGTGAGCGGAACCCCGTCCATTAGTATGGGCGGAAGTGGAATCAGGAAAGGAAACCGATGGTCCAGAACACCAAAAAGACCGAAAAACGGCAGTCGCGCGCCGAACGCCGCGCCGCGCAGGAGGCGGCGGAACGGGCCGCGGCGCTGAAGGCGGCCAAGGAGCGCAAGCAGCAGACCATCATCGGCGGCATCGTTGTGGCCATCATCGCCGTGCTCGGCATCATCGCCGGCGTCGCGATCTGGCGCGCCACGCATCCGAACAATCCCGTCGCCCAGATGTCCATCGACGAGGCCTACACCCAGCTGCAGCAGGTGGAGACCAAACCGGCCCACATCGACGACCAGGGCGGCATCCTGATCTCCAAGGACGGGTACGACACCGCGGTTGAGGATGCGCCGACCGTGTCGATCTACATGGACTTCCTGTGCCCCGGTTGCGGCAACGTGCACCGCGAGCTCGACCCCACGCTGATCACGATGATGGAGGCCGGCCAGATCAACCTGGATCTGCACTTCATGGCGTTCATGGATTCACTGTCCACCGACGACTACTCCACCCGTGCGGCCAACGCCGCCCTGACGATTGTGGACAACGACGACGATCCGGGGCATCTGCTCACCTTCGTGTCCAACATGTACGCCAGCGACTTCCAGCCGCAGGAGGGCGACGCATACGTACCGGTCAGCGACGACCAGATCCGCGAACAGGCCATCGCCGCCGGGGTGCCCGAGGACGTCGCCGACAAGATGGCCACCGATAAGTACAGCGAATGGCTGGACGCGGTGGACACCTACACGCCCAAGCGCGAGGAGCTGTTCAACACCTCCGGTTCGCTCAAGGGCTCGATGAGCACGCCGACGCTGACGATCAACGGGCATTTCTGGGATATCAACGAGCTGTCCTTCGCCGACGTGACGATGAAGGACGGTCTGCTCACCTCGCTCGGCCTCGACGAGGGCGATGTCGGCAAGGCAGGCGTCATGCCGTCGATCGGCGCCGATGGCGAGCCGATCTCCGTGTCGACCGGTCAGTGACCTCCCGGCAGCACACGATGACGGTCAACACGCCGAGGGAAGGCTTCCCGCGCGTGTTGGCCGTTTCAACAAGTGCTGCTATGCTATTCATTCGTCCCACGGTTTACCTACTGGGGACACGCCTCCTTAGCTCAGATGGCCAGAGCGGCCGCCTTGTAAGCGGCAGGTCGTCGGTTCGATCCCGACAGGAGGCTCGAAGCACAGGCTGAACGTCGTATAATGCTTTATACAGGCAGGCGACAGTCTGCGTGGAAATCTTACCCCTGAGTAAGTTATCCAGAGGCCTTCCCCCCCCAACTATAGGCTTCTGGGACCGGACGGAGCGTCCCCCAACCAGCTCCCTCCGGTATAAGGGGGCGGGAACATCCCCTTCTCTCCCGCCCCCTTTTTTCTTTTATCCTTTTCGACGCACCGGCACCACGCCGCGAAGAATCGTCATCGGAGCAGTCCCCACCGACACACCGAATTGTGGGAGAATGGACAGGTATGGCGTCGCAGCACGATGACGACACCGACGAACCGATACAATGCAGCGGTAGTGATCCGACAACGGGAGGAATGCCGTCATGGCCAGACGATGGACGCCGAAACGATTCACGACGATGCGCCGTATCCGAGTGGCCGTCTGCGCAGCCGCCGTGGTGATCGCCTCCACCGCCACCTTCGCCCTGACCTCCCGCAAATCGATCGCATTGGACATCAATGGCGAGACCACCACGGTCACCACCTACGCCATGACCGTCGACAGGCTGCTCAGGGACCAGGGCGTGGACGTCAAGACCCACGATCAGATCACCACCACATCCGGAAGCCGCCTGCGCAACCATGACGTGGTCACCGTGCGCAGCGCCTATCAGACCACCATCACCATCGACGGCCAGGAGGTGCCGTTCTGGACGGTGGCCACCAGCGCCGACCAACTGCTCGGATTCTTCGAGGCCAATGAGCACGAAGCGGCCCGGATCACCGTGAACATCGACAATGTCTACAGCCAGCTCACCGGCGGTCTGGTCATCAACGAGGACGGCCCGGTGACCGTCATCGCCGACGGCAAGAGTTCGCAGGCCCCCGACGGCAAGCTGCCGGCCGCGTCGATCCTGGATTCCAAGGGCATCGTCCTGAACAAGGAGGACCGGGTCAGCGTGGAGAAGGACGGCTCGCAGACCATCCTGCGGGTCCGGCGCGTCACCCACGGCGAGGAGACCCGTACGGAAACGGTGCCGTTCTCCACGCAGACCATCATCGACCCCACGCTCGCCCCGGGGCAGACCGTCATCCGGCAGGAAGGCTCGAACGGGGAGATCCAGCGCGTCTTCGACGTCACCTATGTGGATGGGGTGCCGGAAAGCGAAACCCTGATCTCCGAGACGACCACCGTCATCGCCATCGACCAGATCATCGCCGTCGGGCCGGAGGATATGGACTCGCCGGACGATACGAGCCATGGTCAGGCCAACGCCGGCAGCAATACGCAGGCCCAGCCGGAAACCGACGAACCGTCGACGCAGCAGCCGTCCGACACCACGGGCGGTTCGTCCTCCGGCAGCGGCAGCGGGTCCGGTTCGGGATCGTCTTCGGGCGGATCGTCCTCCGGAGGATCGTCCTCCGGGGGCTCGTCGCAGACGCCTCCTTCCGACAACACCGGCAACGGTTCCGGCGGCAATTCCGGCGGATCGTCGCAGGGCCGCCTCTGGCATCCGACCGTGGCCCAGGCCCAGACCTACGCCGCCGGCGCCGCCGCGCAATACGGATGGACCGGCGCCGAGTGGGACGCGCTGGTCTGGCTGTGGAACCACGAATCCAGCTGGCTGTGGTACGCGGATAACCCCTGGTCCGACGCCTACGGCATCCCGCAGGCCCTGCCCGGTTCCAGGATGGGGCCCGGCTGGCAGGACGACGGCGCGGTGCAGATCGACTGGGGGCTGAGCTACATCGCCCAGCGCTACGGCAGCCCGACGCAGGCGGTGGCATGGTGGCAACAGCACAACTGGTACTGACGATTGGCACCGACAACCGATACTGACGGCACGGCCGGCGTCCACCGGCCCATCGACGAGGAACGAGAAGACAGGGGAATCATGACGGATCATGCGACCATGACGGACGGCGGCCGCCTGCTGGGTGCGGCCGACATCCGGCGCATAGCCGAGGAGGAGGGCATCAGCCCCACCAAGAAGTTCGGCCAGAACTTCGTCATCGACCCGGGCACGGTCCGGCGCATCGTCCGCGAGGCGGGCGTCGGCGCCGACGATACCGTTCTTGAGGTCGGCCCGGGATTGGGGTCGTTGACCTTGGCCATCCTGGAGACCGGCGCCACGCTGACCGCCGTGGAGATCGACCCGCCGTTGGCCCGGCGTCTACCGACGACCGTGGCCGAGTTCATGCCGCAGGCCGCTGACCGGCTCACCGTTATCACCAGCGACGCCCTGGCGTTGACGCCGGATATGCTGCCCCGGATGGACGGCCGGTTCACGCTGGTGGCCAACCTGCCGTACAACGTGGCCACGCCGATCGTGCTCACACTGCTGGAACGGTTCGACGGGCTGGACTCCTTCCTGGTCATGGTGCAGAAGGAGGTCGCCGACCGACTGGCGGCGGGTCCCGGCAGCAAGATCTACGGCACGCCGAGCGTCAAGCTGGCGTGGTACGGCACCGCCGAACGGGCCGGCGTGATCGGCCGTAACGTGTTCTGGCCGGCGCCGAACGTGGATTCGGCGCTGGTGCGCTTCTCCCGCTATGCCGAGCCGCGGTTCGCCGGCGCGGACCGCGCCCTGACGTTCTCGCTGATCGACGCCGCGTTCGGCCAGCGGCGCAAGACGCTGCACGCCGCGCTCAAGCGGATGGTGCCCGCCGAGGCCTTCACCCGGGCGGGCATCGACGCCACCCGCCGCGGCGAGACCCTGACCATTGACGAATTCGCCACCCTTTCCCGTGCCGTTCAGGAGGTTCAGGCATCATGACCGGTCCATCCTTTCCCGTGTCCGTCAGCGTGGATTGTCCGGCGAAAACCAATCTGACGTTGCGCGTCGGGCAGGCCCGCGCGGAATGGGGGAATCGTCACGCCCTGGATACCATCTACTGCGCGGTGAGCATCTACGACACGGTCACGGCCACCCGCAAAGCGCCCGGCACCGGGTTCTCGCTGGATCTGTCCGGCACCCACCTGGGGGATCTGGCCGCCTCCGGCACCGATATGCGCCGCAACCATGCGGTTCTGGCCCTGTTCGCCATGGCCGAGGCCAGTGGCCGCGAGCCGGACGTGGCGCTCACCATCGACAAGCGCATCCCCGTCGGCGCCGGACTGGGCGGTGGATCCGCCGACGCCGCGGCCACGCTGTTGGCGTTGAATACGCTGTGGGGCCTGGATTGGCCGTTGGAGCGGCTGCGCGAGGTGGCCGCCGGGTTGGGGGCCGATATGCCGTTCTGCCTGTCCGGAGGGTACGCCCATGGCACCGGATTCGGCGAACGCATCACGCCGCTTGAGGAGGATCGGATCCGCCAGCTGCGCGACAGCGGTTTTGCCGGACCGTTGGTGGTCGGCGCCTATCAGGCCGAACTGCGCACGCCCGAGGTCTACGCGACCTTCGACGAGTTGGGCGGCAACCCCGACCATGACAACGATCTGCAGCGCGCCGCCATCTCGTTGCATCCGCGCAGCGGTGCGGCCGTGCGCGCCGCATTGCAGGCCGGCGCCACGCATGCCTTCGTCTCCGGTTCCGGCCCCTCGGTGGTGGCGTTCGCGCCCGACGCCGCGCGACTGCAGGCGATTGCGAACGCGTGGCGCGAGTCGGCGGCCGTGGACCGCATCATCGCCGCGGACGCCCCGGCTACCCCAAAGGTGCACGTCCATACCGCATAGTCCACATCAGCGTCAGCCACTGACGCTATGGTGGTAGCAATCATTCATGAAGGATTTTGGGAATATGGAACAGTACAACGACGAGCGGGAAGCCCGCAAACAGTACATCCGCCATCGCCAGCGCGTTGTGTTCTCGGTGGTCGGCGCGATCATGGCCGTGGCGCTGGTGGTCTCGATGCTGTTCTACTTCCACGTCTTCGGTCTGGGACGCGTCGGCACCCCCGTGCAGGCGCCGAACTACGGGGTCACCGCGCCCTGCTCCGCCAAGGGCGAGGACGGCACCCCCGCCACCACGGTGGACAACCCCTCGATTACCATCCGCGTGCTGAATGGCACCAGTTTCTCCGGTTTCGCGCAGGCGGTGGCTAAGGGATTGGAGAACCGCGGGTTTACGGTCCAGGGGTATGACACCCTGCGCGACAACAACAACGCCGGTGAGGGGTTCGTCACCACCGTGGAGCGCACGACCATCTACTTCGGGCGCAACGCCATCAACCAGGCGTATACGCTGAACGACAACTTCACTGACGCCATCATGGTGATGGACGACCGTGAGGACGCGCTGATCGACGTGGTGCTGGGCGCCACGTTCAAGAATCTGAAGGACACCGACGAGGTGCTGGCGCCGGGCTCGCCGATCGAGGACATCGAAGGCTGCCAGCCGGCGGATCAGATGACCGACCTGCCGGCCGCTCTGGCGCACTGATCACAGCGCCGCGTACCAGCGCTTCAGCTCCTCCACGGCCGTGTCATGGTCCACCGGCCCGTTATCCAGCCGGTATTCCAGCATGTGCTTGTAGGCGCGGCCGACCATCGGTCCGGGTTCGAGACCGAGCAGATCCATGATCTCGTTGCCGTCGAGGTCCGGACGGATCGCGTCGAAGTCCTCCTTCTCCTTAAGGTCGCGCACGCGCTGTTCCATCTCATCCATGGCCGAAGCGAACACCATGGCCTTGCGGCGGTTCTGCGTGGTGGCGTCGGCGCGGGTCAACCGGTTCAGACGCTCGTAGAGATGCCCGGCGTCCTTGACGTACCGGCGTACGGCCGAATCGGTCCACGGCTCGTCCACATACCCGTGGAAGCGCAGGTGCAGATTCACCAGCTCGGCCACATCATCCACCACATGATGATCGAAGTGCAGGGCCTTCAGACGTTTGCGCGTCATCTTGGCGCCCACGGCGTCATGGTGGTGGAAGCTCACCTTGCCGCCGGCCTCGAACCTGCGGGTCTTCGGTTTGCCGATGTCATGCATCAGCGCGGCCAGACGCAACGTCAGATCCGGAGCGGGCACGGGGCCATCCGGGCCGGTTTCCAAAGCCACGGCGCGGTCGATGACGATCATCGTGTGCTCGAACACGTCCTTATGCCGGTGATGCTCATCGATCTCCAGCTGCAGGGCGGGAACCTCCGGGAACACGATGTCGGCCAGACCGGACTCGACCAACGCCTCGATGCCCGCACGCGGCCGGTCGGACAGCAGCATCTTGACCAGCTCATCACGCACACGCTCGGCCGATACGATGCCGATGCGGTCGACCATGTCCGCAATCGCCTCGGCGGTCTCCGGCTCGATGCGGAACCCCAGCTGCGCCACGAACCGCACCGCACGCATCATGCGCAGCGGGTCGTCGTCGAAGGACTGCCGCGGATCGACCGGGGTGCGCAGCACGCCCTTGGCCAGATCGTTCGCGCCCCCGAACGGGTCGACGAACTCCAGGTCGGGCACGCGCAGCGCCATCGCGTTGACGGTGAAGTCACGCCGGGACAGATCCCCCTCCAACGTGTCGCCGTAGCTGACCTCCGGCTTACGGGAGTCGGGATCGTAGACATCCGAGCGGTACGTCGTCACCTCAACCTGGACCTCGGTGCCGTCGGCGCGGCGGCGCATGGCCCCCAACGTGCCGAATTTCCGCCCCATATCCCAGAAGCCGTCACGCCCCCAACAGCGCAGGATCGGCTCGAACTGCTCCGGGCGCGCGGACGTGCAGAAATCGAGGTCATGGGAACGACGGTGCAGCAGCATATCCCGCACCGGGCCACCGACCAACGCCAACTCATACCCCTCATCGGCGAACAGACGGCCCAACTCGATGGCTTCCGGCCACACTTCGAAACTCACGCGCACCCTTTCGGCAGACGAATCATTGCGCCTTCCAGCATACCGTCACCCTTCCACGGCGGATAAACGCCGCGCACCCGACACCATTACCCCACCTGCACATAGAGTTGAGTAAGGTGGAAACCATGATTACGCCCGCAGACCTTGCACGCATGCTCGCGCATGCTGCGGGCAACCATGCCCGAAACCCGCTGGAACCGGACGAGCTGCTATACACCTCCCAATCCCCGGAGCCCCGCCAGCCGGAACCCGCACGCACGCCGACCCCCGCCATGATGCCGCCGCGGCGCAACACCGACGGGCCGACCACGTTCGCTTCGCTGGACGCGCAGGAACTGCCGGTTGTCAGGGAGTACTCGGCGGGTGGCCTGGTATTCGACGACCACGGCCGTGTGGCGATCATCGCCCGGCATTCGCGCAGCGGCCACCTGGAATGGTGTCTGCCCAAGGGGCATATCGAGAAGGGCGAGACGCCCCAGCAGACGGCCGTCCGAGAGGTGCACGAGGAAACCGGCATCCTGGGCGAGGTCGTGGAGTCGATCGCCACCATCGATTACTGGTTCACCGGCACGAATCAACGCGTCCATAAACTGGTGCACCATTTCGCGCTGCGGCGCGTCAGCGGCGAGCTCACCGTTGAGGGTGACCCGGACCATGAGGCCGAGGACGCGATCTGGGTGGACTTCGACGACCTCGACGACGTACTAAGCTATCCGAACGAACGCAAGATCGCATGGCTGTACGCCAGGAAACGCAACAGGCAGGAACAACAATCGTGACTCGCATCCCCGCTGGTATCGGACACCGCATATGCAGCCATGCCGTGGCATGGGTCACCGCCCTCATGCTGGCGGTGGCCATGGTCTGCATCCCGCAGGCGGTCGCCATGGACGACGGCACCGCCACGGACGCGGTCACCGTCGACATCAACACCGCCACAGCGCCCGTCACGGCGCAATCCGGATACCACCTCACGCTGGACATCGCCAACCCCACCGATCACGCCCTGCCCGCGGGCACGGTCACCCTGTCCACCAACGTCCACTACACCTTTATCTCACGCACCGATATCCAGCAATGGGCGCAGGACGAGGTCGGCATCCCCACACCGCAGGTCCTTGCCGAGGTCCAGACCCCGGAGATCGCCCCCGGCGGCACCGCGACCGTCGCCATCGATGTCAACGCCGACAACGCCGTGCTGACGTCCATCGCCGAGTGGGGCCCAAAACCGTTGCGCATCGACTTCCATACCGACGGCACCAGCGTGGAGACGCACACGTTCCTAACACGTTCCGCCGAAGGGTTGAACGGTGCCGCCACCCCCGCGCTGAACGTCACCGTGGCCCTGCCGTTGTCCAGCACCCAGTGGCAGGTCGACACGGATGACCTGACCACGTTGCTCACCGACGGTGCCGACGCCGACTCCGACGTGGTTTCGTTGAGCAAGACCGGCGAGGCCCAGGTCAAGGAACAGACCCAGCTGCTGAACAACCACCCGGGGGTGCAGGTCATCGCCGACCCCACATACCTGGACGCCATGCGGATGCCGATCCGCAGTTCGGCCATCATGCAGCCCGCCGGATTCGACATCACCGCCTATGCGGCGGCCGATACCGGCCGGTACGACCGCACCGGCATCCGCGCGGAGGACTGGAACGCCGCAACCGCCCTGGCGCAGTACCGGCAGGCGCTCGGCGACGACGAAGCCGAATTGGACGCCGTGGCCTGGCAGGGATCGGCATCGTGGACCCAGCAGGCGCTGACGACCGCCAAGCGGCAGGGGTATGACACCGTGGTCGCCACCAGCGATTTCAGCGATATGTCCCTGGGCATCGTACGCACCGACACCACCGTGGTCCCCACCGACGCCGGCGATGTCACCGTGCTCGCGGCGCAGCCCGTTCTCAGCGGATTGGCGCAAGGCCAGGCCACCAGTCAGACCGCCACGGCGGAACGCACCGCGGGCGGCCGTCTGGCCCGGTTCGTGGCGCAAAGCGCGTTCTATCAGATGGAGCAACCCTATACGGAACGCAACCTGCTCATCTGCCTGGACTCCTCCACGGACACCGCCACATTGGACGCCCTGCTGTCCGCCATCGAACAGTCGCCCTGGCTGCAGATGACGGACCTGCACACGCTGATGTCGGCCACGCCCTCCGCCACCGGACAGGACGCACTGCTCGCCGTGCCCGACGGCGATGGCGCCGGACAGGCCGTATCCGAACGGTTCACGCCCGCGCTGGACGCCTTGAGCAACGCCAACGACGTCGTCATCCGCTTCCGCGATTCCGTCCTCACCGATGCGCAGGAGGAATCGATGAAGGCCAGCGGGGACACCCAGGCATTGGCCCGCCAGGATGCCGACAGCGTGACGCATCGTTCCGAGGACACCACCGCATGGGTCAACCAACTGCTGGCCGTGAACCGGCGATGCGCCCTGCATGCGCTGTCCTACAACGCCACCGCGGACAGCGCCACGCTCGCCGGGCCTCGGACCATCGCCGAGACCCTGTCCGACGCCGTCAGGATCACCCCCATCGAAAGCCTGAACGTGGTCAGCGAAACGGCGAATATGCCCGTCACCGTCAGCAATGCCCTGCCGTACCCGGTACGGGTCCAGATTTCGGCGACCACCGATTCCATGACCATCGTCACCTCCCGGCTGGTCGACGTGGTCGTGCCGCCGACCAGCGAGGAGCAGACCACCCTGGCCATCCGCGTGTCGACCTCGGGCACGGCCAACGCGCAGCTGACGCTGCTGGACCGTGAGGGGAACGCGTTCGGCGCCGCGCAATCGACCACCATCACCAGTGCGTTGCAGATCAGCGACATGAGCGGGTTCATCATCATCGTCTGCGCCGTGCTGCTCGGCATCGCAGGCCTCTGGCGACAGTTCCACCGTGTAAAGGACCCCGACGAATGAGCTCCTCAATCGGACGCAATTCACTGATCATGGCCTCCGGCACCGCGGCCTCGCGCGTGACCGGGCAGATCCGCACCATCCTGCTCGCCGCGGCGATGGGCACCACCGGCATGGCGGCCAACGCCTATCAGGCCGGCGCCATGATTCCGCAGGTCATGTTCACGCTGGTCTCCGGCGGCATCTTCAACGCCGTGCTGGTGCCCCAGATCGTGCGCACGCTGAACAGCAAGGACGCCGAGGAACGGCTCGACAAGCTCATCACCGTGGCCATCGTCCTGTTGCTGGCGGTCACGGCCCTCATGGCCGCGGCCACGCCGCTGCTGACGACGTTGTACGTGAACGGCAGTCCGGAACTGACCGCCCTGACCAACGCCTTCACGTTGTGGTGCATGCCGCAGATCTTCTTCTACGGACTGTATACCGTCATCGGCCAGATTCTGGCGGCCAAGAACCATTTCGGCACCTACGCGTGGAGTTCCGTGGGCGCCAACGTGATCAGCTGCATCGGGTTCACGGTGTTCATCCTGCTGTTCGGCGGGGCCGACCAGCAATCGGTTGAGTTCTGGACCGCCGATAAGCTGGCGCTGACCGCGGGTGCCTGGACCGCGGGTGTGGCGTTCCAGGCGTTGATCCTGTTCGTGCCGATGGCTCGCATCGGCATCCGCTACCGTCCGCGCTGGGGACTGCGGGGCATAGGCCTGCGTTCGATGGGGCCGGTCGCCGCGTGGAGCGTCGGCGTGGTGGTCATCAACCAGCTGGCCAATATCATCAACACCCGCATCACCACCAACGCCCCGGAGACCGCCGAGATGCGGCTGGGGATCAGCCAGTTCGACGTGGCGGGCAACGCCACCTACCAGAACGCCTATACCCTGTTCATGCTGCCGTACTCGCTGATCGCCGTGTCGGTGGCGACCGCGATGTTCCCGCAGATCTCCCGCGCACTGGCCGACCATGATCTTGACGACGCACGCCGGCAGCTCAGTTCGGCGCTGCGCAATGTCGGTGTGCTGATGTTCTTCTTCGCGGCCGCGTTTGCGGTGATTCCCGCGCCGATCACCCTGGCGCTGCTGCCGTCGGTGAGCGTGGACGAGGCGCTGCTGATTGCGGGGCCGCTGGTGGGTCTGGGCATCGGCCTGCCGATGACCTCGGCGTATCTGATTATTCAGCGCACCTTCTTCGCGTTCGAGGACGGCAAGCATCCCTTCGTGTTCGCATTCGCCGCCTCCGGTGTGCAGGTAATCACCGTGGTTGCGGCCACGTTCCTGTTGCCGCCGCAATACTGGGTCACCGCGCTGGGTGCTTCCGTGTCCGTGGGCAACATCCTGTGCTTCCCGCTGCTGTTGTGGATGCTGCGCCGCCGGTTCGGCAATCGAATCGACGGCATGCGATTGGCACGTTCGTACGGCAAGGCCATAGCGGCCGCCGTTGCCGCCGCGGCCGTGGGCATTGTCCTGCTGGATCCGGTGTATGCATTGGTCGGTGCCGATTTCGGCGCCGATGCGGTGAACTGGCTGCAGGCCGTCGGCATATGCGTGGTATCGACCATCGTGATCACCGTGGTGTATGTGGGCGCCCTGTGGCTGATGCGTTCCGATGAGCTTCTGGCGGCGATCGGCATGGTGCGGTCCCGGTTCGGCGGCCGTACCGCGCGCAGCGGCGCCGCGGATACCGCAAAGGGGCAGACGCCGCGGGATACCCCGGATTCTTCGGCCATCCCCGCCGATACAATAGCTACTAGTTCGCAACAAGCGTCCATTTCAGTGTGCTCGGGAGTTGAGGGAAGCATGAGACCGCAGTTGGGAGATGCCATCATCAGCCGTTACGTTTTGGTGTCGCCGCTATGCGAGGAACAGGGGCTGCAGGTCTGGAAGGCCACCGATCAGATCCTTGACCAGGAATGCCAGCTGTTCATCATCCTGGACGCAACGGCCGTTGGGGAGGCCGATACCGCCGCATCGGTGCTTGCGGCGTCGAACGAACACCATTGCACGCCCATCCTGCATATCCATCATGAGGATGACGCGCTGATCGTCGTAACCGAACCCGATGCCGGCATGAGTCTGTCCGAGTACCTGGGCAGTGAGCAGTTCGGTGCATTGGGGTACGACGCCATCCGCTCCATCATCGGAGACACCGCCTATACGGTGCGGCACCTCATGGACAACGGTGTCGTGCACCATGCGATCGACGCGAATACCGTGCGCGTGTCCACATCTGGTGTCCAGTTGGCGGACACTCCGGTGAGCATGATGATTGCGGATCCCGTCGAATCCACCGACGTTCCTTCCGCCGAGGAACTTGCGGTCCGTCAGCTTTCGGCGTTGCTGTACCAGTTGCTGACCCATCGCCGGTTCGATGCAGCGTCAGACGTGGAAGCGCTGCCGGAGGATACGCCGTATGAATTCCGACTGATCTGCTCCCGCGGACTGCGCATCGGGGATGAGGATACGCCGTTGGCCTCGATTCCCGAGTTCATGGCGTTGCTGAACACGTGGGTCACCGTTCCGGAGTTGGGCGATCAGCATCTCGCTCCCCCCTCCGCCGCCGGTCAGGCCTCCATCGAACGTATCGCGATTCGTCCGACCGCCGTCGAGGATCTCCTCCCGCTGCCCGAGCTGGTGACCTCCCGACCGATTGCCGACGAACCGGCTGCCGCCGAGGACAGCACGCCAGCGGAGCAATCGTCACCGGCAGCCGCCGTCGCGGCCGTAACCGCCAATCCCGTCAAGTCGCTCTGGCATAAGGGACGTGCGCTGCTGGCCGAAGGCATCGATTCGGGGCATCATACCGACGACTCCGACAACCTGTTCGGCGGCCAGTACCCGACACAGGAACCGTTGGGCAACGAACGGTTGACGGTTCCGCTGGATGTGTCCGGCGTACGTGTCGAACCGGCCAATCCCTTTGAGGAGACCAGCCGCATCCCTGTCATCGACGACAACGGCGTTCCCGTCGAATCCACATCCACCCGTGCCCTGCAGACCGAGCAGACGGTACCGGACGGAACGGTTCCGCCCAGCTTCACGCCGACGCAGGTGGTACGCGCCGAGGATCTGGACGACGAGGACGTATCCGACCAGACGATCTTCGGCCGGCTCACCACCAAAACCGTGGCGATCATCGCCGCCGTGGTCGTTCTGATTGCGGCGCTGTTCGGCACGATGCACATCCTGTCCAACAACTCGAGCGATCCGAACGTCACCCAGACCGATGGCGAGGCCTGGCCGGAGTTCAACCCCGACGAGGTGCCGTTCGGCGGCGATGACGCAACCGCCGCATCCGACGACAAGGCCGACGACACCGACAAGGACGAGGATAAAGCCGAGGATGAAGCCGATGAATCCGAGGACCAGTCGGATACGACCGACTCGACCGAACAGGATGGGCAGGACGGCAAGTCCGAGGATGCCAAGGACAAGCCCGACGTGCCACGCGAGCTCATCACTGCGGACAAAGAAGCTTCCGCCGTACCGACTCCTCGCCACGTCAACACCACGCCGTTCAAGATCCAGTCGGAATCGTTCATCAACGCGCCGTCGGCGAACGGCTACGGGTATGCGGTGCATCTGGCCCAGCCGCAGGATGTCTACCGTATGGTCATCACCATCCGCTCCTCCGGCGGACGTGGATATGTCAAGGTCAACACCACCGACCCCAATGCTGGCGAGCAGGTGGCGGAGTTCACATTCGCCGAGGGCGGCACCACCGAGGTCATGTTCGACAAGATGGTGAACACCCAGGATATCCTGCTGTGGGTGCCGACCGAGGATCTGCCGAAGAACCAGCTGTACATCGACGAGATTCAGTTCTTCTGATCTGTCTTCCCTTGTGGTTTCCACGGGAACGTTCCGAACCCTGCACCGTACGGAGTTCGGAACGTTTTGCATACAAGGAGGATCCAGCCTTGTCCGGCCATCATCGTTCCCTACCGTTGTATTGCGTGATTGGCGCCGACGCACTCTCCCGCGCAGGCAACGCCATGACCACCATCGCCATCCCGTTGATCGTGCTCAACCAAGGCTACTCAGCGGCCGAGGTCGGACTCAGCAGCACCGCAGCCTCCCTGCCAATCGTGATCGGCGCCCTCGCCGGCGGATCATTCGCGGACCGCATCGGGTACCGCACCACCAGCGTCATATCCGATGCGGCCGGCGTAGTGGTATCCCTGGCCTCCCCGATATGGCCCTATACATCAACGCAGTCTGCTTCCTGATCTCCATCGCCGTGACCCTGCTCATGGTCCCGTCGGACGCCGCACTGTGGCGGGAAGGCGTTCGCGGCACCACCGCTCCGGTTTCCGATGGCATGTCCTTGCGTGATTTCTTTGCCGGAGCAGCCTTCATCGTGCGCACTCCCCTGGTGCGGGCCATCGTCATTATGGTGGTGCTCACCAATCTGCTGGACTCGGCCGCCATGAATGTGCTGTGGGCGCTATATGCCCGCACCGTGTCCAGCGACGGCGCGTGGTACGGCGTGATGACCGCACTATTCGACGCCGGCGCACTGACCGCAGCGGTCACCGCCGGCATGCCGTTCGGCAGTGTGATGGCCGGTTATCTGGGCCAGTCCATGCCGCTACCGTTGGCATTCGCCATCATCGGCGGCTGCTATGCCGGCGTTTTCGCACTGACCGGATTCGGCCGGCACTGGCGGAAGTTCAATGAGTCCTTCCGTCACGCCACGGAAGTCTGAACCAAAGCGAGCGGCAATTTCCCTGTGAACGGAAACGACGATGCGTCATCCCATGTGTTCGGATATTGTTGAGGCATGAGCGATATTCAGGATGTTGTCATTATCGGTTCCGGCCCCGCCGGATACACCGCGGCCATCTACCTGGGTCGCGCCGGGTACCGCCCGCTGGTTATAGCGGGTGCCCTCACACCTGGTGGTCAACTGGTCAATACCACCACCGTGGAGAATTTCCCCGGATTCCCCGACGGGATTCTGGGCCCTGATCTGATGGATGCCATGCAGCGGCAGGCCGAACAGTTCGGTGCCCGTCTGGTCTGGGACGACGTGGTATCCGTCGATTTCGGCGATGACGTTCACACTGTCACCTGCGACCAAGGTGATGTGTTCCAGGCACGTACCGTTGTGGTGACCACCGGATCCACGGTGCGCAAGCTCCAAGTTCCCGGTGAGGAGACTTTCGCCGGGCGCGGTGTTTCCTACTGCGCCACATGCGACGGATTCTTCTTCCGCAACAAGCCGATTGTGGTCGTCGGTGGCGGCGACAGCGCCTGCGAGGAGGCGCTGTTCCTCACCCGATTCGGTTCCTCGGTCACGTTGATTCACCGTCGTGACGAATTCCGCGCCTCAAAGATCATGCAGGAACGAGTCCGTTCCAACCCGGATATCACATTGATGATGAACACCGTGGTTGAGCGGGTCAACGGCTCTGACGCCGGTGCCGAATCGATTTCCGTACGTAACCGCGCCACGGATGAGGTGACCGATGTTCCGGCCAATGGCATCTTTGTGGCCATCGGGCATACCCCTGCCACAGATTTTCTGCACGGCGCCCTGGCGCTCGATGACGACGGCTATATCCTTGTGGATGGTGCTTCGACCCGCACATCCGTTCCGGGCGTCTTCGCCGCCGGCGATGCCGTGGATCGTGTCTACCGTCAGGCCATCTCCGCGGCCGGCATGGGATGCAGGGCCGCACTCGATGCGCAACGGTATCTGTCGGGCGACTGATCTCCCCCACTGATTCAACGCGGAAGCCCCGCACATCACGACGTTCAACCGTGGTGTGCGGGGCTTCTGTTTCACGTGAAACTGTGTTCGCGGCGATTCTTTACACCCATCCCGCTTGGTCGTCATTCTGCCGTGCCGGAGACTCGGGAACCAGCAGCTTCATGATGCGGTCCATATCCTCTGGAGAAGAGAACACGATCTCAATGCGACCATGCTTCGCCGTGCCTTTGATGGACACCTTGGTATCGAAACGATTCTCCAACGATTGCTGAATGGCTGATCCAACCCAAGGATTAGCGGCATGAGTCCTGCGTTTCTTGGGCTGTTCCGACGCCGCCACCTGCATTGATACGATCTCTTCGGTGCTGCGCACCGAAAGCCCCTCGCCGATGATGCGATCGGCCAGCTTCTCCATCGCCTCTTCGGTGGGCAACGCCAGCAACGCCCTGGCATGCCCAGCAGAAAGCACACCCGATGCGACCTTCTTCTGCACCGTGACCGGGAGATTCAACAGTCGCAGGGTGTTGGCAATCTGCGGACGCGACTTGGAGATCGATTTCGAGAGTTGCTGTTGTGTCAATCCGAATTCATCGATCATCTGCTGATAGGCGGCAGCCTCTTCCAGAGGATTCAGCGCAACTCGGTGCAGGTTTTCCAGCAACGCGTCACGCAGCATATCGTTATCCGACGTTGTCTTGACAATGGCCGGAATCGTTTCCAACCCAGCCAACTTCGAGGCACGCCAACGCCGTTCGCCCATCACCAGTTCATACTGGCTTGGAGACAGCCGGCGAACTACGATGGGCTGCAGTACTCCGACCTCACGAATCGAATCGGACAGCTCACGCAGATCATCCTCATCGAAGATCGTTCTCGGCTGGTGGGCGTTGGGGACGATCGCATCCAAGCGCAACTCATCCAGATATCCGCCCTGCACCGGCTGCAGCTCCACCTCCGGCTCAGCCTCAGATGTTTCACGTGAAACCTTTGGCTCAGGTTCTTTGGCCTTCGGAGCAGGTGCCGCCGGCTGGGTCAGCGTGGTGTCAAAGAACATGTCGCTCGGGTGCACGATGGTGTCCAGCGACGGCATCGACGCACGTTTGCCTGACGTCTTTCGTCCGCTTCTGGTGGCGCCGGATGGTTTCGACCCGGCCTGCGCGGCTGGCTGCTTCGCTTCACCATGCGGAGCCGTTTCAGGTAGCGGTGTTTCAGACGTCGGAGTCTCGGACGGCAGAGCCTCCCCCGGAAGCGCGGGGAACAACGCGCCCAATCCCTTACCCAAACGTGAACGTGTGGACATCACCGCTCCCCTTTCCTCTTGTCGATGGCATCCAACACCATCGGCGAACGTTGTGCAATTTCCAATGCCGCTTCGCCATATGAGATGGCCCCCACGCCGTGTGCATCATAACGGATGACGGTCTGATTGAAGCTGGGCGCTTCGGAGATCTTCACGGTGCGTGGAATGGTGGTGTCCAGCACGATGGTGGGGTAATGCTTCTTCACCTCGTCGAAGACTTCACGACTCAGCAACGTACGGCGGTCGAACATCGTGACCAACATCGTGGAAACGATCAGCGCAGGATTGTAATGCTCCTGTACCAGCCCGATGGTGTTGATGAGCTGTCCCAATCCCTCCAACGCGTAATATTCGGCCTGGATCGGGATCAGCATCTCCGTGACCGCGCACATCGCGTTGATGACCAATAGTCCCAAGCTCGGAGGGCAATCGATGATGACATAGTCCAGATCATGATCGGCGAGATGCGCGTCCAGCGCCCGCTTCAACAGGAAGGTGCGATCGGGCATATCCGCGACTTCCAGCTCGGCACCGCTGAGATCGATGGAGGCTGGCACCACCTGCAATGATGAAAAATCCGGACACGGTTGCATCACTTCCACAATGGACAGCCGTCCTTCCAGCACGTCATAGACGGAAGGCTGCCCCGATGAGTGCATAATCCCCAATGCAGTGGAGGCGTTGCCCTGAGGGTCCATATCGATGACCAATACATGAGCACCGTGATCGGCCAGTGCCGCGGCAACATTCACCGTAGTGGATGTTTTGCCCACGCCACCCTTCTGGTTGGCGACGGCAATGCAACGGGTACGCTGTGGTTTGGGAAACACGGATTGCTGAAGTCGGCGATATCGGCTGGCTGCATCCACTATATCGGCGCCTAACGGCGAGCCACCGCCTTGAAAGATCCGTTGAATCGTCTCAGCGGCAGACTCGATTCCGTGTTGTTGCTCCGCCATGAACAGCCCTCCTCAGTTTTACCAGTACCTTCAAGTCTCACTGTGCGCATGGACATTGCACAGCCTTCGTCAACCATGTGGATAATGTCATCAACAATGTGGATAACTCATTCCACAAGTCAACATAAATTGCCGATAATCGTTGATATTTCAACGAAAAAGTTATCCACAGAATTATCCACACATACGTGGATAACTGTGGATAACGCTTATCGTTTGCGCACAATAACCACGTGGGTCGGCTCCAGATCACCGCCGACCGGGGCCACAACCACGCGTGCGCGCATACCCCCTGCGGTACGAATAACACGCTCGGCCTTGTCCAGTTCCACCTGGGCAGAACGCCCCTTCAAGGCGATCAGGCTGCCCTGGGGCTTGAGCATCGGCAACGTCCAGCCGGTCAATTTCGTCATGGGAGCCACGGCTCTGCAGGTCACCGCATCGAACGGTCGCACCTGCGCATCTCGCCGCTTCAATGCAGCGATAATCTCTTCGGCGCGCGCCCTGATTACCGTCACGTTGGACAGCTCCATAAGCTCCACACACTCATGCAGCCATTCCACACGACGCTCCATAGGTTCTATCAACGTGAAACGATGTTCCGGCATGCAAGCCGCAGCCACAATACCCGGGAATCCCCCGCCACTGCCGACATCGGCGATCGATGCGTTCGTCTTGCCGATCTCGCGTCGGATGAACGGCACGATGGCCGCCGAATTCAGGATGTGCCGCTCCCACAGGATTCCGACATCCCTTGGTCCGATCAGTCCTCTGGGCTCCCCTTCCGTGAAAAGTTTCACGTGAAACTTCCGCAAGCGCGGCAACGCCTCCCCAAGCACCTCTTCGAGAATCGGAGAATCATCCAACGGATCATGAATCTCGGCATCTTCGGGCATGAACGCATCCTCTCATTCGATACATACAATGATGGAGGACCGACAACGGTCCTCCATCATATCTTATACTTCGAAACCCAATGTCCACAATATGGACATCACTCGTCGTTACCGGCTTTCATATACACCGTCACGTAGCGATGGGGTTCCTCGCCATGCGAGCGGGACTTGAGCCCCTCCTCGCGCACCACATCGTGGATCACCTTGCGTTCGAAGGAATTCATCGGCTTGAGGTTGACCGGTTCGCCGGTCTCGCGCACCTCATCCACGGCATCCAACGCAACGTCACGCAGATGCTGCCGCTTACGCTTCAGGAATCCATCGACATCCACAATGAGATGGGAACGCTCACCGGTCTTCTGCTGCACCGCAAGACGCGTCAGCTGCTGCAACGCGTCCACCACCTCGCCATGACGGCCGATCAGATGCTTGATGTCCGAATCGTCATCGGCAACGATCTGCACCATGGGGCGGTTGTTGCGGACGCCCAACTCGATATCGCCTTCGTAATCGACGATATCCAGCAGGCCCTCAAGATAATCGGCGGCGATGTCGGCTTCATCATTGAGCTGATCCATCGTTTTCTCGTCGTCATCCTGCGCCATTGTTCTGTACTCCTTACTCGAGGGGTTGTTGTTCAAGTCGTTCACCGATACCGAGCTTACGCGGTATCGGAAAAGGATGCGTCCCCGCCATCCGACATACGGCGGGGACGCAACGATCGTTATTTCTTCTTCCGCTTCTTACGCTGCGGCTGCTGGCGCTGATACCCCTGGGTCTCGCGCCGTTCGGCCTCCTCCTTGGCCTTGACCAGCTCCTCCTCCTCGAGGGAGATCTGGCCCGCCTTGGCACGGCGGGCGTTCTCACGGTCATGGTCGCGGATCTTCTTGCGCTCGGACGCCGGGGATCCCGGGGTCGGGAAGTTGTAGATCTGCCACATCGAACGCAGCAGGTTGCAGATGTTGTTGGTCAGCCAGTACACCAGCACGGCGAACGGCATCGCGATGCCGGAGAAGATGTACATGATCGGGAACACCCAGAGCATCATCTTCTGCATCATGGCGGCCTGTCCGACCATGGCCTCCTGGTTCATGTTGCGCTTCATGCTGTTGTACTGCATGAACCACATGCAGGCGCACATCAGCGCCACGAAGATGCCGATGACGATCTTGTCCGACGTGTCCGCCGTGGTGAAGTTATCGGTCACGCTCACCCCGAACACGGTGGTCTGGGAGAATTCCTCGGCGGTCGCCTGGTCGAACGCGCCCAGGGCGGCACGCTTGCCGTCGGCGATGTAGGGGATGGCGGACAGCACATAGAACATGCACATGAACACCGGGCCCTGGATGAGCATGGGCAGGCACGAGCCGGCGGGGTTCGCGTCGTTGTCCTGGTACAGCTTCATCATCTCGCGGCTCAGCGCCTCTTTGCTGGCCTGGTCGGTTTTGCCCTTGTACTTGTTCTGGATGTGCTGCATCTTGGGCTGAAGCGCCTGCATCTTGCGCATCGACTTCATCTGCCGGTAGTACAGCGGGAAGATGCACGCGTGCACCACCAGCACCAGGAAGACGATGGACAGCACCCAGGAGAAACCGATCGGCGACATGCCCAGCAGCTTCAGGAATTCATGGAACAGGTTCATCACCTGCGTCATCAGCCATTCGATCGGCGTCAGAATCTTGTACAGCCAACCGAAGAAGCTGGTATCCAGCAAAAACTCGTTCGAAGTATTCATGATCAGGCCTTCTCCTTATCGTCCCAGGCCAGTGGTGTCAACCGAGGCTCCTCGTGAGCCTTGGACCAGGAAAATCTGTAGAACAGCGAATACCGTTGGGGTACGTCATCGATCCCGCCACGACTCCACGGCCGGCATCTGAGCAGACGCAACACCGCCAACAGTCCTCCACGGCACGCGCCGAACCGTTCAATGGCCTCTATGGCGTACCGAGAGCACGTGGGATAGTACTTGCAGCATGCAGGAGTGTTCGCGGAGATATGACGCTGATACCACCGGATACACCGAATCATGCCCCTGCCCGCGCTGCCGTTCATCGTTGTCCCGATTTGCGTGCGATGGATTCGAACAGGGAATGAATCTGGCTATCCAACGAAGCGAAGGATGCGGATGAAGCGCTGGGCTTGGCCCGAAGCACCACATCGCAGTTCGGGGGCAACGCATCCTGATAACGTGCCGCCGATACCCGGAACCGACGTTTGACGGTATTCCTGGTTACCGCATTGCCAACGGCTTTGGACACAGCGAGGCCGAGACGACGATGACCATCCGCCGGGGTTGCAGCCTCCGAAACATCGTCGCGTACCAGGTAGTGCGCGACGATGTCCGAATCAGAGACCCTGCGGCGGCGTTTCAGCACCGCGACGAATTCACGGTGGCTCCTCAGCCGCTCCACGCTGTCCCGCGCTGTTGGAATCAGGCGGAGAGGGACTTGCGGCCCTTGGCGCGACGACGGTTGATGACGGCGCGGCCGGAACGGGTGCGCATACGCAGACGGAAGCCGTGCTTCATGTGACGACGGCGGTTGTTCGGTTGGAATGTCCTCTTCATAATCTAATGCTCCCGGTGTTTTTGCCACGCCTGAGCGCGGCTCCTCATGAGTCAAGCTCTACTAACGTACTCTGACCCCTACCCCAAGTCAAAACACCGGACGCGTTTGTTCAAGTCAACTTCACAAACACCGGCCGTAAAACGTTGGAATGGTGCCGCACATATGCGGAAAGTTATCCACAAATTACACGAATGTTATTCACAATCCAGTCATTTCAACACGCAAAGGTGTGGATAACTTCCGAGATTCGGAGTAAACATGGACTACTGTATTTCAGTTGTCAACAACACGCTGCAATGAGGAAAGGGACCCTGGTGGCTGATACGACGATCAACCCTGCGGCAACGCAGGCGGCCGACATCTGGTCGGACGCGCTGGCCGTTCTCCATAGCAGCACACTGTCGGCTCGCGAAAAGGGATGGTTCGAGGACGTGGTGCCCGAAGCGGTGTTCGGCACCACCATCGTGCTGTGCGTCAGCAACGCCGAGGTCCAGCAGACATTGCAGACCACGCTCAACGAGTCATTGATGAATGCGCTACGGATCGCCTCGGGACAGGAGATGTTCCCCGCGTTCAAGATCGCGCCCGCCATCGAGGAACGCCCCGCCGCGCAGCCGGAGCGGCCGCACGCCAAGCCCGTCCGGCACGAGGAACGCACGCCGGAGGTCCCGTCGGCCTTCGACCCGTATGCGGGCAAGACCTCGGTCCAGGGCCAGCTGCCCATCCCCGCCATGATCCCGTCGCAATCGTTCGAGAGCGGCGAGCGTGGACCGGCGCTGGATCCGGAGACGCATTTGAATAAGAATGCGACGTTCGACACGTTCGTGCCCGGCGACTCCAACCGCTTCGCACGCACCGTCGCCCTCGCCGTCGCCGAAGGATCAGGACAGGACTTCAACCCCCTATGCATCTACGGCGGATCAGGACTGGGCAAAACCCACCTCCTGAACGCCATCGGCAACTACGCCCTCGTCAAGGACCCCACCCTCAAGGTACGCTACGTCACATCCGAGGAATTCACCAACGAATTCATCGACGCCCTCCAGAACCCCAGCCAAAGCCAGGGCCGCATCGCCGAATTCAACCGACGCTACCGCCAGGTCGACGTCCTCCTGATCGACGACATCCAGTTCCTCGGCGGCAAGGAGGCCACCCTCGAACAGTTCTTCCACACCTTCAACAGCCTCTACCAGGCCAGCAAACGCATCGTCATCGCCAGCGACGTCGCACCCAAAAACCTCAAAGGATTCGAAGCACGCCTCATCAGCCGGTTCGACGCCGGTCTGACCGTGGACGTTAAGCCGCCGGACCTGGAGACCCGCATCGCCATCCTGCGCATGATGAGCGGCATGAACGGCGTCACCATCCCCAACGACGTCCTGGACCTGATCGCGGAACGGTTCACCGAGAACATCCGAGAACTCGAAGGCGCCCTCACACGCGTCACCGCGGTCGCCTCGCTCAGCAACCAGCCCGTCACCAAGGCGTTGGCGGAGCAGACGCTGCAGGATTTCTTCACCACGGACGTGGAGGTCAAGCCCTCCGACATCATCGGCCAGGTCGCCAAGTACTTCCACCTGACCTTCGATCAGATCGTCGGACGCACACGAACCAAGAACGTGGCGTTGGCACGACAGATCGCCATGTACCTGTCCCGTGAGATGACCAGCATCAGCCTGAAGGACATCGGTGACGTGTTCGGCGGACGCGACCACACCACCGTCATGCACGCATGCACGCGCATCAGCGACGAGATGCGGGAGAAGCAGGAGATCTACAATTACGTGATGGAGCTCACGGTGCGTCTCAAGCAGCGTTCCGCGGAGTGACGTCCCGCAACCGCGGGGGTCATTGCGGGGCACCGCTATACTCGTAGCATGATTGCCCGTCGGCAGCAGGCCATGACCGGGTGATGCGTTGGAATAACGAGTCCCGGCCGGCGTCCCTGCGCTCGGGCGAGACTCATGATGATGAGGGAGATGCCCATGCGCCAAGGTTTTGACAATGACAAGTACATCGAACTGCAGGCCGCGCATATCCGGGAACGCATCGCCCAGTTCGGCGGCAAACTGTATCTGGAGTTCGGCGGCAAGCTCTTCGACGACTACCATGCCAGCCGCGTGCTGCCGGGGTTCCAGCCCGATACCAAGTTCCGCATGTTGAAGAGCCTGGCGGAGGACGTCGAGATCATCATCGCCATCAACGCCAACGACATCGAGAAGAACAAGGAACGCGGCGATCTGGGCATCACCTACGACGAGGATGTGCTGCGCCTGGCGGACATCTACCGCACCAACGGCCTGGCCGTGGCCGCCGTCGTGCTGACGCAATATGCCGGGCAGCAGGCGGCGGACGTCTTCCGCCACCGCCTGCAGATGCTCGGCATACCCTGCAAGCTCCATTACCCGATCGAGGGATACCCGCACGACATCGATCTGATCGTCTCCGAGAACGGATACGGACGCAACGAATACGTGGAGACCACGCGTCCGTTGGTGGTGGTGACCGCGCCGGGGCCCGGTTCGGGCAAACTGGCCACATGCCTGTCCCAGGTGTATCACGAGCACGAACGCGGCATCGCCGTCGGCTACGCCAAGTTCGAGACCTTCCCCGTGTGGAACCTGCCCCTGAAGCACCCGGTCAACATCGCCTACGAGGCCGCCACCGTCGATCTGGACGATTCCAACATCATCGACCCGTTCCATCTGGAGGCCTACGGCAAGACCACGGTGAACTACAACCGTGACGTCGAGGCGTTCCCCGTGGTCAAGGCGCTGATGGAGAAGATCCTGGGCACCTCCCCCTACCAGAGCCCCACCGACATGGGTGTCAACATGGTGGGCTTCGCCATCACCGATGACGAGGCCTGCGCCGAGGCCGCCAGGATGGAGATCGTGCGGCGCTACTTCACCGCGGCCGTGCAGGTCAGACGCACCGGCACCGGCCAGGAGTACGTGGACAAGCTCGAACTCATCATGAAGAAGGCCGGGGTCTCCAAGGATTACTCACCCGCGCGCTCGGCGGCCCTGCTCAAGGAGGAGGCCACGGGGACGCCGGCCGGCGCCATGATCCTTCCGGACAACTCGGTGGTCACCGGCAAGACCTCCGACCGCCTGGGGGCCGCCAGCTCCCTGCTGATGAACGCTCTCAAGCAGGTCACCGGCGTGGATATGGAGCTGGAGGTCATCTCCAACGAGGCCATCGAACCCATCAGCCGACTCAAAACCCAGCAGCTCGGCAGCCATAACCCACGTCTGCACCCCGATGAGACGCTGATCGCACTCTCCATCACCTCCGCCACCAGCGAGGTCGCGGCCCGCGTGTTGGCCGGTCTGCCGAAGCTGCGCGGCTGCGACGCGTTCTTCTCGGTCATCATCTCGGCTTCCGACGAGGCCCTGCTCAAGCGTTTGGGCATCAACGTGTGCTGCGAGCCGAAATTCGAACGCTCGACGTACTACCACAAGTAGTCAGCAGGCGCTGCTGCGCCACCGTATACGACGCCCTTCCTGCGGTCCCCGCGGGGAGGGCGTCGTCATATCCGCGTACACCGAGTTATCCACATACTTATTCACAAATGTGGGTAAACCCTCTGGATAACTGGTGGACGACACGCAAAATCGCGGTGGACAATGCGTGCGCAACCCCGCCTGAAATGTGGATACGCGCGGAACCGCCCGCTGCCGGTGGATAACTTCATGACTTATCCACACACTGTCCTTCACTTATCCACATTCACACACCTGTGGATAACCGTTCTCCCGCATACGATCCAGATTGTTATCCACATATCCACCGTGCTTATGGTGTTGACTATTCCCCGTGTACAGGTAATCGCCGTAACCATAACGTCCGCCCGCAGACTCCCGTTCCGTTCATCACGACAACAGCTAGAATGAACTCAGCACCTGAACGAAACGAGGACAGCATGAAAGTCGAAATCGATTCCGCAGCTCTGGCCGATGCCGTGGCCTGGACCACACGCGTCATTGACGCCCGTCCCGCCAACCCGATTCTGGCGGGTATCCGTCTTGAAGCCATCGACGGCACCCTGCAACTTTCCGCATTCAACTACGAAATTTCCGCCCGCCATCACATCGAGGCAGGCATCGACGAACCCGGCACGGCCCTGGTGCTCGGCAAGCTGCTGGCCGACATCACCAAGTCACTGCCTGCGGAAAAGACCTACCTGTCCACCGACGCCTCGACGCTGACCATCAGTTCCGGCAAATCCACCTTCACGCTGCAGCTCATGCCGGATACCGAATACCCCGATCTGCCGATCGTGCCGGCCAAGATCGGCCAGGTCGACGCGCCGACCTTCGTGCAGGCCGTGTCCCAGGCCAGTGTTGCCGTCTCCCGCGAGGAGAACCGTCCGGTGCTGACCGGCGTCCGCATCCAGTTCGAGGGCGACAAGGTCGTCATGACCTCCACCGACCGCTTCCGCCTGTCCCGTTCCAGCTTCTCCTGGACCCCGCAGGACCGCGACCTCAGCACCACCACGCTGGTACGCGGCTCCCTGCTGCGCGACGTGGCCCGCTCGCTGGACGAGCACCAGAACGTGGTTCTGGACCTCGATACCGACACCCCGTCGCTGCTGGGCTTCGAGAACGCCGGACGCACCTCCACCTCGCAGGTCATCGACGGCGAATTCCCCGCCGTGGACCGTCTGTTCGCCGACGAATACCCGATCCAGGCCGTGATCGACAAGCAGGTGCTGCTGGGGGCCATCAAGCGCGTGGCGCTGGTGGCCGAACGCAACGCCCCGATCCGCATGGTGTTCGAAGGCCAGGAACTCACCCTGTCCGCAGGCGCCGTGGACGAGGCGCAGGCCATCGAGACGCTGGACATCGACATGGACGGCGACGACATCACCGTAGCCTTCAACCCCTCGTACCTGATCGAAGGCCTGAGTGCCATCACGGAACCGTTCGTGCGCATGAAGATGACCACCGCCGTCAAGCCGGTGGAGTTCAACGGTCAGCAGGAAGCCGATTCGGACGAATCGATGGACTACCGCTACCTGCTGGTGCCGATGCGCTTCAACAACTGAGAGCCGAGGCCGCGGGGTGCATATTACACGGCTGGCGCTGGACCATTTCCGTTCATGGACCCGGTGCGTGGTGGATTTCGAACCGGGCATCACGGTGCTGTACGGGGCCAATGGCCTGGGCAAGACCAATCTGGTCGAATCCATCGAAGTCCTCGGCACCGGCGCCAGCCACCGGACCTCCACCCTGGCCCCGCTCATCCAGCAGCATGCCGCCTCGGCCACCATCCGCGTCAATACGTCAGAGGCGGCATCGGACGGGCGTGATCCGGCGGACACCACGTATGAGATCACCCTCAACGCCCGTGGCGCGAACCGTGCCCGCATCAACGGCGGCGCCTCCCACTATATGAGGGATATCGTCGGCAGGGTGCCGTGCATCGCCTTCGCACCCGAGGACCAGCGATTGGTGGCCGGCGACCCCTCCGCGCGCCGAACCTTGCTCAACCAGTCCGGGGTGCTGCTGGCCCCCGAGTATGCGGATCTGCTCCAGCAGTGCACCCATATCGCCAAGCAACGGGCGGCCTTGCTCAAACAGTTGGGGCAGCGGGCGGATGACGCACCGGCGGCGTTGAGCGGTCTGGAGATCTGGACGGGGCAGTTCATCGAGGTCGGCGTGGAACTGACCAGGCTGAGGGCGTCCTTGGTGGACCGGTTGAAGGAGCCGTTCTCCCGCATCTACGCCGCCGTGGCGGGCGAGGGACAGCAGGCGGAACTGGCCTATCAGCCCTCGTTCGACGAAGTCCTGCTCTTCGACCAGCCGGAACAGGAGCTCAGCCGCCACTTCCAGCGGTTGTATGCGGGCGAGGTGGCGCGCGGGCAGAACCTGATCGGCCCGCAGCGGGACGACATGACCGTGCTGCTCCATGGCATGCCGGCCCGTGAGTTCGCGTCCAACGGCGAGATGTGGACGTTGGCGTGGGCGCTGAAGATGGCGTTGCACGAGCTGGTGGCGCAGGAGCGCGGCATCGACCCGATCATCATCCTGGACGACGTGTTCGCGCAGCTGGACGATGCGCGACGCCGTCAGATCATGGAGTTCGCGCAGGGCCGGGAGCAGGTGTTCATCACGGCGGCGGCCCGGAACGACATCCCGGCATCACCGGGGATGCACGTCATCGACGTGGCGCAGCTGGCGGAGAGCCAGCGTCTGGCCCACGACCCGGACGCGATGGCGCGGGAATTCCTGGAGAATATGCGGCGATCCGCGGATACGGGTGAGGCATGAGCGTTCCCGCCGTCGTACTGCTGCACCTGGATCAGCGCCGGCTGCCCGCCGAGGTGTTCGACCGGCTGATGGCCCGGTCGGATTCGCACCGCGACCGTGAGCGCAAGGCGGAGGAGGCCTGGGAGAACTTCGGCAAGCCCGGTCGTGACCCGGATACGTTGGGCGGGGTGCTGGGGACGATTGCCGGCGAGGGCCATTGGGTGCCCCATCTGAAGGTGGCGCAGCTGCGCACCCAATGGAATCTGGTGGTGGGCGATGCGATCGCCGCGCATTCGCAGGTCGCGGATTTCCGCGACGGCGTATTGACCATCCGCGCGGAATCCCCGGTGTGGGCCACGCAACTGAACTATCTGGTTCCGCAGTTGACGGCGACGATCCGGGAACGGCTGGCGGGGCTCGATATCGAACGCATCCAGGTCACCGGACCACGGCAGTCGCAGGGCCGATACGTCCATATGCGGCGCTGGGGCCGATAATGGCGCTCTAGGCGCAAAGTCCCTGTAGACGAGTAGGGTATTAGATAGAGTATTTAGACCCTAGAAGGCCCTGTTATTTGCGTTTTAGGGCATATCGTATGAAAGTAGAACCTTCGTACGTAAGGAAATCAAGTAGGAAGGAAGTTCTGTGGCAGACCCTGAGACGGACGCGCTGAACGACCCCGATACGATGAACGCCGCCAGTACCGACAATGACCTGCAGGACGCCCAGTTGGACGATTCCCTGGCCCCGGAGCATTACGAAGCCAGCGACCTCAAGGTGCTTGAGGGGCTTGAAGCCGTGCGCATCCGCCCGGGCATGTACATCGGCTCCACCGGCCCCCGTGGCCTGCACCATCTGGTGTATGAGATCGTGGACAATTCCGTGGACGAGGCCCTGGCCGGATTCGCCTCGCACATCGAGGTCACCATTCTGCCGGGCAACGGCGTGCGTGTGGACGACGACGGCCGAGGCATCCCCGTGGACATCGTGGAGGCGACCGGCATCTCCGGCGTGGAGACCGTGATGACCAAACTGCACGCCGGCGGCAAGTTCGGCGGCGGCGGCTACGCGGTGTCCGGCGGTCTGCACGGCGTCGGCATCTCGGTGGTCAACGCGCTGTCCACGCGGGTGGACATCGAGGTGCGCCGTCAGGGCTACCACTGGACGCAGACCTACATCGACCAGAAGCCGACCGCGCCGCTCAAGCAGGGCGAGCCGATGGGCGCGGAGGAATCGACCGGAACCTCGGTGACGTTCTGGGCTGATCCGGCGATCTTCGAAACCACCGAATACGATTTCGAAACCCTGCGTTCCCGTTTCCAGCAGATGGCCTTCCTGAACAAGGGCCTGAAGATCTCGCTCACCGACCTGCGCGAGATCGACCAGGCGGGTGACGAGGTGGCCGGCGACGGCGACAACCCCGTCGAGGAGCTGCACCGCAGCGTGACCTACCGGTACGAGAACGGCATCAAGGACTACGTGGACTACATGGTCAAGTCCCGCAAGGCCACGCCGATCGAGCCGGATGTCATCGACTTCGAATCCGAGGACCTGAAGATCGGCATCTCCGCCGAGGTCGCCATGCAGTGGACCACGGCGTATTCCGAGGCGGTCCGGACCTTCGCGAACACGATCTCCACCACCGAGGGCGGCACGCACGAGGAGGGCTTCCGCGCCGCGCTGACCTCGCTGGTCAACCGGTACGCCCGTGAGAAGAACATCCTCAAGGACAAGGACGAGAACCTGTCCGGCGACGACGTCCGTGAGGGCCTGATCGCGGTGGTGTCCGTCAAGCTGACGACCCCGCAGTTCGAGGGCCAGACCAAGACTAAGCTCGGTAACTCCGAGGCCAAGGCCTTCGTGCAGCGCGTGATGACCGACAAGCTCGGCGACTGGTTCGATGCCCACCCCACCGAGGCCAAGAACGTCATCCAGAAGGCCATCGAGGCCTCCCGCGCCCGCATCGCGGCCAAGAAGGCCCGTGAGAACACGCGCCGCAAGTCCATCTTCGAGACGGCCGGCATGCCGGACAAGCTCAAGGACTGCCAGTCCAACGATCCGAGCGAGTGCGAGCTGTTCATCGTGGAGGGCGACTCGGCAGGCGGCTCCGCCATCCAGGGGCGCAACCCGATCACCCAGGCCATCCTGCCGCTGCGCGGCAAGATCCTGAACACCGAGCGCGCCTCGCTGGACCGCATGATGAAGTCCGACACCATCGAATCGCTGATCACCGCCATCGGCGGCGGCTACGGCGAGGACTTCGACATCTCTAAGGTGCGCTACCACAAGGTCATCATCATGGCCGACGCCGACGTGGACGGCGCGCACATCGCCACGCTGAACCTGACCCTGTTCTTCCGGTATATGCGCCCGATGATCACGGCCGGCTACGTGTACGTGGCCATGCCGCCGCTGTACCGACTCAAATGGACCAAGGGACCGCACGACTTCGTGTACACCGACAAGGAACGCGACCGTGTGCTGGCCGAGGGCAAGGCCGCGGGCCGCCAGCTGCCCAAGGGCGAGGGCATCCAGCGGTACAAGGGTCTGGGCGAGATGACCTACCAGGAGCTGTGGGAGACCACCATGGATCCGGAGCACCGCATCCTGAAGCAGATCCACATCGAGGACGCGGCCCAGGCCGATGAGACCTTCTCCATGCTGATGGGCGACGAGGTGGAGCCCCGCCGCCTGTTCATCCAGCGCAACGCCCATGACGCACGTTTCATCGATGCCTGAGTATGAAGGGATGTAGAACATCGTGGCAGACGAAATGAACACGAACGAGGGTGCCGACGAACAGCACCTGCCCAACGGCTCGATGGAGCCGTTAAGCCCTCAGGAGGCCGATGACACCGACTATGGTCTGATGTCCGGGGAACGCATCCAGCCGACCGACCTGCAGAAGGAGATGCGTGAATCGTATCTGGCCTATGCCCTGTCGGTGATCGTGGAGCGCGCGTTGCCGGACGTGCGCGACGGCATGAAGCCCGTGCACCGCCGCGTGGTGTACGCGATGTACGACGGCGGCTACCGCCCGGATCGCGGATACAACAAGTGCTCCCGCGTGGTCGGCGACGTGATGGGTAAGTACCATCCGCACGGCGACTCGGCCATCTACGACACGTTGGTGCGTATGGCCCAGCCGTGGGCGATGCGCTACCTGCTGGTGGACGGCCAGGGCAACTTCGGCTCCCCCGGCGACGACCCGGCGGCCGCCATGCGTTACACCGAGTGCCGTATGGCACAGCTGGCGATGGAGATGGTGCGCGACATCGACAAGGACACCGTCGACTTCGTGCCCAACTATGACGGCAAGACCCAGGAGCCGACCGTGCTGCCGGCTCGCTTCCCGAACCTGCTGGTCAACGGTTCCTCCGGCATCGCCGTCGGCATGGCCACCAACATCCCCCCGCATAACATGCGCGAGGTGGCGGACGGCGTGCACTGGGCGCTCGACCACCCCGACGCCAGCCGCGAGGAACTGCTGGACGCGCTGATCGCCCGCATCAAGGGCCCCGACTTCCCCACCGGTGCGACCATCCTCGGCCACAAGGGCATCGAGCAGGCGTACCGTACCGGTCGCGGCCTGATCACGATGCGCGCCGTGGTCAACACCGAGGAGATCAAGGGCCGCATGTGCCTGGTGGTCACCGAACTGCCGTACCAGGTCAACCCTGACCGCCTGGCCGCGTCGATCCGCGAGGCCGTGCGCGACGGCAAGATCCAGGGCATCGCGGACATGCGCGACGAGACCTCCGGCCGCACCGGCCAGCGCCTGGTGCTGGTGCTCAAGCGCGACGCGGTGCCGAAGGTGGTGCTCAACAACCTGTACAAGCATTCGCAGCTGCAGCAGACCTTCGGCGCGAACATGCTGGCGCTGGTCGATGGCGTGCCGCGTACGCTGTCGCTGGACGCGTTCGTCCGCCATTGGGTGAAGCACCAGCTGGACGTCATCGAACGCCGCACCCGCTACCTCAAGCGGGAGGCCGAGGAGCGCGACCATATCCTGCAGGGTCTGCTCAAGGCGCTGGACGCCATCGAGGAGGTCATCCGGCTCATCCGCTCCAGCCAGGGCCGCGAGGACGCCCGGCCGAAGCTGATGGAGTTCCTGGACATCGACCAGGTCCAGGCCGACGCCATCCTGTCGATGCAGCTGGTGCGTCTGGCCAACATGGAGGCGCAGAAGATCCTGGACGAGCATAACGAGCTCATGCGCAGGATCGCCGACTATGAGGACATCCTGGCCAAACCGGAACGCCAGCGCAAGATCGTGGGCGACGAGCTTGACGAGATCGTGGCCAAGTACGGGGACGAACGCCGCACGCGCATCCTGCCGTACTCCGGCGAGATGAACGTGGAGGATCTGATCGCCGAGGAGAACGTGGTCGTCACCGTCACGCACTCCGGGTTCATCAAGCGCACCAAGGCCGACGAATACCGCGCCCAGCATCGCGGCGGCAAGGGCATCAAGGGCGCCAAGCTGCGCGAGGATGACGTGGTCGATCACTTCTTCCTGACCTCGACGCACAACTGGCTGTTGTTCTTCACCAACAAGGGGCGCGTCTACCGGCTGAAGGCGTATGAGCTGCCCGAGGGGTCGCGCGACTCCAAGGGTCAGCATGTGGCCAACCTGCTGCAGTTCGCGCCCGGCGAGTCGATCCAGACCGTGCTGTCGATCCCGAACTATGAGGTTGCCAAGTACCTGGTGCTGGCCACCCGTTCCGGCAAGGTCAAGAAGACCGCGCTAGCCGAGTACGATTCGCCGCGTCAGGGCGGCCTGATCGCCGTACGCCTGATGGCCGACGAGAACGGCGAGAACGCGGACGAGCTGATCGGTGCTGCGCTGTGCAACGCCGAGGACGATATCATCCTGGTATCGCGCCATGGCATGAGTCTGAAGTTCAAGGCGGACGACGAGCAGCTGCGTCCGATGGGCCGCCAGACCGCCGGCGTGCAGGGCATGAAGTTCCGCGACGGCGACGAGCTGCTGGCCATGGATGTGGTCTGGGGAGACACCGACAAGGATCTGCTGGTGGTCACCGACGAGGGCTTCGCCAAGCGCACCGCGATCAGCGAATACCGTCTGCAGGGCCGTAACGGCTTCGGCGTCAAGGCCGTGCAACTGACCGACGAACGTGGATCCCTGGTCGGCGCACTGGTGGTGGACGAAGGCGATCAGGTCATGGCCATCATGCGTTCCGGCAAGGTGATTCGCTCCGATGTGTCCGAGGTCAAGCGCACCGGTCGTACCACGCAGGGCGTGACCCTGGCCAAGCCGGACAAGGGCGACGTGATCATCTCGATCGCCCGCAACGCCGAGCAGGACGACGAGACCGACGAAGCGCCGGAACAGTCCGAAAAGGGGCAGTCCCAGCCTGTTGAGACTGTGCAGACCGGCCCGGACGGCGAGTAATCGTCCTGAAACACTGGTAGCGTCACGTACAAGAGCTTGATTTCCAAGGAGCAACGATGAGTGAGAATCCTGAGGACCAGAATCCCGAGGTGGATGAGGTCGTCGACTATATGGACGACCAACAGGAGTCGGCCGCTCCGCGAGTGGCACGTTCCGTCTCCAATCAGCCGTTGATCAGCGAGGAGCAGGAGCGTGAGCATTCCGGTGGCACGATTCCCTCCCGTCCGGTGCGCCGTCCCGCGCCGAGGGCGCGCCGCATGAGCCTGTCGCTGACACGCGTGGATGCCTGGTCCGTGGCCAAGGTCACGTTCATGCTGTCGATCGCCGCAGGCCTCATCCAGATCGTGGCCGCCGGCCTGCTGTGGGCGCTGCTGAATGTGGCGGGCGTGTTCGATCAGATCACCCAGCTGGTCTCCACCACCGGTCTGGACGCCAGCGGATTGGATCTGGCGAACGTGTTCTCGCTGAGCACCGTGCTGTCGGCCGTGACGATCTTCTCGATCATCGAGGTCGTGATCTTCACGGTGCTGATCACCATCGTGGCGCTGCTGTATAACGTGGTCAGTTCGCTGGTCGGCGGCATCCACGTCACCCTTGGCGACGACTGACCGGCATATCTCGATATCGGACATCCCGCACCGCATGGTGCGGGATATTTTTATGCGTGGACGAAGCCGGGTATCAGGTTCGGTTATACACAAAGGGGACTCCCGCAAGTTGCGGGAGTCCCCTAGTCGAGTAGTCGGGCTCTATCGGGCCATGCCGGAGGTCAGCACCAGCCCTGGGCGACCATCGCGTCGGCCACCTTGACGAAGCCCGCGATGTTCGCGCCGGCCATCAGATCGCCTTCCTCGCCGTACTCCTTGGCGGCGGCCAGGGTGTTGGCCACGATGGACTCCATGATGCCCTTGAGCTTGGCGTCGGTCTCCTCGAAGCTCCACGCCAGACGGTAGCTGTTCTGGCTCATCTCCAGACCGGAGACGGCCACGCCGCCGGCGTTCGCGGCCTTGGCTGGGCCGTACAGCACGTTGTTGGCCTTGTACACCTCAATGGCCTCCGGGGTGGAGGGCATGTTCGCGCCCTCGCAGACCACGGTGCAGCCGTTGGCCACCAGCGCCTTGGCGGATTCCTCGTCGATCTCGTTCTGGGTGGCGCAGGGCAGCGCGATGTCGCACTTGACGGTCCACACGCCCTTGCAGCCCTCATGGTATTCGGAACCCGGCACGCGCTCGGCGTACTCCTTGATGCGGCCGCGGTGGCCGAGCTTGATGTCCTTGACCACGTCGAGCTGGATGCCGTTCGGATCGTAGATGTAGCCGTTGGAATCGGAGACGGTCACCACCTTGGCGCCGAGGGCCTGAGCCTTCTCGGTGGCGAAGATCGCCACGTTGCCGGAGCCGGAGATCGCCACGGTCTTGCCCTCGAACGAATCGCCACGCAGCACGCGCAGGGCCTCCTGCGTGTAGTAGCACAGGCCGTAGCCGGTGGCCTCGGTACGGGCCAGCGAGCCGCCGAATTCCAGACCCTTGCCGGTCAGCACGCCCGAGTATTCGTCGCGGATGCGCTTGTACTGGCCGAACAGATAGCCGATTTCACGGGCACCGACGTTGATGTCGCCCGCCGGAACGTCGGTGAACTGGCCGATGTGGCGCTGCAGCTCGGTCATGAAGGCCTGGCAGAAGCGCATGACCTCGGCATCCGAACGGCCCTTCGGGTTGAAGTCGGAGCCGCCCTTGCCGCCGCCCATCGGCAGCGTGGTCAGCGAGTTCTTGAGGATCTGCTCGAAGCCGAGGAACTTGATCACCGATTCGGTCACGGTCGGGTGGAAGCGCAGGCCGCCCTTGTAAGGGCCGATGGCGGAGTTGAACTGCACGCGGTAACCGCGGTTGACCTGCGGCTTGCCCTCGTCGTCCATCCAGACCACGCGGAACTTGACTACGCGCTCCGGCTCGACGAACCGCTCGAGCACAGCGTTGGCCTCATACTCGGGGTGCCTGGCCACCACAGGTTCGAGGGTTTCGAGTACTTCCCTGACCGCCTGCAGAAACTCGGGCTGGTCGCCATCGCGCTGCTCCACCTGGGCATACACGCGCTTGACATATTCGTTGGTAAACATAGACTCTCCCTACTTTGGGTCATTGCCAAACGAAAATATTCTATGCGGTGGTACGGCAAGTCCCACGGAACTGTCCAACATCCGATTACCTTGGGATGCTCCGCGATGACGTGGGAATGATGGACAATGGGAGTCATGAGCAGGACGAAAACGAATCGGCAGCCCAGCATGGGGGACGTCGCCGCGGCGGTGCGGGTGTCGAAGACCACGATCTCCCGGTATCTGCACGGGAACTTCGGGTATAGGGGCGTGTCGGGGGTGTCGAGGTGGTTGGCGGATTGGGGTGATGACGCCCATAACCACTAGATATGGTGGTTCAGTGTGATATGTATCACTAGAAATAGTGGTGACGTCGCGTGGCTTTCGGGGTACCGTAGGGGACACATCAACCGACAGGATCCAGAAGGAACCGAGGAGTACGCCATGACCGTCATCGTCTACAGCACCCCGCGCTGCCCGCAGTGCAACGCCACAAAACGTCAGCTTGATCGCATGGGTGTGCCCTATCGGCAGATCGACGTGACGGTCGATACCGAGGCGTCGGCGATGCTGCGTGCGGCCGGGTACCGGCAGGCACCGGTCGTCATGGACGGAGACCGCGTGTGGACCGGATACCGGCCGGACCTGTTGCGCACCCTGGCTGAACGGCATGGCGAGGAGTCGCATGCCGCCTCCCATACGACGGCCGCGGTGGCGGCATGAGCGCACTCGTCTACTTCTCGTCCGCCTCCGAGAACACCGCACGATTCGTCGCCCGCTGCCGGTTCGAGGACACCGGCATCGCCGTATACCGCATCCCGCTGAGGGCGGGCGATCCCGCGCTCGTCGTACGCGAACCCTACGTGCTGATGGTGCCGACCTACGGCGGCGGCGACCCCCGCAAGGCCGTGCCCGTTCAGGTCAAACGGTTCCTGAACGACCCCGGCAACCGGACGTGGATCCGGGGCGTCATCGCCTCCGGCAACACCAATTTCGGCGAAGCGTACTGCGCCGCCGGAACCATCATCGCCGCCAAATGCGGCGTCCCGTTCCTCTACCGCTTCGAACTGATGGGCATGCCCGGAGACGCGGACAAGGTCCGACAGGGCGTCATCGATTTCCTCACGAAAGGCAACCACTCATGACCACCACGAACGGCACGGTACCGCCGGCGGACGCCGCCTACGACCCGTCGCACGACTATCACGCGCTCAACGCCATGCTCAACCTGTACGACGCACAGGGACGCATCCAATTCGACAAGGACAAGGCTGCCGAGCGCGAATACGTGACCGGTCATGTGGCGGCGAACACCATCGCGTTCCCCACCACCAGGCAGCGGCTTGACTACCTGATCCGCAACAACTACTACGACGGCGCGGTGTTCGACCGCTACTCCCCCGAATTCCTGGATCGCTTCTATGCGCATGTGGAATCGTCGGGCTTCGAATTCGGCACGTTCCTCGGCGCGTTCAAATTCTATGCGTCATACGCGTTGAAGACCTTCGACGGCACCCGATACCTGGAGGATTTCCCGCAGCGTGCGGCCGCCGTGGCGCTGGCACTGGCCGCCGGCGACGAGCAGATGGCCACGCGTGTGGCCGACGAGATCATCGCGGGCCGCTTCCAGCCCGCCACCCCGACGTTCCTGAACCTGGGCAAGGCGCAGCGGGGCGAGCCGGTCAGCTGCTTCCTGATCCGCATCGAGGACAACATGGAATCGATCTCGCGCGGCATCAACGCCGCGCTCCAGCTGAGCAAGCGGGGCGGCGGCGTGGCACTGCTGCTGAGCAACCTGCGCGAACTGGGCGCCCCGATCAAGCAGATCGAACACCAGTCCAGCGGCGTGGTGCCCGTGATGAAACTGTTGGAGGACTCGTTCTCCTACGCCAACCAGTTGGGCGCGCGGCAGGGAGCGGGCGCGGTGTACCTCAACGCACACCACCCGGACATCCTGCGCTTCCTGGACACCAAACGCGAGAATGCCGACGAGAAGATCCGCATCAAATCGCTGGCGTTGGGCGTGGTGGTGCCGGACATCACGTTCGAACTGGCCAAACGCAAGGAACGGATGGCGCTGTTCAGCCCCTACGATGTGGAACGGGTGTACGGCAAACCGTTCGCCGATATCAGCGTGACCGAGGAATACGATCGCATGGTGGCCGACGAGCGCATCCGCAAGACCTGGATCGACGCTCGGCAGTTCTTCATGACGCTGGCCGAGCTGCAGTTCGAATCCGGCTACCCCTACCTGGTATTCGAGGACACGGTCAACCGGGCGAACCCGATCGAGGGGCGCGTGGTGATGTCCAACCTGTGTTCGGAGATCCTGCAGGTGCAGGAGCCGAGCACGTTCCGTGAGGATCTGAGCTACGAGTACGTCGGGCGCGATGTGTCCTGCAACCTCGGCTCGCTGAACATCGCCAAGGCGATGGACGCCGACCTGGGCGCCACCGTGCGCACCGCGATCCGCGCGCTGACCGCCGTGTCCGAACAGACCTCGATGGCTTGCGTGCCGTCGGTGCTGCGCGCCAACGAGGAAGGGCATGCGATCGGTCTGGGGCAGATGAACCTGCACGGGTTCCTGGCCCGCGAACGCATCCAATACGGCAGCGAGGAGGCGTTGGACTTCACCGACATGTATTTCATGACCGTGGCCTACCACGCCTACCGGGCATCGCACGCCCTGGCCGTGGAGCGCGGGCGCGCGTTCGCCTCGTTCCCCACGTCGGACTACGCCAAGCCGGCCGGCGAAGGCAACTACTTCGACAAGTACACTGATGGCCGTCGGTCGCTGGAGCCGCGCACCGAACGCGTCCGGCAACTGTTCGCCGATCGCGGCATCCATATCCCCACGGCGCGTGACTGGGCGGAGCTGCGTGACGCGATCCTGCGCGACGGCATCTACAACCAGTACCTGCAGGCCGTGCCCCCGACCGGATCGATCAGCTACATCAACCACGCCACCAGCTCGATCCATCCGATCGCCTCGAAGATCGAGATCCGCAAGGAGGGCAAGATCGGGCGCGTCTACTACCCGGCCGCATACATGACCAACGAGAACCTCGAATACTTCCGCGACGCCTACGAGATCGGCTGGCGCGCCATCGTGGACACCTACGCCGAAGCCACGCAGCATGTGGACCAGGGACTCAGCCTGACGCTGTTCTTCCCGGACACGGCCACCACGCGCGACCTCAACCAGGCGCAGATCTACGCCTGGCGCAAGGGTATCAAAACCCTGTACTACATCCGCATCCGCCAGCAGGCGCTCGAAGGCACCGAGGTCGCCGGTTGCGTCAGCTGCATGCTGTAACGCCGAGTCCCCCATCACACACCGCACGCACCCCACCACCCACCGCACAGTAGAAAGAACTAGGAGCATACCATGGCACCCATCTCCATCCCCCGCCAGCCGCTCAAGCTCATCGACCGCGTCACCGCCATCAACTGGAACCGTCTGGAAGACGAGAAGGACCTTGAGGTCTGGGACCGGCTCACCGGCAACTTCTGGTTGCCGGAGAAGGTCCCAGTATCCAACGACATCCCGGTCTGGCAGCAGATGAGCGAGACGGAGCACACGCTGACGATGCGCGTGTTCACCGGTCTGACGCTGCTGGACACCATCCAGGGCACGGTCGGCGCCGTGTCGCTGATCCCGGACGCGCTGACGCCGCACGAGGAGGCTGTGTACACGAATATCGCGTTCATGGAGTCGGTGCACGCCAAGTCGTATTCGTCGATCTTCTCGACGCTGTGCTCGACCGCCGAGATCGACGAGGCGTTCGCGTGGAGCGAGAGCAACGAACACCTGCAGCGCAAGGCGCAGATCGTGCTCGACTACTACGAGGGCGACAACCCGCTCAAGCGCAAGGTGGCCTCCACGTTGCTCGAATCGTTCCTGTTCTACTCGGGGTTCTACCTGCCGATGTACTTCTCGGCGCACGCCAAGCTGACCAACACGGCCGACGTGATCCGCCTGATCATCCGCGACGAGGCCGTGCACGGGTACTACATCGGCTACAAATACCAGCGTGGACTTGCGGCGGTCTCCGATGCGGAGCGCGCGTCGATGGAGGAGTACACGTACGATCTGCTCAACGAGCTGTACGACAACGAGGTGGAGTACACGCGGTCGCTGTACGACGGTGTGGGCCTGACCGAGGATGTGGAGAAGTTCCTGCGGTACAACGGCAACAAGGCGCTGATGAACCTGGGCTACCCGGCGCTGTTCCCCGCCGAGATCTGCGATGTGAACCCGGCGATTCTGGCCGCCCTGTCCCCGAACGCCGACGAGAACCACGACTTCTTCTCCGGTTCCGGCAGTTCGTACGTCATGGGCAAGGCCGTCGAAACCGATGACGACGACTGGGACTTCTGACGCGCCCGCTTGCATGCCGTGTCGTCATACAGTTGCGACAACACGTGCGCGTAGCGTCCGCTAGGATGCCGTGTTGTCGCGTGGACATGACGACACGGCATTTCGGCGTGATATGAAGAACCCGCGGAACCGTTGTGATTCCGCGGGTTTTGGAAGTGGAGCTAGCCGGGTTCGAACCGGCGACCCTCTGCTTGCAAAGCAGATGCGCTACCAGCTGCGCTATAGCCCCGCATCCAGTACAAAAAAGGCGGCCGTAAAAGCCGCTTTCCTGTTCTGAAGTGGGCCCGGGAGGACTTGAACCTCCGACCTCATCCTTATCAGGGATGCGCTCTAACCACCTGAGCTACGGGCCCAAAGTTATCGCACGCTTTCGCGCACAAAAAGACAGCTTACCAGTTCGCCGTAATTTGTCAACCGGCGTGTCGCAGTGGGTGACGTGGGCATGCGGAACAATGGAGGGCATGTCATACCGTGCCACGGCCCGAAGCCGATCGTCTAGACCCGAGATGCTGGTTGTTGACGGTTTGGTGCTTCAGGTAACGCGCAAAGCCATCAAGAACATGTATCTGCGCATCAAACCGCCGCAGGGCGATATCGTGGTCTCCGCACCGCTGCGGATGACCGACGGGCAGATAGAACGGTTCGCGCGTGAACGTCGGTCGTGGATACTGGCGCAGCAGCAGCGCATACGGGAGGTCCGGCAACGTCTGGCGGACACGGCCGCGGACGGTGCGTCGCGCGGCGGGGAGCCGGCCGGTTTCATCCACGATGCCGCATCGTGGTGGACGCCGGAGCGCCGGGAGCGCGCCGCATCGGCGATCGACGCGCGGCTGCCGGCATTGGTGGAGCATTGGTCCGCAGTCATCGGCAAACGTCCGACGCATATCACATTGCGTGCGATGACGACCCGTTGGGGATCCTGCACGCCGCGGACCGGTCGCATCCGGTTGAATCTGCAACTGGGGCTGTTGCCGCCCCAGTATCTCGAATACGTGCTCGTCCATGAGATGACGCATCTGTGGGCCAGCGGGCATGGAGCGGAGTTCCAACGCCGTATGACGCAGTATCTGCCGGATTGGCGCCGGCTGCGCCGCGAGCTCAATCGCTATACGACGGGGTAGGCCGATACGGAACCGCCGGAGGGCGTCTCCGCATGGATTGCGGGACACCCTCCGGCGGTGTGCGATTCGCGTTCTGTGTATATGCGGGAACCGGTCAGGCCAGATGGCTGCGCATGAACCACTGGAACTTCTCCAGCTCCTGCACATGGTCCTGCATGATGTTCGAGCTGACCAGATCCAGTTCGTCCAGCTCGGCGATCGCCTTGCGGTCGTCGACGATCATGGCGTCGTAGTATTCGATCAGCGCCTGCAGGTACTCCTCCGTGGAATGGCGGCCTTCCAGGTCGAACGGCTTCCATGTGCGGTTGCGGGTGATCGCGTCGGCGCTGCCGTCCGGTGCGCCGCCCATCGTGGCAATGCGCTCGGCCGTCTCGTCGGCCATGCCGAGCATGGCCTCGACCTGCGGATCGAGCATCTCGTGCACGGCGATGAAGTTCGGTCCGGTCACGTTCCAGTGCGCATGCTTGAGCACCAGCGCGGCCTCCTGCTCCTGGCTGAGCCGGTTCTGCAGGATCGCGATGGCCTTCTCCGAAGCGGCCTCATCCAAGCCGGGAACCACAAAAGTCAATGCCATAACGTTTCCTTTCCCTCGATGGTATGGGTGGTTCCAGTCTACGTGGAATCACCCGGTTGGCGATTACGCTGACGACGTACTGGACGGCCGGCGCGTCACGGTCGGCCCGCGATGGCGCGTGGATTCCGCGGTCGTCCCGTCTCCGCGACGTGCCCCCGATAATGGGGGCGTCGCGTCTGCGTGCGGGCGATGGGTGACGGACGGGATCAGTCGTCGGATTCCGCGGTCTGCTTGCGGACCTCGATGGTCTCGATGCGGCGGCCGTCGACCTTGGTGATCACCATGTCATAGCCGTCGTCGGAGTGCAGCACGTCGCCTTCGGCGCCCATCTTGCCGGTCTGGGCCAGGAAGTAGCCGGCCACCGTCTCATACGGGCCGTCGGCGAGCTCGATGCCGGTCAGGTCCTCGAAGTCCTCCAGCGTGGTGCCGCCCTCGATCGTGGCCACGCCGTCAACGAACACGGTCGTTTCGCGGTGCTCCCCGCCCTTCTCCTCGGGCAGGTCGTATTCGTCGCGGATATCGCCCACCAGTTCCTCGGTCATATCCTCCAGCGTCACGATGCCGTCCGTGCCGCCGTACTCGTCGATGACTACGGCCAGGTGGATGCCGCGCTTGCGCAACAGCGACAGACTCGGCAGCAGCTTGGACGTGCCGGGCAGGGAGATGCCCTCGCGCACCACGTCGGCCACGATCTTGGCGTTCGGGTCACGCACGTCGAGCAGGTCGCGCACGTGCACGAAACCGAGCACGTCGTCGAAGTCCTTGCCGGTCACCGGGTATCGGGAGTAGGGCATCTCGCGTACGTAGGCGGCGGCCTCCTCCAGCGTCTGGTCGCCGTCCAGAAAGACCACGTCGGCACGCGGGCGCATGACCTCGGCCACAATCGTCTCGGACGCGTCGAAGACGTCATCCAGGATGGTGCGCTCGTCCTTGCTCAGGTTGGTGTTGGTGTTGACGAGCACGCGCAGCTCCTCGTCGGAGACTTCGCTTTCCGTCTCGTTCGGGTCGAAGCCGAGCAGGCGGACGATGCCGTTCGTGTTCTTGCCGATCAGCCAGATGATCGGCTTGCAGACCTTCGCGAACGCGTCGATGGCGGGCACGACGGCACGGGAGATCTGCTCGGCCTTCTGCATGGCGATGCGCTTGGGCACCATCTCTGAGATCACGATCGAACAGTAGGAGATGACCAGCGTCAGCACCACGGTGACCAGCGGATTGGCCACCACGCTCGGCACGCCCCAGCCTTGGACGACGGGGATGATGTACGGGGCGAGCGACGAGGCGCCGAACGATGCCGACAGGAAGCCGGAGAGCGTGACGCCGATCTGCACGGTGGACAGGAAGGTATTGGGGTCGCGGGCGATTTTGGCGACGCGGGCTCCTCTCGCGTCGGTCTGTTCCATCTGCTCGATCTGGGAGCCGCGCAGCGAGACCAGCGCCAGCTCGGTGCCGGCGAACACGGCGCCGACCAACAGGAACACGAAGATGAGCAGGATGTTCAAACCAAGTGACATGTCATTAACACTAGGGCATCGGCACGTCAATGGGGGTGCCGGCCGTTCGGGGGGTCGTCCGTGTGGTCAATCTCACAGTTCCAAGACTGGAATTCCAAGGTTTCTTGGCTACGATGAAGGCAGACGCGACGGCGCGATCACGCCGTCCCTGCGTCATAACGAAAGGAACGACAATGACCCTTCTGCAGCATGAACTTACGGATTTCACCGTCAACGCCTACCAGAACGACGCCTTCCATGAAGTGAGCAAGGCCAACGTGCTCGGTCACTGGTCGGTGTTCTTCTTCTACCCCGCCGACTTCACGTTCGTGTGTCCGACCGAGCTTGAGGACCTGGCCGCCAAGTACGACGAGTTCAAGGCCATCGGCTGCGAGATCTACTCGGTGTCCTGCGACACCCACTTCGTGCACAAGGCCTGGCACGACGCCAACGAGAAGATCGCCAAGATCCAGTACCCGATGCTGGCCGATCCGACCGCCGCGCTGGCCCGCGACCTCGACACCTACAACGAGGCGCTTGGCCAGGCGGAGCGCGGTGACTTCATCGTCAACCCCGAGGGCAAGGTCGTAGCCTATGAGGTCATCTCCTCGAATGTGGGCCGTAACGCCGACGAGCTGCTGCGCCGCGTGCAGGCCTCGCAGTTCGTGTACGAGCACGGCGACCAGGTCTGCCCGGCCAAGTGGCAGCCCGGCGACGAGACCATCGAGCCGACGCTGGATCTGGTCGGCCAGCTCTGATTCGGGTACACCCCTGACAGCGGTCGATACGGCTGACAACCGATGACGAGGGGAGACCGGTGCGTGATGCACGGTCTCCCCTCACCGTCGCGGTCGGACTACCGGTACGGGGTGATGGAAGGAGGACGCAATGGTCCAGGACGAGAATCTCTATGACGTGATTGTGATCGGCGGCGGCCCCGCCGGCCTGACCGCGGGCCTGTATCTGGCCCGGGCGCGCTACCGCGTGCTGATCCTGGAGAAGGCCGATTTCGGCGGCCAGATCACCATCACCGATGAAGTGGTCAATTATCCGGGCGTCGGCACGACCAGCGGTAGGGCGCTGACGGCCACGATGCGCCGGCAGGCGCAGGATTTCGGCGCCGAGTTCCTTAGCGCCGAGGCGACCGGTCTGGATGTGGAGGGCGATGTCAAGGTCGTGCACACCTCGCGCGGCGATTTGAGGACCTTCGGCATCCTGGTGGCCACCGGTGCCAGCCCGCGCAAGCTCGGGTTCGAAGGGGAATCCGAATACGCCGGCCGCGGCGTGGCCTACTGCGCGACCTGCGACGGCGAGTTCTTCACCGGCCGTGAGGTGCTGGTGATCGGCGGCGGGTTCGCCGCGGCCGAGGAAGCGGTGTTCCTCACCAAATACGCCAGCAAGGTCACGATCCTGGTGCGCGAGGACGACTTCACCTGCGATGCGTCGGTGGCCGCCGAGGCGAAGGACAACCCGAAGATCGAGGTGCGCTACCACACCGTGCTCGACGGCGTCACCGCCGGGCAGGGCGGCCTGACCGAGGCGACGATCCGCGACGTGGCGTCCGGGGCCGTCGAGACGTGGCGGCCGTCCGCGGGCGGCACATTCGGCGTCTTCGTATTCGCCGGTTACGTGCCCGCCACCGATTTGGTGCGCGGCGTCGTCGAACTTGACGAGCAGGGGTATGTGGTCACGCACGGCTATCTGGAGACCTCGGTGCCGGGCGTGTATGCGGCGGGCGATCTGCGCGTCAAGAACCTGCGGCAGGTCGTCACCGCGACGGCCGACGGCGCAATCGCGGCCGTGGAACTGGAGCGGTACGCCTCGCAGATGAGCGAGCGGACCGGTCTGGTGCCGCCGCGTCCCGTCGATTCGGCGTACGAACGTCGGGAACGCGATGCGGCGGCTTCGGCTGCCCGTTCCGGCACGTCGCCGGCCCCCGCGCCCACGCGCGACGGGGGTTCCGCCGATACCACGTCCGGTGCCGTCGGCAAGTCGTCCGGCTTCTTCAACGACGCGATCCGCAAACAGCTCGACGTGGTGTTCGGTCGCATGGCACGTCCGGCGACGCTGCGGCTGGATCTTGACGGCTCCCCGCTGTCGGCGCAGCTGGACGGCTTCATCGGCGAACTGGCCGCGTTGAGCGGCGGCAAGATCGCCGTCGAACGGCATACGGCCGCGTCTGATGCGGCGTATGATCCGGCCGGTGTGCTGCCCGAGGCGCTGCCTTGCGTGCGGATGTGCGTGGCGGACGGGGACGGCGACGTGCGCCCGACCGGACTCGCGTTCCATGGCGTGCCCAGCGGCCACGAGTTCAACTCGTTCGTGTTGGGCCTGTATAACGCGGCCGGCCCCGGCCAGGCGCTGGATGCCGATGCGACGTCCCGTATCGACGCGATCAAGGAGCCGGTGAACATCATGCTGCTGGTCTCGCTGACCTGCACGATGTGCCCGGAGACCGTGCTCGCCGCGCAGCGCATCGCCGCCGCCAACCCGCTGGTACGGGCCGAGGCTTATGACGTGGCGCACTTCCCGGACATCAAGGACCACTACAACGTGATGAGCGTGCCGTGCATCGTCATCACGAAAGCCGACGGCTCGCAGACGATCGAGTTCGGCAAGCGGAACGTGGCCCAGATGCTGGACCTGCTCGGCGCCTAGAAGCTCAGGACCTCTACCTTGCCGGATTCCAGCTGGTAGCGGGCGCCGACGATCATCAGACGCTCCTCGGCCAACGCGGACTGGATGACCTCCGACCGGGTCACCAGCTCCTCGATCGTGCGGGCGATGTGCACGCGCTCGTAGTCGGCGGCGTCCTCCAGCTCCGCTTCGCGCGCCTGCCAGACCGAGAACCCGATCTGACGCATGATGATCGACGCGTCTTCGGCGATGCGCTCGTCCAGCGTATCCATCGCCTCGGCCGCCGCCAGGGAGTCTTCGATCTCGGCGGTGGCCCGGGCGAGCAGGGCGTCGAGGCCGTCCGACGCCATCGCGACCGCGCCGCAGCGCTCATGGCCGAGGACGACCAGCAGGCTGACATGGAGCTTGGCGACCGCATACTCCAGCGATGCGATCGCCGCGTCGTCCACCATGTGGCCGGCGTTGCGGACCGTGAACAGGTCGCCGAGTCCGGCGTCGAAGATGATTTCCGGCGGTACGCGCGAGTCGGAGCAGGCCAGCACGGCCGCATCCGGCGTCTGCCGGTCGATCAGCGATTCGCGCGTCTGCACATCCTGCCACGGATGCTCGGCCTTGCCTTCGGCGAAACGGCGGTTGCCCGCCAGCATGCGGCTCCAGGTCGCGTTCGCCGTCGATTCCCTGACGTCCTGCATCTCCATATCGCGCTCCCCTTTGATTGCAGTCGGTCCCGCGGCACCCCGCGGATGCGTCAACGTTGTATCGAGATGATACCACCCGCCGCTGCCGACGCTCATCAGGTGGACGACGTTGTTTCGGTATCCATCGGCGGCATGGCTGGATCATCGGCGGATGCTATGCGAACGGCCCCCGTTCCTGCGGAAATCGGGGGCCGTTCGGGTTTGTATTGCCGTGGGCGGTCGAATCCTACGCGAACTGGCTGTTGTACAGCCTGGCGTAGGCGCCGTCCGCGGCGAGCAGTTCGGCGTGCGTGCCCTGCTCGATGATCGTGCCGTGGTCCATCACCAGGATCAGGTCCGCGTCAACAATCGTTGACAGACGATGGGCGATCACGAAGCTCGTGCGCCCGTGCATCAGCGTGTCCATCGCCTTGCCGATCTCCTGCTCGGTATGGGTGTCCACGGAGGATGTGGCCTCATCCAGAATCAGGATCTTCGGATCGCACAGGATGACGCGGGCGATGGTCAGCAGCTGGCGCTGCCCTTGGCTGATGTTCTCCGCGTCGTTGGACAGGCGCGTGTCATAGCCGTCGGGCAGCGTGCGCACGAAGTAGTCGACGCGTGCCATCTTGGCGGCCTCGATGATCTGCTCGCGGGTGGCGTCCGGCCGGCCGTACGCGATGTTCTCGGCGATGGTGCCGTCGAACAGCCAGGCGTCCTGCAACACCATGCCGAAGTGGCGGCGCAGGTCCATGCGGTCCATATGGTGCGTATCCACGCCGTCGAGGCGGATATGGCCGCCGTCGATCTCGTAGAACCGCATGAGCAGGTTGATCAGCGTGGTCTTGCCGGCGCCGGTCGAACCGACAATGGCGGTGCGGTGGCCCGGCTCGGCCGTGAACGAGACGTCCTTCATCAGCGGACGATCCGGATCGTATCCGAACTTGACGTGCTCGAAGTCCACGCGTCCGCGGATCGGTTCGGGCACACGCTCCGGCTCGACCGGATCGGGTTCGATCTCCTCCTCGTCCAGGATGTCGAAGACACGTTCCACCGAGGCCAGGGCCGACTGCAGGCTGTTGATCATGAACGACAGCTCGGTCAGCGGTTCGGAGGCCTGGTTGATGTACTGGAAGAAGGCCTGGAAGGTGCCGATCGTCAGCGTGCCGGTGGTCAGGAAGAAGCCGCCCAGCACCGCGATGAACACCTGCGAGAAGCGGGTGATCAGGCGGATCGCGGGGTTGATGGCGTTCGTCATGAAGTCGGCGCGGCGCGTGGTGTCGGCCAGATCCTGCGTGGCCTGGTGGATGCGGCGGGAGCTGGCATCCTCCTGGTTGAACGCGCGGATGATGGCGCGACCCGAGTACGCCTCCTCGACGTGCCCCGTCAGGATGCCGACGCTGCGCTGGCGTTCGGCGGCCAGAACCAGCGTCTTGTGCGCCACGACCTTGGTGACGAACGACGATCCGATGGCGAAGACCAGGAAGATCAGCGTCAGCCACACGTTGATCGTGAACATCATGATCACGGCGCCGGTCACGTTGCCCACGGCGGTCAGCAGGCGCAGCAGACCGGTCTGCAGCACCTCGCTGGTCTTGTCCAGATCGTTGGTCACGCGGCTGATGATGCGTCCGGGCTGGTGGGCGTCGTAATACTTCAGCGGCAGCTTGGTGAGCTTGACGCCCACCTGGTTGCGCAGCTTCAAGTTCAGCCGCTCCGCAAAGCTGGCCATCACGAAGGTCTGCGTGGAGTAGAACACCCACTGCACGGTGTACAGCAGCAGCAGGCCCATGATCTGTATGCCGCCGTCCATCCATGTGATGGTGAACGCGGCATCGCCGCTCCACGCCGCCTGGACCTTCTCCCACAGCAGGTCGAGCAGGTAGGCGGTGTAGATGGGGCCGGCCAGCGTAATGATCACATAGAACACGAGCGCGGTGCCCACCACGTACAGGCGCCAGTGCTGTTCGCGGGCGGAATCCCACAGGCGGCGGATGGTGGCCTTCAGGTCGCGGGGAACCTCCAGCTCCTCCTCGTCGGGTGCCAGGTCGGCCTGCACGACCGGATCGCGCGGGGTGTCGGTGGCCGAACCGTCGTGGTTGGTATGCTCCGAGTGGATCTCATCGGTATGCTGCGTGGTGCTCATCGGTTCTCCTCCTTTCCGGTGACGTCTGCGGCCTCGTCGAAGGCGGCGAGGTCTTCGGCCCGCATCTGCGAACGGGCGATGCTTTGGTAGGTTTCGCAGTCACGCATCAGTTCCTCGTGGGTGCCCCGGCCCTTCAGATGGCCGTCTTCGAGCACGATGATCTGATCGGCGTGCACGATGGTGCTCACACGCTGGGCGATGATCAGCATGGCCGAATCCTTGACCTCAACGGCCAGCGCCTTGCGCAGCGCCGCATCGGTGGCGAAGTCGAGCGCGGAGAAGCTGTCGTCGAAGATGTACAGGTCGGCCTTGCGGGTCAGCGCGCGGGCGATGGCCAGGCGCTGACGCTGCCCGCCGGAGAAGTTCGTGCCGCCCTGCGCCACGCGCGTGTTCAGCCCCAGTGGCAGTTCGCGCACGAAGCCCGACTGCGCGATATCCAGCGCATGCCACATCTCCTCCTCCGTGGCGTCGGGATTGCCGTAGCGCAGGTTGTCGGCGATCGTGCCGGAGAACAGCCACGCCTTCTGCGGCACGTAGGCGATATGCTCGCGCAGCTCGTGCTGGGTCATGTCCTTGACGTTGCGGCCGTGTAGCAGCACGCGCCCGTCGGTCGCGTCGAGCAGGCGCAGCATCAGGCGCGCCACCGTGGACTTGCCCGATCCGGTCGGGCCGATGATCGCGGTGGTCTGGCCGCGCCGGCACGAGAACGTCAGGTCGTGCAGCGTGTCCTCCTCGGCATCCGGGAACCGGAACGACAGGTGGTTGAAGCAGGCGACCTTCGGATACGGATCGTTGGCGGCACGGGCCTTGGCCATCTCCTCCAGTGTCATCATCGCACCGGTTGCGGCATCCGGTTGCGGCACGATCTGCCGGCCGTCGTCGGTCTGTCCGATCCAGGCCTGCGTGGCCTCGCGGGTGGAGGCCTCAGTCGGCTGGCCGTCGCGGATGCTCGGCTGCTTCTCGATGACCGCGCGCACGCGGCTGATGCAGATGATCGCACGCGGCACCATCAGGGCCACGAACTGTGCCATCATGATGTAGAAGAGGATCAGGATCGAATACTCGATCAACGCGGTGATGTCGCCGATCTGCATCGCGTGCACGCCGACGCGGTTGCCGCCCGCCCAGATGATCAGCACGATCGCGATGTTCATCAGGAAGAACGTGAAGCTGTCGAGTCCGGCGAACAGGTAGTTGACGCGGATCGCGTTGTTCGCGTAGTCGGAGAACGACTTGTCGAGGCGCTTGATCTCGTGGCGGTCGCGGCCGAACGCGCGGATGACGCGCACGCCGGTGATGTTCTCGCGCAGCACCACGTTCATGCGGTCGATGTAGCTCTGCAGCTTCTCGAAGATGCCCGCCGCCTTCCAAACGATCAGCGCCGCCAGGATCACGACGATCACGACGATGGCGAGCATGATCCAGCCCATCTGCACGTCGAGCATGAACGACAGCGTGACGCCCATCACGCACATGATCGGCACCGGCAGCAGGATCTGCAGACCCATCATCAGCGCCTGCTGGATGATGTTGACGTCGTTGAGGGTGCGGGTGATCATCGAGCCGGTGCCGAACTCCTTGAAGTCGCCGTCCGAGAAGGCCAGCGAGGAGTCGTAGATCGCGTTGCGGATGTCGCGCCCGACGTTGGAGCACAATTTGGCGCACAGGTAGCTGCCGGCCAGCGATGCCGCGCCGGACAGGAGTGTCACGGCCATCATGATCGCGCCCGTCGAGATGATGTGGTCGACGCCGCCGTCGGTGGCGCCGATGTTGATCATCTCGGCCAGGATGGTCGGGATGAACAGCGCGCCGGCCACGTCGAGCAGCAGCGCGAACACCGTTGCGGCGGTCAGGCCTTTGTACGGCTTGATGAATGTCAGCAGTAGTCGCATGTTCTCCGGTCTCTCCTTTCTTATCGTTCTTTGTCTTCCCGGGTCTTCGGCGATGCTTGTGTCAGTCGATGTCGTCGTCCGGCCCGTCGGCGGTCAGTCGGTCCGCCTCGGGTCCGCCGAACGTGGCCGGGTCGGGAAGCCTGACGGTCTCCATCGCCTCGTTCAGCAGGGTCGCATAGTGGTCAATGAGCGTGAACATCATGTCGCGGTCCCGTTCGTCGAGGGCCGTGAGCGCCCGTTTCTCCGCGTTCATGGCTGGTTCGATGTAGATCTGCGCGAACCGCGCGCCGGCCTCGGTCAGGCCGATCTGTTTATCGCGACGGCTGCCGGTCGCGTATTCAACCGTGATCAGATCGCGTTCCTCCAGCTGTCGCAGTGTGGATGACACGGTCTGCCGGCTGTACAGCCAGACCTGCGACAGGTCGCTCTGCGGCATGGCGGTGCCGGCGTCGCGCAGGGCGTACAGGATCCAGAATGCACAGTCGGATAGGCCGCTGCGCCGGGCGATCTCGTGATAGACGCGGTCGATGCCCTTCCAGGATCGGTTGAACCGTTCCAGCAATGTTGCCGCGGTGTCGGACATGGCCATCCCCTCTTTCCCTGTTACGTGGTGTGTTGGCGCATACGCTTTGTCGGCGTATGCACCGTGCCGGTCCGAATGGGACTCGGGCGTCGGTCGCATCCGTCGGCGTCGCGTGCAAAGCACACGGTTCCGTACAACGATGTTCCCGATGCTGATCCGTCTCTGACGTCGGGAAAGCCGCGGCAATCGGCGATTGCTGCGGCTTACTTTGTCAGAGTTCGGACAATCAGCATCTATGATAATCCGATTTCGTACATTTGCAACTCGATGGTGCCGTGCGGCGCCCGCCTCCGCTATCACTCCGTTAACACGAATCCTAACATGTTAGGATTCGCCGTTAACATGTTAGGATTATTGATAGCGAACATGTAAGGGGGCTGTGATGATACCTGATCGGGAATCGCTGGGCGTGGAGTTCAAAAGCGAAGTCACGAGGCCGCAGTCCGATACGGAGATTGTGGATAATGTGGTCGCGCTGGCCAATACCGAAGGCGGCACGTTGTACCTCGGCGTTGAGGACGATGGTACGGTAACTGGCGTCAGTGACGGCCATCGCAATGTCAATGGTCTGGCGGCATTCATCTTCAACAGCACGGTCCCGCAGGTTGCGGCGAGGATCGAGCTGGTGCATGAGCATGGCTTGCCGGTGGTGTGCATTGAGGTGGGCAATAGTAGCCAGATCGTATCGACCAGCAAAGGCAGAACACTGCAGCGACGTCTTAAGGCCGACGGTACGCCGGAAGTGGTGCCCCTGTTTGTCTCCCAGTTCATCAGTCGCCTCTCGCAACAGCGCAGTTATGACTATAGCGACCAGCCGGCTCCTGAATCGGTGCTGTCTGATCTGGATCCGCAAGCTAGGAATCGATTGAGGGCGCACATCCGGCAAACCAATGCCGGTAATTCGCTGCTGGCGTTCGATGACGAGGACTTCGACAAGGCTCTGGACTTGGTGGTTGACGGTCCGGAGGGCCCCTGTCCGTCTGTGGCGGGATTGCTGACCATCGGGACCGTCGACGCCATCCGGCGTTCCCTGCCGACGGCCACGGCGATGTTCCAGGTGATGTCGGGCACGGTGCCGCGCGTGAACGTTGATCCGTTCGCGCTGCCATTGGTTGATATGTTCGATCGGATCGACGCGCTGCTGGAGCCGTGGAATCCAAGCCATGAGGTGATGAGTGGCTTGGTGAGGACCGAGATTCCGGATTTTGACCGCCAGGCGTTCCGTGAGGCGATGGTGAACGCGTTCTGTCACCGGGATTACGCTGCGATGGGGCCGGTGCGGTTCCTGATGGACGATGATGGTTTGACGGTGGCTAATCCGGGCGGCTTCATCGAAGGGGTGAGCGAGGAGACGTTGTTGACGGCCCAGCCGCATTCCCGCAATCCACAGTTGGCGTTGGTTCTGAAGACGGCAGGATATGCGGAGCGCACGGGCAGGGGCGTCGATGTGATCTATGCCGGGGCATTGGCTTCCGGTGGCCCGTTGCCGGATTATTCGCAGTCGGACGGCTCGCAGGTGGTGCTGTTCCTGCGTCGGGCGGTGCCGGACGAGGCGTTCGTCAGCATGGTGGCGGAGGAGGAGCGTCGGCGGGGTGCCCCGCTCAGCGTGTGGGCATTGATTGTGCTGTCATTGCTGAAGGAACATCGGAGACTGACGTTGGCGCAGATGTGTGGATTCTCGCATCTGCAGGAGCGCCGTGTGGTGCGTACCGTCGAGGAGCTGATGGAATCCGGTCTGGTGGAGGCGACGGGCAATGGCTCGGTGCGCAGCTATGTGCTGGGCGAGCGGGTGTATCGTCGTGCCGATGCGATGATGTCATATGCCAGGCAGCGTGACGTCGATACGGTGCGGCGCAATGACATGGTGCTGGATTTTGCACGGCGCAACGGTGGTGCTGTCAGCACGTCGGAGGTGATGGAACTGCTGAATCTGACCTATATCAGCGCGTATCGGCTGCTGAAGGGGTTGGAGGAATCCGGAAAGGTCCGGCATGAAGGCAGCGGCCCTTCATCTCGGTATGTGCTGGGCAGTGATGCAAGGTGATGCTACGTGTCTTCGCTATCACGCCGTTAACACGAGTTCTAACATGTTAGAACTCTCCGTTAACATGTTAGGATTCGTGTGGTTTGAGGGGGACACTGTGGCGGCCGTTCATCGGCATCCGCAGGATCGGCGGACGATCAGTTTGGCGGGGACGAGCTGCACGTCCGGGGTGGTGTCCGGGCGCAACGCCGCGTCGATGGCGCAGCGGGCGATCTGCGCTTCCTCGAAACCGTCGGACGATCTGTCCAGCTCGCTGTTCCTGCGCTTCGACTTCGAATGGAGCAACTTCGCCACGGCCATCACCGACGGCGGCATCCTCAAGGCCATCGTCAACAGCGTGATCATCACCGTGTGCTCCACCGTCATCACCTGCCTGGTCGGCGCCGCGGCCGCCTACCCGCTGGCCCGTCGCCAGACGCGCGGCAACAAGCTGGTCTCCGCCGGCATCCTGGCCATCATGATGATCCCGCCGTTGTCCATCCTGGTGCCGCTGTACTCGTTCCTGGTGCAGATCGGCGGCGTGAACTCCTACTGGGGCATCGTGCTTGTGCTGAGCGCCACCAACCTGCCGCTGGCCATCTTCCTGTACACGGCGTTCATCCGCGCCATTCCGGCCTCGATCGACGAGGCGGGCATGGTGGACGGTGCCAGCAAGCCGAAGATCTTCTTCACACTGATCCTCCCGCTCTTGAAGCCCGTCACCGCCACCGTGGTCATCATGATCAGCGTGGGCGTGTGGAACGAGTACGCGCTGTCGAACTATCTGATCACCGATGCGTCGATGCAGCCAATCGCCCCGCGCTGATTGCGGGCACCGAAGGCTTCTGCTTCGGCTCCGGTTCCATGCTCGGCGTGCAGCCGGCGTGGAGCGGCAACACGGTGCTGGCCGTCGACCGCATCACCGAGGACGGAACCGCGGTGTTCGCCGGTGAGCTGCTGCAACCGGGCGAGGTGGTCCTGACCACCGGTGACACGTACACGACGCCGTGGATCGTGATCACCGCCTGCAACGACGGCCTAGACGGCGTGGCGCACAGTCTGCACGCCTGGGAACGTTCGCTGCCTGCGCACCCGGCCAGCCAGCCGGTGACGCTGAACGTGTGGGAGGCGCTGTACTTCGATCAGGACCCCGACGTGGTGCTGGACCTGGTCGGCAGGGCCGCGCGTCTGGGGGTCGAGCGGTTCGTGCTCGACGACGGCTGGTTCCATGCCCGCCGCACGGACACCGCCGGACTGGGCGACTGGTGGGTCGACCGCAGCGTCTGGCCGGACGGCTTGAAGCCGCTCGCCGACACCATTCACGACCACGGGATGCAGTTCGGCCTGTGGTTCGAACCGGAGATGGTCAACCCCGACTCCGACCTGTACCGCGAGCACCCTGACTGGGTGCTGCAATCCACCGGTCGCCTGCCGTTGCCGCATCGCAACCAGCAGGTGCTCGACCTGACGAATCCGGACGCCTTCGCGCACGTCCTCGAACAGATCAGCACCGTGCTGGGCGAATGCGGCGTGGACTACGTCAAATGGGACCACAACCGTGACCTGCTCGAAGCCGGCACGAACACGCGCGGCGGCGCCCCGGCCGTGCATGAGCAGACGGTCGCCTACTACCGCCTCCTGGACACGCTGCGCGGGCGCTTCCCGAACATCCAGTGGGAATCCTGCGCGTCGGGCGGCGGCCGCATCGATCTGGGCGTCATCGAGCACGTCGAGCGCGTCTGGACCTCGGATATGACCGACGCCCTGTCCCGCCAACGCATCCAGCGGTGGACCGTGCAGACCGTGGCCCCCGAATACATGGGCATGCATATCTCCGCCACCACATCGCACCAGACCGGACGCACCTACACCCTGGACTTCCGCGCCGCAACGGCCGTGTTCGGCTCCTTCGGCATCGAATGGGACATCCGGCAGGCATCCGAATCCGATCTGGCACGGATCGCGCAGTGGATCGCCTGGTACAAGCAGGAACGCGACTTCCTGCACTCCGGTCGGGTCGTGCGACTGGACGTAACCGATCCGGGCGTGATGACGCACGGCGTCGTCGCCGATGACGCCTCCCGGGCGATCATCGCCCACGTGCAATACGAGGAGTCGCCGTCCAACCGTGGCGTGTGGCTGCGCGTCCCCGGCCTGGACCCGAAGGCGCGTTACCGGTTGCGGTGGGCGGGGCCGGTGGCCGAGGACCCCGAGGACGTGTTGCGGGAGGCGTCCCGCCGCGACTGGGATCCGCTGCCGGAGTCGGGCCCGTTGGGTCCGGACGCCACCATCACCGGCGCGGCCCTGGGCACGATCGGCGTGCGCATCCCCCGTTGCCATCCCGAGACGATCCGTCTGATCGAGATCGTGCGGGTCTGATCCGGAACAACGAAGGCCCCGTGGGCGGCAGGTCGTCGAACATGACGATCCCGCGCCCACGGGGCCTTCGCTTACGCTATCCGGATCAGCCGGTGTTCTGGAGGCCGGCTGCGACGCCCGACACGGTGCACAGGATGAGGTAGATGAACCCGGCCTGCTGGCTCTGGCTCAGCTCCTCCTTGTCCACGCGGCGGCGCAGCGACTTGAGCGCCAGCACCTGGGTGAGCGAGAGTGCGTCCACGTACGGCGAACGGATGCGGATGGCCTGGCCAAGCACATGGCGGTGCTCTAGCGGCCACTCGTCGCCGACGATGCGGAGCACCCACTTGCGGGTGAGCTCCATCTCGCCCAGCACCTTCTCGTTGAGATCCTCGCGGTCGTCCAGGGCCAGATACATCTTGGCGATGCGCTCGTCGGTTTTGGCGATCGACATCTCGATGTTGTCGATGAACGTGGAGAACAGCGGCCACTCCTTGTACGCCTGACGCAGCGTATCCAGATCGCCGAACTGCTCGCAGGCCGTGCCCAGACCGTACCAGGCGGCCAGGTTGATGCGGGCCTGCGCCCAGGCGAACACCCACGGGATCGTACGCAGATCGTCCAGCGACTTGGCGCCCAGACCACGCTTGGCCGGGCGGGAGCCGATCGGTAGGAGGCCGACCTCGGTCAGCGGCGTGACGATCGAGAACCACGGCGCGAAGTCCGGGGTGCCAAGCAGATCGAGGAAGCGCTCATGCGAGGCGTCGTTGAGCTGCTGGGTCATGTCCGCGTACTTCTCGGTCATCTCGGTGTTGAGCTTCTCGATGCTCGGCGCGGACTGCAGCAGCGTGGCGGCCGCGACCGACTCGATATGGCGGACGGCCAGCGTCGGGTTGCCGTAGCGTGCGAAGATGACCTCGCCCTGCTCGGTGAGTTTGAACCGGCAGTTGACCGAGCCCTTCGGCTGGGCCAGCACCGCGCGGTTCGCCGGGCCGCCGCCGCGGCCGACGGCGCCGCCGCGGCCGTGGAACAGCGTCAGGTCGATGTTGTTCCGCTCCGCCCATTCAACGATCTTGCCCTCGGTCTTATGCAGCGCGAAGATCGAGGTGGTCGGGCCGGCGTCCTTCGAGGAATCCGAATAGCCCAGCATGACCTCCATCTTGCCGCCGGTGGCCTTGAGCCGGGCCTGCATCTCCGGGATCTTGATGATCTCGTCAAGCACGTTCACCGAGTTCTGCAGATCCTCCAGCTGCTCGAACAGCGGGATGACGTCGATGGCCGGCACATCCTTCGGATTCGAGAACGCCAGGCGGTTGAGCTCGTACACGTCGCGCACGTTCTGCGCCGACTTGGTGAACGAGATGATGTACCGTCCGGCGGCCTTCATGCCGTTGCGCTTCTGGATGGCGCCCAGGGCGCGGAAGGTGTCGAGCACCTCCTGCGTCATCGGCTGCAGCGGGCCGCGCTCGCCATGCAGGCCGTGCTCCCGGATGTCCTCCAGGGCGCGTGAATGCACCACGGAATGCTGGCGGAACTCCATCTCCACCATGTGGAAGCCGAAGGTTTCGGCCTGCCAGATCAGATCCTGCAGCGGGCCGTAGGCCGAACGCGGGTCGCTGGCGGCCAGGGAGCGCTGCACGATCTTCAGATCGGCCAGGAAATCCTCGCAGCTGTGGTACATCAGATCCGTGTCGCGCGCGATGGTGTAATGCAGGCGATCGGCCATGACCAGCATGACCGCGCGGTGCGGCTCCTTGGCGGAGAGCTGGTCGGCGTTCTGGGTGAGCCGCTCGCTCATCTCCTTCTGACGGCCCCACAGCAAACGAAGCTCCTCGCTGGCGGGCGTGGCCTCGGAATCCATCGTCAGATTCTTGCCGACGGTGCGGGTGGCGTCCTCAAGCGCGGCGATCACATGGTCGCTGAAGTTGCGGGCCACCTGACGGCTCACCTTGGCGGTGACGTTCGGGTTGCCGTCGCGGTCCGAACCGATCCAGCTGCCCGGATGGAAGAACGCGGGGCACGCCGGCGGCACCAGACCCGCCTGATCGCCCAACAGCCAGTCGTCGAAACGGCGGTACACCTGGGGAATCGTGTCGAATAGGGTCGAATCGAAGATGTCGATGATCGTGTTGGCCTCTTCGACCGGGGTCGGCTTGCGGTGCTCGATCGGCGAGGTGCGGAACAGCGCGTCAATCTCATTGAACAGGCGACGATAGTTCTCGCGCTTCTCGGAGCCGCCCAGCAGCGGGCGCACCTCCAGCAGTTCGGCGATGCGACGGATCTTGCCTTCCACCGCCTTGCGCCGGGCCTCGGTCGGGTGGGCGGTGAACACCGGGTGGAACTCAAGCTTCTCCAGCAGGGCCTTGGCCTTGGCCGGTCCCATCTCGGTGATCAGCTGGTGATAGACCACGGTCAGCTCGTTGACCGGATCGACGGCCTGGTTCTCATCCACCTCGGATTCGCGCTGGCGCAGCACGGACACACGGTGATTCTCCTCGCAGAGATTTGCCAGATGGAAGTACGTGGTGAAGGCGCGGGCCATCAACTGGGCATCGTGCAGGTTCATCGCGTCGATGATCTCGACCGCCTTGCGCAAGCCTTCGTTCCCGTGATCCGAATCATCCAGGAATCCGGCGAAATGCTCGGCGCTGGCCTCGACCGCGTCGGTACGGACCTCGTCGAACATGTTCAGCAACTTGGGATCGAACTCGTTGAGCACCTCGCGCAGGATCTGCAGGCACAGTTCCATATTGTTGCGCAGCGAGGGCGGCAGTTCGTGCTCCTCGGTCCCCTTCGTGCCTATCGGTGCCACAACGGCCAATTCCTCGGTGATGGCGTGATTGTTATCTGTCATATATGTTGGACCTCCTTAGCCCCGTCCCACGGTTGCTCGGTCAGTCGGCCATCCGCGGCTCCTCCGCGGTTGTGTTGGCCGACCGTTGCGAACCCAAAGCCGCAGGTCCGGCGGTTGTCTCGTTCATTGTACGACTTGACCTTGAGCATATGACGGCACGCGTTCGCATACCGTACAGTCCGTGCGACCGGTATTCGCCGTCGGTCCGCGTCACGGGCGGCTCCGGCGTTCGGCCATGCCGTGCGGTACTACTGGAAGGGTGAGATTCCGCCGCGCACAGAATGATGGCACCGCCACAGCCGTCAGCAACTACCACACCCACTCCATCCCGTTGGATATGGAGGACATCGAACGCGATTGGGATCGGCCGATCGCACAGGCCGGCATCGCCGCCAAAGCCAGTGTGATCGTGCGCGTCGGCATGCTGGACCTGGGCGCGGGAACCGGCAGCTTCCGGGTGCGTGAGATGATGCACCGCGTGGCCTATCCGCTGGGCGTGCACGTGCGCGCCGACGTGAACCTGACCGATATCGCGGCCACCTGCACGGACGGGAAGAACCGCATCACCGAGGTCATCGACCTGCCGACCACCGGTGTGAACACCGAACGCATCTGGTTGTTGGAGCACTTCGCCGACTGGTTCAACATCCATCTGGGCAAAGGGTCGGTGTATCACGCGCAATCGGTGGTATCGGAGGAACTCGTCGAGCATCTGGACGATCCCGAGGCCCGCACCTCGTTGATGAGGGCGGTGGAGAAGGACCAGGCCGCGCAGGAGACCGCGCAGGAGGTCATCGAGGCGATCGCCGATGGCGGGAATCAACAGACCTCGTTGGCGGAAGAATTCGCGCCGGATGCCGGCGACGAGCGGGAATCCGAACCGGCGGAGAAGACGGCATCGGCGGAGGGGCCTGCGCCGGATGCCGACGGCGACTCCCCCGCATCCGATGAGCGGCACGGCAGGCGTGCCAAACGGACGCCCAAACGATACGCCGAACATTTCGACCACATCGCCGCCGCTTCCGACCCGAAGCGGCAAGTTCCGGCGCTAACCGTGCGCCAGGTCCATGATCGGCTGGACCTGATCGAACGTCGCAGGCCGCTGTATGCGCCGTGGCAGTCGGGACTGGCCGCCGGTCTGGCCTGCGCGGCGTTCGTCTTCCTGTTGGGCGGCGGCATCTATGACATGGTCGGCGCGTTCGTCGGCGCCGGTCTGGGGCAATGGCTGCGCCGACGGCTGTTCGCCAAGCATCTCAACCAGTTCTTCGTCACCTTCGTCTGCGTGGCCGTGGCCGCGCTGGCATGCACGGGCGTGCTGCGCGTGATCGGGTTGATCGATCCGGTGGCGTTGCAGCATGACACCGCCTATATCGGTGCGATGCTGTTCGTGATTCCGGGCTTCCCGCTCATCACCGGTGGCCTGGATATAGCCAAGATCGACTTCCCATCCGGCATTCAGCGGCTGTGCTATACGTTGGCGATCATCCTGATGGCCACGTTGGCCGGTTGGATGACCGCGTTTGTGGTGCATCTGAACCCGGGAGGCTTCGAGCCGCTGGGGCTGGACCCGCTGCTGAACAACTGCCTGCGCTTTGTGGCCGCCTTTGTGGGGGTGTGGGGATTCTCCATACTGTTCAACTCCCCGCAGCGCATGTGCCTGGTGGCGGCCACCATCGGCGCCATCACCGATACGTTCCGCCTGATCATTGTGGACTATGGGTTGCCGGCCGAGGCCGGCGCCTTCGTCGGCGCGCTGCTGGCCGGCCTGCTGGCGGCGGGATGGCGGTCCTCGGTCCGGCGTGGATGGCTGCCGCGCTACCTGGATTATCCGCGTATCTGCCTGACGGTGCCGTCCATCGTGATCATGGTGCCGGGCATGTATCTGTACCGCGCGATGTTCCACCTGGGGCAGTTCGACACCCAGCTGGCGTTGGACTGGGCGTTCCGCGCATTCATGGTCATCGTGTGCCTGCCGATCGGGCTGGCCATGGCCCGGGTGATCACCGATAAATCCTGGCGGTATGACGTATGACGGTTCGCACTACTTCAGGGATCGAATCGCGCATCGGCCATATTCCGGCATCCGATGATCGAATCTTGAGGTAGTGCGAACCTCACTCGGCGAGAGTCTCGTCGACCAGACGAGGCAGCGCCACGGCGATGTCCTCGTGGATAAGACGTGTGGCCAGCCGATCGTACTGTGTGCGTCCCATGTTCATGATGGTGATGGGCACCCCGGCCTGGGCCGCCACCGGTACGAGCGAGGCCGCCGGGAACACCTCCAGTGTGGAGCCGATCACCCAGAACTCGTCGGCTTCGCAGGCGCGCTTCATCGACGTTTCCATGGCGCCTTCCGGCAGCATCTCACCGAAGTAGACCACGTCGGTTTTGATCAGACCGTTGCAGGGCATGTTGCCGCGGTACGGCAGCTTGCGACGGCAGTGCGGGTCGGGCTGTTCATCCAGCCGATCCATGATGTCGGCGGTGTCGTACTTGGCGTGGCACGTCATGCAGTGCGAGGTGCCGATGGTGCCGTGCAGGTTCACAATCACCTTGTCGGTGTTGCCCGCCTTCTCATGCAGCGCGTCGAAGTTCTGCGTGGCGAGCAGTGTGAGCATGCCGGCCTGTTCAAGGAGGGCCAGCGCTTTGTGTGCCTCGCCGGGCTGTGCGTTCCATACCGGCGACTCCTTCTGCCAGCGCCAGGAATATTCGCGTGCCTGCTGGTCATGGAGGAACGCGTCGATGTCATAGACGCTCTGCTGCTCGGGGTGTTTGGTCCACACGCCTTCCGGCCCGCGGAAGTCCGGGATACCGGCCGATGTGGAGATGCCCGCTCCTGTCAATACTGCGATCTTCTTCATGACTACAGGCTTAGCACGATTCGCGATGACGCGTTGTCGTCTCAATATATCGGCACGTACGTCTGGCGGCGGCTACGGGTGCGTGTTGTCGTCTCTGCCTGGCAACACACACGTTGAGGTGTCTCCGGAGCCGTGTTGTCATTCCTGTATGACGACACGTACGTGAGGTGTTGGGAGGGCGACACGCCGATGGGAGGCAGTTTCCGAGGTGCACAGAGTGGCGATGAGGGTGGTTTCGGTGGTTTTGTTGGTGGTTTTTGGGTGTTTGCGACACGCCGGTGGTTGGCTTGTTTTTCAAGGGTTTTTGGGGTGTTTGGTTTGGTCGGGTTTGCGTTGGTGGCTGGGTTGGTGTAAGTTATTCCCTTGCTGCCGGTCGGCGCGGGTCGCCCCGCTGGGGTGGTTCGGGTTGGCCGAGCGGTGGTGGTTTGAGAACTCAAGAGCGTGTTTGTACTACTTTGTAGAGTCATTT
>ERZ1090878.11-NODE-11-length-109711-cov-27.790499_pt1 | contig 109711 bp, 91 predicted proteins | sample MGYA00478473_ERZ1090878 | MGnify/ENA primary metagenome ERZ1090878 (study PRJEB33644, sample SAMEA5815720) | chicken gut metagenome | biome: Chicken; feature: Gastrointestinal Tract; material: Caecum | place: Ireland | collected 2019-01-01 | study: A study of the... | reverse complement strand
GAAACGCCTCCCGCCGGACCCCGACCGGCCGGCGGACCCCCTGCCGCACCGGCGTGCTGCTGCTGTTGGCGCTGCTGCTGGTCATCGGCGCCTGCGTGGCCTTTGTGGGGCGCCGCCAGATGCAGAATCTGGAATATCCCCGCAAGTACGAGACCTATGTGACCTACTACGCCGACAAGTATGACCTGGACCCGCTGCTGCTCTACGCCTTCATCCGCACCGAGAGCAACTTTGACCCCGGGGCCGAATCCAGCGTGGGCGCCCGGGGCCTGATGCAGATTACCGAGGATACCTTCGACTGGATCAAGTCCCGCATCGCCCCCACCGAGGCGCTGACCTTCGACGATCTCTATGACCCGGAGGTCAACATCCGCTTCGGCAGCTACTTTGTGGCCTACTGCCTGCTGCAGTACGGCGACCTGTCCACCGCGGCGGCCGCTTACCACAGCGGGCTGGGCACGGTGGGGGAACTGCTGGCCAACCCGGACTATTCCGCCGACGGCCAGACGCTGGATGAATTCCCCTACCCCCAGATGCGCCGGTATGTGCAGAAGATCACCGACAGCTATGAAACCTACAAGGAGATCTATGCCTCGCCGCAGTGAGCTGCGGCGGGTTGGGCCCGGCCGACGGGCCGACATAGAGAAAGTATACGGAAAGGAAGCAAAACCAACCTATGGCAAACAAAACGGAAAATGAATGGAAAGCCCTGCTGTACAACAACGAGACGGTGGCGGACGCCGCCCCCGACCGGCTGGCCGCCGCGCAGGAATTCTGCGAAGGGTACAAGCGGTTCCTGGACCGGGGCAAGACCGAGCGGGAAGCCGCCGCTTACAGTGAAGAGCTGCTGCAGGCGGCCGGCTACAAACCCTTTGTGCCCGGCGAGCCCCTGAACCCCGGCGACAAGGTCTACCGCATCGACCACAAAAAGTGCGTACTGGCCGCCACCATCGGCACCAGGAGCCTGGCCGAAGGGTTCCACATGAACATCGCCCACATCGACGCCCCGCGCCTGGACCTGCGCCCGGTGCCGCTGTATGAGGAAAAGGACTTCGGCTACTTCCGCACCCATTACTACGGCGGCATCCGCAAATACCAGTGGGTGGCCATCCCGCTGGCGCTGCACGGCACCGTCGTGCGGGCCGACGGCACCACCGTGGACATCCGCATCGGCGAGGAACCCGGCGACCCGGTGTTCTGCATCACCGACCTGCTGCCCCACCTGAGCGCCAAGCAGAACGAAAAGAAACTGCCCGAGGGCATCAGCGGCGAAAACCTCAACGTGCTCATCGCCTCCACCCCCATCGAGGACAAGGAGCTGGCCGACCGGGTCAAGCTCAATGTGCTGGGGATGCTCCATGACGCCTACGGCATCACCGAGCGGGACTTCACCCGCGCCGAGATCGAGGTGGTCCCGGCCTTCACCGCCCGGGACATCGGGCTGGACCGGGCCATGATCGGCGCCTACGGCCAGGACGACCGGGTGGACGCCTACACCGCCCTCAAGGCCGAAATCGACACCTGCAACCCCGCCCGCACCACCGTCTGCGTCCTGACCGACAAGGAGGAGGTGGGCTCCGACGGCGTCACCGGCATGAACAGCGAGTTCGCCTACAACTTCCTGCGGGAACTCTGCGCGGCGGAAGGGGTGGACGCCCTGACGGCTTTCCGGGCTTCCAAGTGCCTGTCTGCCGACGTGACCGCGGCCTACGACCCCAGCTATGCCGACGCCTTCGAGCCCAACAACGGCACCTACGCGGGTCGGGGCATCGCCATCTACAAATACACCGGCTCCCGGGGCAAGAGCTCCACCAACGACGCCTGCGCCGAGCTGGTGGGCTACCTGACCAACCTGCTGGACAGCAAGCAGGTCAGCTGGCAGATCGGCGAGATGGGCAAGATCGACCTGGGCGGCGGCGGCACCATCGCCAAGTATGTGGCCAACCGGGGCATCGACACCATCGACATCGGCGTGCCGGTGCTGTCCATGCACTCGCCCTTCGAGGTGGTCTCCAAGGCGGATGTGTACATGGCCTACCTGGCCTTCAAGGCGTTCTGCGAAAACGACGCCTGAGTGCCGCGGGCGGTATGCCGCGGCGCCTGACTGCTTTTTGAACAGGACAAAACCGGGGCCGCTCCCTTTGTGGGGGCGGCCCCGGTTTCGTCTTTGTTCTTTTGCGGGGGAAGGTTCCGGCCGGGAGCCCCGGCGGCTCAGAAAGCGCGGAAGCCCTTGCCGATGATCTCGCTGCTGTTGACGATGGTGATGAAGGAATGGCTGTCATGCCGGCGCAGAAAGTCGCGCAGCAGCGCGGCCTGGCGGCGGGTCAGCACGGTCATCAGCACATAGGTGGGCTCGCGGGAATAGGCGCCCACGGCGGTCTCCTCGGTGGCCGAGCGGTTGAGCACCTGCACGATGAAATCCCGCACCGGCTCGGGGTTCCGGGTCACGACGGTACACACCTTGCGCAGGTTCAAACTTTCAATGGCGCTGTCCACCACCGTGGATTTCAGCACCATGCCCAGGATGCTGTACAGCCCTACCTGGGGGCCGAACAGCACCGCCGCCGCCAGCACGATGCCCAGGTCGCTGAGCATCAGCGCCCGGCCGACCTCGATGCTGGTGTACTTGTTCAGAATCATCGCCACAATGTCGGTGCCGCCGGTGGAAGCCCCGATGTTGAAGACGATCGCGCTGCCGATGGCCGGCAGGATCACCGCAAAGCAGAGTTCCAGAAAGGTGTCGGAGGTCATCGGGCCGGACAGGGGGAAAGCGATCTCGCACAGGCTCACAAAAAAGGACAGCGCAATGGAGGAATAGATCGTCCAGCCCATCGACCGCGCCCCCAGGAACAGAAAGCCCAGCCCCACCAGCACCAGGTTCAGGATCCACATAAAAGCGCTCACCGGCAGGTTGGGGAACAGCCGGGCCAGCACGATGGAAAGCCCCGACGTGCCGCCGAAGGCGAAGTGGTTGGGGGTCTTGAACAGCTGGATCCCCACCGCAGTCAGGAACAGCCCGGCATTCAGCAGCACGAAAAAGCGGATCTTGTCCGGCAGCCGGTCCGGCGCCAGTTCCCGCCGGACTTTGGCCATAATGTCCTGGCTGTTCAGGTTTACGTTCACATTCATTGTCTGCGTCACCCTCTCACAGTCCGATCTCCCGGGCGCGGCGGCGCCCTTTCTGGTACCAGCATACCGCCCGGGGCGGCAAAAGTCAATATCCGCCGGGCAGGAAAGCCGGCTTGACAACCACCGGGCATACGTTTATAATTGATTCCGGTTCAATTAAAATACGGCCCCGCCGCAGAGAGGAAGTCCGCCCATGCAAAAACGTGCCCGAACCGCCCAGGCCAAGCAGGACCGGGCCAACGCCATCCTGGACAAAGCCCGGCAGATGCTGCTGACCACCGGCTACGACCGCATCAAGATGGCGGACCTGGCCGGGGCGCTGGGGCTTTCCAGCGGGACATTGTATGTCTACTTCCAAAATAAGGAGACCCTCTTCCTCCACCTGCTCCGGCGGGAGTTCGAACAGCGGATGGAGCATCTGGAACAGGAGGCCGCCGCCCGGGACCTGTCCGACTTTGCCGGGGTGCGGGACCTGCTGCTGGAAGCCCTTTCCTACCTGCTGCAGGACCAGCTGCTGTATGTCTACCTGGAAACGCTGCGGGCCCAGATGCTGGCCTGCGGCGGGGACAGCGCCCGCTGGATGCGCAGCCGGCTGGACCGGATGCTCGAACGCCTGGCCGAGCGCAGCGCGCTGAGCGTCCCGCAGCTGCAGGAACTCATCACCGCCGAGGCGGCACTGCTCACCGGCTGCTTTTTGCAGCGGATGTGCACCCTCGGCCATGCCGGCACCCTGCGGGACTGGCAGGACCCCGCTTTTGCCCGGCTGGTGCTGGCGCGGGCCCGCTGCTATCTGGACGGATACGAGCGCGGCCTGCAGCGGGCCGGGCAGGAGGTCTCTTGATCGTCAGGGAGAAACAACATGCTTCAAATCAAACAGATCTGCAAAGAATACCGCACCGGCACCCTGGTGCAGAAAGCCCTCGACCATGTGGACCTGAGCTTCCGGGACAGCGAGTTTGTGGCGATCCTGGGGCCCAGCGGTTCGGGCAAGACCACGCTGCTCAACATCATCGGCGGGCTGGACCGGTATGACAGCGGCGACCTCATCATCAACGGGGTGTCCACCCGGCGCTACACCGACCGGGACTGGGACACCTACCGCAACCACACCATCGGTTTCATCTTTCAAAGCTACAACCTGATCCCCCACCAGACCATCCTGGCCAATGTGGAACTGACCCTGACCGTCTCGGGCGTCACCCGGGCCGAGCGGCGCCGGCGGGCGGTGGAGGCGCTGGAACAGGTGGGGCTGGGCAAGCACCTGAACAAGCTGCCCAACCAGCTTTCCGGCGGCCAGATGCAGCGGGTGGCCATCGCCCGCGCCCTGGTCAACGACCCCGATATCCTGCTGGCCGACGAACCCACCGGCGCCCTGGACAGCGAGACCAGCGTGCAGGTGATGGATCTGCTCAAGGAGGTCGCCCGGGACCGGCTGGTCATCATGGTCACCCACAACCCGGAACTGGCCTACCAGTACGCCACCCGCATCGTCCAGCTCAGCGACGGGGTGATCCGCACCGATTCCGACCCTTTCACCCCGCCCGACACCCTGGGCGAACCGGTGGAGAAAAAGTGGGCCCGCCGGTCCAGCATGTCCTTCCTGACCGCGCTGGCGCTGAGCTTCCAGAACCTGCGCACCAAAAAGGCACGCACGCTGCTCACCTCCTTCGCCGGCAGCATCGGCATCATCGGCATCGCGCTGATCCTGTCGCTGTCCACCGGCGTCAACGCCTACATCCAGACGGTGGAGGAGGACACCCTCTCGGAATATCCGCTGTCCATCACCAGTTCCAGCATGGACCTGGCCGGCATGATGGCCGGCATGATGGGGGACGACGCCCAGCCCGACGACCATGACATCCATGTGGTGGAGATGATCACCCAGACCTTCTCCAAGATCGGCTCCAACGACCTGGGCAGCCTGAAGGAATACCTGGACAGCGGGCAGAGCGGCATCGAAGCCTACACCAGCGCGGTGGAATACGCCTACAGCGTCACCCCGCAGATCTACCTGCCCCAGACCGACGGCTACCGCCAGGTCAACCCGGACGCCTCCTTCGCCCCGCTGGGCATGGGCTCCACCGGCGGGGGCAACAGCATGATGTCGATGGCCACCAGCACCAACGTCTTCTACGCCATGCCGGAGGACGCCGACCTTTATACCGACCAGTACGAGGTCAAGGCCGGCCGCTGGCCCCAGGCTTACAACGAGTGCGTGCTGGTGCTCACCTCCAGCGGCAGCATCAGCGACTTCATGCTCTACACGCTGGGCTTGCGGGACGGCGAGGAGCTGGACCGCATGGTGGAACAGTTTGCCGAGGAGGAGACGGTCGTCACCCCCGACGACATCACCGGCTGCAATTATGAAGATGTGCTGGGCATCACCTTCAAGCTCGTCAACCCGGCCGACCTCTACCAGTATGACGCCGAGTACGGCGTCTGGCGGGACAAGACCGACGACGACGCCTACATGCAGGCGCTGGTACAGGGCGGCGAGGACCTGACCATCGTCGGCATCGTGCAGCCCGCCCAGGACGCCACCGCCGCCATGCTCGCCTCCGGCATCAACTACCCGGCTTCGCTGACGCAGCATGTCATGGAGCAGGCGGCCTCCAGCCAGATCGTCCGGGACCAGCTGGCCGACCCGGCGGTGAACGTCTTCACCGGCGACCCCTTCGGGGAGGAAAGCGAGGAGGACCGCTTCAACCTGGAGGACCTCTTCACGGTGGATGAGGACATTCTGGCTTCGGCCTTCACCCTCAATACCGACGACCTCTCGCTGGATATGGGCGGCGCCTTCGACCTCAGCGGGCTTGCCCTGGACCCCTCGGCGCTGGAGGGCATGGACCTTTCGGCGCTGGATCTGTCCTCGATGGACCTGTCGGGCATGGACCTTTCGGCGCTGGATCCGTCGGCGCTTGACCTGTCCGGCCTGGATCTTTCGGGGCTGGACCTTTCCGGGCTCGACCTCTCGGGGCTGGATCTTTCCGCCCTGCTCAAGCAGATCAAGTTCACTGCCACCGAAGACCAGCTGCTGGACCTGGCCGAGCGGATGCTGCAGGGCTACGCCGACTACACGGCCGGCGACCCGGCCAAGGATTTTTCCACCCTGGGGGAGGACTTCCTGGCCTACCTGAAGACCGAGGAAGCCCGGCAGAACCTGGAAGACCAGCTCTGCCAGATCATCCGGGACAGCGGGCTGCAGCTTTCGGCCGAGGCGGTCAAGGCGATGATCACGCGGGTCATGGAAGAGTACTTCGCCTGGTGTGAGCAGAACGGCTACAACCCCGAAGCGCTGGAACGCTTTTTGCCGGAATATCTGGACGGGGAGGGCGCACAGATCCTGGCCGAAGAATCCGCCAAGGTGATCGAATCCATCGAGGCGGTGGACATCACCCCCGAACAGCTGGAAGCGCTGGCCCAGTCCCTGGTGGACGGCTACAGCGGATGGGCCCAGGCCAACGGCCGGCCCGACCCCACCCGCATCGGCGAGTACTTCCTCGCCTACCTCTCCACCCCCGAAGCCCAGACCGTCCTGGGCGAAGGGCTGGCCGCGATGATCGACACCTCCGGCGTTACCGAGATGCTCAACGCCCAGATGCAGGCGATGCAGCAGAGTTTGCAGCAGACCATCCAGCAGTCGATGCAGGCGGTGCTGACCCAGGTCATGGAGCAGGTGATGCGCCAGGTGGTGGAACAGCTCATGTCCACCATGATGGAGGATGTCTTCCCGGCCATCATGACCGAGATGATGACCCAGTTCGGCACCGCCATCCAGACCCGGCTCACCACCGGCATGGAGCAGGTGATGGGCCAGCTCAGCGACGCGCTGCAAAACGCCTTCCAGGTGGACCCCGACGCCTTTGCCGACGCCATCCAGGTCAATATGACCGAGGAGGAACTCAGCGAGCTGCTGATGTCGCTGATGTCCAGCGAGACCGCCACCTATGAGGGCAACCTGCGCACCCTCGGCTATGCCGACCCGGCGGAACCTTCCTCCATCAGCATCTATCCCACCGACTTCGAGAGCAAGGAGCAGGTCCTCAACATCCTGGACAGCTACAACGACCGGATGGAAGCCTCCGGCCAGGAGGAGAAGGTCATCTCCTACACCGACCTGGTGGGCACCCTGATGAGCTCGGTCACCGACATCATCAACATCATCAGCTATGTGCTGGTGGCCTTTGTGGCCATCTCGCTGGTGGTCTCCTCCATCATGATCGGGGTCATCACCTACATCAGCGTGCTGGAACGCAAAAAGGAGATCGGCATTCTGCGGGCCATCGGCGCGTCCAAGGGCAACATCTCCCAGGTATTCAACGCCGAAACCTTCATGATCGGGCTGTGCGCCGGGCTCATCGGCATCGGGCTGACCCTGCTCATCCTGATCCCCGCCAACGCCATCATCCATCAGGTGGCCAACACCAACGCCATCAACGCGGTGCTGCCGGCCGGGGCGGCGGTGGTGCTGGTGCTGCTCAGCGTGGTGCTCACCCTCATCGGCGGGCTGATCCCCTCGCGCAAGGCGGCCAAGCAGGACCCGGTCAAGGCGCTGCGCACCGAATGACCCCCGCGCAAACCCAGGGTTGGCACCGCGCCGCCTGTTTGGCGGTTGCGCTTTGCCGCCGGATGATTTATACTGATTCCACAGACAACAGCAGGCCCTGCCCGACCCGGGCGGGGCCTGCCTCTGCGACCATTGGGAGGGAAAAGATTGAAAACGCTGCAAGAACAGACCTGGGATCAGGAGCGTGCGCTGTACGGCAGCCGCGGGCTGCACTTGGTCCGCTGCCGCTTTGACGGCCCGGCGGACGGCGAAAGCGCCCTGAAGGAATGCGCCGACATCACGGCCGAGGATTGCTACTTCAACCTGCGCTACCCGCTGTGGCATGTCCACGGGCTGCGGCTGTCCGGCGCCGATATGACCGAGCTCTGCCGCGCCGCGCTGTGGTATTCTGACCACATCGAGATCCGGGACAGCCGGCTGCACGGCATCAAGGCCCTGCGGGAATGCACCGATGTGGCAATGCAGGGCTGCGATGTGGTGTCGCCGGAGTTCGGCTGGTCCACCCACCGGCTGACCCTGCGGGACTGCACCGCCGAAAGCGAATACTTCCTGCTGCGCGCCAGCGAGATCGAGGCCGAGCGGCTGCGGATGAAGGGCAAGTACTCGTTCCAGTACATCGAGAACGCCGTCTTCGAAAACTGCACCTTCGACACCAAGGACGCCTTCTGGCATGCCAGGAACGTGACGGTGCGCAACAGCACCGTCAAGGGCGAATATCTGGCCTGGTACTGTGAGAACGTGACCTTCGATCACTGCCGGATCATCGGCACCCAGCCGCTGTGCTACTGCAAGGGGCTGCGCCTGATCGACTGCGAGATGATCGACACCGACCTGGCCTTTGAAAAGTCGGAGGTGGACGCCGTCCTCACCGCCCCGGTGCTGAGCATCAAGAACCCCCGGTCCGGCTGCATCCGGGTCCCCGCCGTGGGGGAGATCATCCGGGACGACCCCGAGTCCGCCGGCGAGATCCTTCTGCAGAAGGACGAATAAGCAGCACAAAAGCGTTTCCGCCCCCGGCGGAAACGCTTTTGTATTGTCCGGGACCTAGCGGATCTCCAGCGTCAGCGTCCCGGTGAACGCCTCCCCTTCAAAGCTGATCACGTCGGAGCCGGGGGCGAAGGTCAGCGGCCCTTCCCAGCGGCCGTCCCCCTCCAGCAGCACCACCGGTTCCCCGGCGCCGCTGGTCCACAAGAGCCGGCCCTGGCCGTCCCGGGTTTCGATCACGGCCTGCACCTCCACCTCCCAGCCCGCCTCCCGGTCGATGCTGGAACCGCCGAACAGCTTCTCGGTGCCGGTGTAGCGGTCGTAGACGGCCTCATAGCGGCCGGTGTAGCTGTCGGCGCCCGTCCGGCGCCGGCCGGTCAGCTCCCGGTCGGGGGTCAGCTGCAGCACGCCGCCGGCCTCCACAAACCGGTTGAAACCGTCCAGCACGGCCTGTTTGCAGCCGGCCAGGCTCACGGCCAGGCATACGGCCAGCAGAAGGGCTGGCAGCCGGCGTCTGATCTTTGTCATGGCAAGGCCCCCTTTCACCGCCGCCTGCCCCGGCGGTGCCGGGCGGCGCGGGCCGGCAGGGGGCGCCGCCCCCACCGGCCGGAAAGCGCCAGCAGGACCAGCGCCAGGGCCGGCATGGCTGCCAGCCCCACCGCCGAGAGCAGCGGCTGGGGCGCGGCGGTGGCGCCGTTGTAACCGCGCATGTCAAACCCCACCAGGATCAGCGCCGCCGAGAACGGGTAGGCCGACAGCAGCACCCCGCTTTTGAAAAACAGGATGCTGTACCCGAGGAAGAAGGTCAGGATGGCCCCGGGCAGGTAGCCGCCGCGCCGCTGGCCGAAGACCAGCACCAGCGGCAGGCAGACCAGCGCGGTGGTGGCCGAAGCCCCCAGGATCTGCCCGCAGCCCGCCAGCACCACCGGCCCGCTCCAACCGGGCAGGGCAAACAGCCGGCCGGCGGCCAGGGTGGCGGCACAGCTGTACACCCCAAGCCCCAGCGCCAGGCAGACCACCGCAGCCAGCTTGGCCCCCAGCAGCCGCGGGCGGGACAGCGGTACGCACAGCAGGTTTTTCAGGGTGTCCTGGGCGGTTTCCCGGTCGATCATCCACCCGCCGATCATCACCAGCGACAGGGGCAGGAACATCTGGGTGTTGCCCCACACCACGGCGGAAAACAGATGGGCGATGTCGTAGTTCGGGTCCCGTAGTTCCGGCTCCATGATCAGCTGGGTGCCGTACTGGACCAGCGGGCACAGGGTCAGCGCCACCAGCCCCACCAGTAGGATCTGGCAGCGGCGCAGCTTGGCCCATTCGCTGCAAAAACAACTCCACATGGCATATCCTCCTTTCAGCATCCCTGCCGCCGGTAGACCCAGGCGATCAGCGCCATAAAGACGGCCGCCTCCACCGCCGTTACCGCAAGGGCCTGGGGTGTGGTCACGGTGTATTCCATCAGCCGCTGCACCAGCGGCGGCTGGGGGCCGTCGCTCAAAAAGGGCAGGTACCAGCGCAGCGTCAGCGCGCCGGGCAGCAGGGTGCCGGCGTTCAAACCCAGCGGCACCGCCGTCAGCCCCGGCAGCGCCGTGGGCACCAGATAGTTGACGATGGTGTAGAAAAAGGCGATGAGCACCGACAGCAGGTAGCTCTTGTTCAGCACCACCATCAGCAGCACGCAGGGCAGCGCCCCGGCCCACATGAAGACGCCCTGCCCCAGGCAGACCGCAAACAGCGGCCAGTACCCCACCGGCTGCCAGCCCTGGGCCAGCAGCACCGCCAGCATCACCAGCGCGCCCACCGCCATAAACACCACCGCAAAGCCCAGCAGCATCAGCAGTTTGGCCACCGCCAGCCGGGCCTTGCTCACCGGCACGCAGAGCAGGTTTTTCAGCGTGTCGTTGTCCTGCTCCTCAAACAGCAGGTTGGCGGCCAGCACCGCCACCGCCGGGATCAGCACCACATAGGCGCTGAGCTGGATCAGGGACGCCATCGTCTGGATCACCGCAGTGCGGCTGTCCGGCGGGTCGGACAGGAAAAACGCGAAGGCCAGCGGCAGCAGCACCGAGGAGGCCGCCAGCACCGCAAACAGCGGTTTGCGCCGCAGCTTGGCGGCTTCGCACCGGATATACAGCAGCAATTCACCCAATGCCCTCACCCCCGGTCACCCGTTTGAAGTAGTCCTCCAGCGTGTCTTCATACAGGTGGGCGTCCTGCACGGTCAGCCCGGCCTGCACAAAGGTCTGCACCGCCGCGCCGGCGTCCAGCGCCCGGCCGGGCACGGTCAGGGTGTGGGCGTCGGCCAGCCGGGCCTGCCGCACCCCCAACCGGTCGTGGAGCAGCCGGGCCGCGGCCCGGGCGTCCGACACCACAAACTGCAGATACCGCCCGTTTTTCGCCTCCAGCTCCTCGAGGCTCTCCTCCTCCAGCAGCACCCCATGGTCGATGATGCCGATGTCGTCGGCCAGCAGCGCGATCTCGGACAGGATGTGGCTGGAGATCAGGATGGTCTTGCCCCGCTCGTCGCACAGCCGGCGGATGAAGTCCCGCACCTCGGCGATGCCGATGGGGTCCAGCCCATTGATGGGTTCGTCCAAAATCAGCAGTTCCGGGTCGTGCATGATGGCCAGCGCAATGGCCAGCCGCTGCTTCATGCCCAGCGAATACTGGCTGAACAGCTTTTTGTCCCGGTAGGGCAGGCTGACCATGTCCAGCGCCGTGCGGATGGACCGCTCCGGCTGGGGCAGCCGCCGCAGCCGGGCAAAGATGCGCAGATTCTCGCTGCCGGTCAGGTTGGGGTAAAACCCCGGCGCTTCGATCAGGCTGCCCACCCGCGGCAGCACCTGCCGGGCCCGGGCGGGCATCGCCTGCCCGAAAATGCGCACCGTGCCGGCGCTGGGGGCCGTCAGGCCCAGCAGCATCCGCATCGTGGTGGTCTTGCCGGCGCCGTTGCGCCCCAGCAGGCCGTAGATCCGCCCGGGGCGCACATGCAGGCTCAGGTTTTCCACGCTGTGCTGTTCACCGTAGCGCTTGGTCAGGCCGTTTGTCTCGATCAGATCATTCAACTGGATCGCCTCCTTTGTCTGCGGCGGGTCCCGCCGCCTGTCTACAGCCTACCACCGCCGCCTTGAGGGAGACTGGAGCCTGCCTTGAGATTACCTTGAGAATCCGCCCCGGCCCCTTGGCGGAGGCATGGACAGCGGGTATAATAGAGGAAAACGCAGAGGAGGCGGCTGCATGGAGGACCCGACCATTCTGGTGGTGGATGACGAACCGGCCATCCGGGAGATGATCCGCACGATCTTTGCCGGGGCCGGCTACCGGCAGGTGCTCACGGCGGCGGACGCGGCCGGGGCGCTGGCGCTGCTGCGCCGCAAGATGCCGGACCTGCTGATCCTGGACGTGATGCTGCCCGGCGAGATGGACGGCTTCGGGCTGCTGCGGGCGGTGCGGGCGGTCAGCCGGGTGCCGGTGCTGATGCTGACGGCCCGGGGCGAAGCCGCCGACCGGGTGACCGGCTTCCAGCAGGGGGCGGACGACTACCTGGTCAAGCCCTTTCTGCCCCAGGAACTGCTGCTGCGGGTGCAGGCCATCCTGCGCCGGGCCTACCCGGCCCGGGACCGCTGCGTGCGGCTGGCGGGGGCGGTGGTGGACCTGGACCGGGCCGAGGTGCGCCGCCCCGACAGCCCCGACCCGCTGCCCCTGACCGCCAAGGAGTATGCGGTCTTCTGCAAGCTGGCCGAAAACGCCGGGCGGATCGTGACCATCGGGACCCTGTGCCAGACCGCCTGCGGCGAGATCTGGCAGGGGTATGAGAACACCCTGATGACCCACATCCGCCACCTGCGGGAAAAGCTGGAGACCGACCCCTCGGCCCCCCGCTCGCTGCTGACGGTGCGGGGGCTCGGCTACAAACTGCTGGTGGAGGAGGCACGCCTGTGACCCCCCGCCGTTTTTTCCGCCGGTACTTCCTCACCGGCATCGGGCTGATCCTGCTGTTTCTTGTGGCCAACCTGACCATGATGCTGGGCCTGGGGGCGCTGTTGGACGAGATCTCCCCCTTCCGGGTGCCGATGGAGGAGCTGGCCGCCCTGGTACAGACCCGGGACGGCCGCTGCCAGGTGCAGCAGGGGGAGATGGAGGCGATGCTGGCCCAAAACGACCTGCCCTGGGCGATGGTGCTGGCGCCGGACGGGGCCATCGCCTGGAGCCATGCGCTGCCGGCGGCGGCCGACCACCCCTACACCGCCGCCGACATTGCCCGGATGAGCCGCTGGTACCTGGAGGACTACCCGGTGGTGGTGCGGACGCTGGCGGACGGCAGCCTGCTGGTGGTGGCCTGCAACAAGGACCGGGTGCTGCGGGTGGGGCTCAGCACGATGATGACCTACCGGGAACTGTGGGCCACGCTCTACGGCTGCCTGGCCATCTTCGGCGCCAACCTGCTGCTGGTGGTGGCGCTGTTCTGGCGCAGCCTGCGCCGGATGGAAAAGAGCGCCGCGCCGCTGCTGCAGGGGGTGGGGCGGCTGGCGGCCGGCCGGCCCACCGACCTGCCCGAGACCGGGGAACTGGGGCCGGTGCAGGCGGCGCTGAACCGGGTGTCGGCCCAGATGGCCCGGCGGGACGCCGCCCGGGCCGAGTGGATCAACGGCATCTCCCACGATGTGCGCACCCCGCTGGCCGTGATGCTGGGCTACGCCGGCACGCTGGAAGCCGACCCCGCGCTGCCCGCCGCGGCCCGGGAACAGGCCGGCATGATCCGGGCCCAGGGCGAGCGGCTGCGCCGGCTCATCAGCGACCTGAACCTGGCGTCCCAGCTGGAATACTCGATGCAGCCGCTGCAATGGCGGCACCTGGACCCGGCCGAGCTGGCCCGGGAGGTGCTGTCCGACCTGCTCAACGCCGGGCTGCCCGAGCAATATTCGCTGGAACTGCAGCTGACCGGCCGGGAGGACACAATGGAGGGCGACCCGGCGCTGCTGGCCCGGGCGCTGGAAAATCTGGTGCGCAACAGCATCGCCCACAACCCCGGGGGCTGCACCGTCCGGGTGACGGTGGACCGCCGGCCGGAGACCTGCGTCTTCACGGTGCAGGACGACGGCGTCGGCATCGGCCCCGCCGTGCTGGAACAGATCAACGCCGGCCGGTTCGACGGGCTGCGCCGCGGCGGGCAGGGGGGCCACGGGTTTGGGCTGCGGCTGGTGGCGGGCATCGCACGGGCCCATGGCGGCCGCATGGTCTGCCGCCCGGCACAGCCCACCGGGCTGGAGGTGGAACTGGACCTGCCGGCTGCCCGGCCGGCCAAAGAAACCTGAAAAGGACCGCCGCCGCGGCTTTTGCACCACGGCGGCGGTCCTTCTGTCTGCCGGTACCCCGGCGGGGCGGCCCTTTACAGATCCCGGCAGTAGATCAGCGCTTCCCAGGGGCGCAGAACGCCGGGCCGGGGGGCGCCCTGGGTGGCCAGCAGCGGCCGGGTGCCGGCAAAGGCCACCGGCAGCGCAAACTCGGCGGTCTCGCCGCTCAGGTTCACGGCCACCAGCAGCAGCTGGCCGGCGCCCCGGCGCAGGTAGGCGAACACCTGTTTGTCATCGGGGCAGAGCAGGGTGAAGTCCCCCTCCACCACCACGGGGTGGCTCTTGCGCAGCGCGATCAGCGCTCGGTAGGTGGCAAACACCGAATCCGGGTCGGCCAGCTCGGCCTCGGCGTTGATGGCGATGTGGTTGGGGTTCACCCGCATCCAGGGGGTGCCGGTGGTAAAGCCGGCGTTCTCCCCGGCAGTCCACTGCATCGGGGTGCGGGCGTTGTCCCGGGCCATCCGGTGCAGTGCCTGCATCGCCTCGGCGTCGGTTTTGCCGGCGGCGCGCATCTCCTCGTAGGCATTGCGGCTCTCAATGTCCCGGTAGTCGGCCAGCGGGTAGGGGGCGTTGGTCATGCCCAGCTCCTCGCCCTGGTAGATGTAGGGGGTGCCCTGCAGCCCGTGCAGCGCCACGGCCCAGGCTTTGGCCGAGTCCGCCCGGGCGGCGCCGTCGTCGCCCCAGCGGCTCACGATGCGGGGCAGGTCGTGGTTGTTCCAGAACAGGCTGTTCCAGCCCTGGCCGTGCAGCCCCTGCTGCCAGCGCTCGATGCTCTTTTTCAGCGCCGGCAGCGCAAAGGGCCGGGGCTCCCATTTGGTCTTGCCCTGGTCCAGCACCATCTGCTCAAACTGGAACACCATGCTCATCTCGCTGCCGTCGGGGGCGCTGTACAGCCGGGCCCGGGGAATGTCGGCCCCCCAGGCTTCGCCCACCGTTACCAGGTTGCGCCCGGCCCAGGTGCTGGCGGCCAGCTCCCGCAAAAACTCATGCAGCCGCGGCCCGTTGCCGGTCACCTCCAGGTCCGGGTCCTTGCCGATCTGGTCGATCACATCCAGCCGGAAGCCGCCCACCCCCTCGTCGATCCAGGCGCGGATCATCTCGTACAGCTCCTGCCGGACCTTGGGGTTGGCCCAGTTCAGGTCAGGCTGCTGGGGGGCAAACTGGTGGAAGTAATACTGGCCAATCTCCGGCACCCAGGTCCAGGCCGGGCCGCCGAAGGTGGCGGTCATCCCGTTGGGCGGGGTGCCGGGCTCGCCGTCCCGCCAGATGTAGTAGTCGTGGTAGGGGTTGTCCCGGCTCTGCCGGGCCTGCAGGAACCAGCGGTGCTGGTCGGAGGTGTGGTTGAGCACCAGATCCAGAAGGATCACGATGCCCCGCCGCTTTGCCTCCCGGATCAGGGTGCGCATGTCCTCCATATCCCCGAACAGCGGGTCGATGGCCCGGTAATCGCTGATGTCGTAGCCGTTGTCCGCCTGGGGCGAGGCAAACACCGGGCTGAGCCACAGGGCGTCCACCCCCAGCGTCTGCAGGTAGTCCAGCCGGGAAAGGATGCCCGGCAGGTCCCCGATGCCGTCGCCGTTGGAATCCTGGAAGCTCTTGGGGTAGATCTGGTACACGACCGCCTGTTTCCACCAGTCTTTTTTGGTAAAGTCCAACATCGTCATTCTCCTTGTCTTGTGCAATCTGCTGTTGCGGCATCGGCCCAGCCGCCGGCAAACCCGGCGGCCTCGGGGCGCTCCAGGGCTTCCAGCACCCGCAGCACCTCGCCCACGCTCCAGGCCTGGGCGTAGCACCCGCGGCTGGGCCCCGGCGAGCCGCCGTCGTAGATCTCGGGCAGCGAGCCGATGCAGCCTTCCCGCAGCGCGGGGGCCAGGGCGTCCAGGTCACGGCGCACGGCGGCGCGGGCTTCGGGGGCAAAGTCGGCGGTGCGCAGCACCGCCAGCCAGTACCCGCCCAGCGGGAAGGGCCAGACCGTGCCCTGGTGGTAGGCCAGGTCCCGCACCGCCTGGGGGCCGCCGTACACCGGGTGGAAGTCCGGGTCGCCGGGGGCCAGGGTGCGCAGGCCGCAGGGGGTGTACAGTTCCCGCCGCACCGTGGCCACCACCGCGGCGGCCTGGGCGCGGGTCAGCGGGGTGAAGGGCATCGAGACCGCCCAGATCTGGTTGCAGCGCAGCTGGCTGTCCGCCCGGCAGGGCGGGTCGGACAGCACATCCCGCAGGCAGCCGGCTTCCGGCATAAAGAATTTTTCCCGGAACGCCGCGCCGGCCAGGTCGGCCAGCCGGTCGTACCCGGCGCCGTCCTGCCCGGCCAGCGGGGCCAGCCGCGCCGCGATCCGCAGCGCGTTGTACCAGTAGGCGTTCACCTCCACCGGCTTGCCGTGGCGCGGGGTGGGCAGGTGGGTGCCGATGCGCACATCCATCCAGGTCACCTGGTCCAGCCCCTCCCCGGCGCAGAGCAGCCCGTCGGCGTCGGCGCGGATGCCGTGGCGGGTGCCGGTGCGGTACCGGTGCAGGATCCGGGCCATCGTGTCCCAGGCTTCCCGCACAAAGGCGTCGTCGCCGGTCTGCCGGTGGTACAGCCAGACGCAGTTGAAAAAGAGCAGCGCCGCATCCACGGTGTTGTACTGGGGCGGGGCGTCATGGTCGGGGAAGAGGTTGGGCATCAGCCCGTCGCGCTCATGGGCCAGGAAGGTTTGCAGGATGCTCCGGGCGTCGCCGTAGCGGCGGGTGGTCAGCGCGCAGCCCGGCAGGGCAATCATCGTGTCCCGCCCCCAGTCGGTGAAGAAGGGGTACCCGGCCAGGATGGTCATGCCGTCGGTGGACGCCCGCCGCACCAGAAAGGCGTCGGCGGCGGCGCTCAGCCGGCGGGCCAGCGGGTCCCGCAGCCCGCAGGCCCGGGCCTGGGCCTGCACCCTGACCCGCTGGGCGTGCAGCAGCGCCCCGGCGGCGGGCAGGTCCGGCTCCATGCCGTACACCAGGCTGCTGCGGCGGGTCCGGCCGTCCGCCACCGTCAGCACCAGCTCGTGGTTGGCCGCGCACAGGCCGGTGGCGCGGCGCCCGTCGGGGGCGTCCTGGCGGTAATAGAGGCTCTCGAACCGGGTGGGGAAGGGGACGAGCCGGGCGTCGGCGGCAAAGTACAGCCGCAGCCCGCCGCTTTCCAGCCAGTGGTCCCCCAGCGTGAAGGCCCGCCGCCGGGTCAGCCGCCCGCCCTTGGGGACAAAGCAGAACCAGGGGGTCAGCCGCAGGGTGCAGGGGGCGCCGCTGTGGTTTTCCACGGTATAGCGTACCGCCACGGTGTTGGCGCCGCGGGCCATGGCGACCTCCCGGGTCACCCGCACGCCGGCGGCCTCGTACACCCAGCAGGGCACCGCCCCGGCCGTGAAGGTGACCAGCTGCCGCCAGCCCTCCTCCGCCGGGCGGCCGGCCAGGTCCTGGGTGGACAGCGGGACCCGCCGCCCGGCGGCTTCCAGCACCTCGCCCACCCGGTGGACCATGTTGCAGCGCAGGGTGGGGGCGTGCAGGCAGGCCATCAGCAGGGCGTGGTCGCCCCGGGTGGCCGACCACCCGGCCGACAGGGAACAGTATCCTCCCAGCCCGTTGGTCAAGAGAAAGCAGGACTCCTGGGCCCGCGCCTGGTCGGCCAGGTCCTGTTTGCCGAAAACAAATTCCATAACTTGCGGTTCCCTTCCTTGCAGTGGGATGGTTCGGGGCTTCAGAGCCGCCCCAGGATCAGCGCCGCGCCCGGCGCCGCCTCGGCCCGGCCGGCGACGAGGCGTGCCGGCTCGGCCTGCCAGAGAAAGCTGTTCTCCCCGTCGGCCAGCACCTGCCAGTCGCCGTCGGGCAGGGTCAGCGTCCGCGGCCGGCCGGCCGCGTTGTAGCATAGGATCAGCTGGGCCCAGCGCCCGCCGTTTTGCAGCCGGAAGGCCGCGCACTGCCGCCCGGGGCGCCAGGCTTCCAGCAGGCGGCCGCGGGCGGATGCGGTTTTGTCGCACAGCGCCGGCAGCTGCGGGCGCAGCGCCATCAGGCCCCGGTAGTAGTCGGCCAGCGCCTGCCAGGGGCCGGTCCAGGCCCGCTGCCAGTCCAGCCGGTTCAGGTCGGCGGGGGCGTTGAAACTGTCCCGCAGCCCCTGTTTGGTGCGGCCGTACTCCTCGCCGGCCAGCAGGAACCAGTGCCCCTGGCAGCCGAAGCAGAAGGCCGCCGCCAGCCGGTTGGCGGCCAGCAGGGCGGGCTGGGGGTCGTCGAACCGGCGGGCCGGGTCCATCGTCAGCACCAGCTTGTCCCACAGCGTCCAGTCGTCATGGCTGGACAGGTAGCTCACCGTCTGGGAGGGCGCCTGCACCCGGAACGCCCCGTGCCCGGCCCCGGCCCAGCCGGTCACCGCCGCCGCCATATCGGCCAGCCGGGCGCTGCCGCCGTTGACAAAGCCGGGGCGGTTCTCGTACAGGATGTGCCCTTTCACCAGGTCCCGGGTGGCGTCGCAGAACGCCCCGATGCCCGGGTCCAGCCGGGGCAGGGACCGCTTGCCGGCCCCGTGGGCGCCCCGGCGCATCGCGCTGGGCCCGGCGGACCAGGGCTCGCCGTACAGGATCTTCTCCCCGGAGCCGAACCGGGCGTCCAGCGCGGCGCGGATGTCCTGCATCAGCTCGGTGTCCAAAAGCGCCATCAGGTCAAAGCGGAAGCCATCCATGTGGTATTCCTGCGCCCAGTACAGCACCGAGTCGAGGATGTACCGCCGGCACATGCTCCGCTCGCTGGCCAGGTCATTGCCGCAGGCCGACCCGTTGGACGGGCTGCCGTCAGGGTCCTGGCGGTAGAAGTACCAGGGCTCGGTGCGCCACAACCAGGAATCCAGCCGGTAGGTGTGGTTGTACACCACGTCCATGATGACCCGGAACCCGGCCGCGTGCAGCGCCTGGACCGCTTCCTTCAGCTCCCGGATGCGCACCGCCCCGTCGGTGGGGTCGGTGGCGTAGCTGCCTTCGGGCAGGTTGTAGTTCACCGGGTCGTACCCCCAGTTGAAGGCGGTGGGGTCGGTCTCCGGCACCGAGCCGAAGTCGAACACCGGCATCAGCTGCACATGGGTCACCCCCAGCCGGCGCAGGTAGTCCAGCCCGGTGGGGTGGACACCGTCCCCGTTCAGGGTGGTGCCCCGCAGGGTCAGGGCCTTGTACTTGCCCCGCCATGCTTCTGGCACCCCGCTGGCGGGATCGTGGGAAAAATCCTTCACATGCAGTTCGTAGATGATCTCCTCGGCCGTCCGGGGCGGGGCGGCGTCCTCGGCCCAGCCGTCCGGGTCGGTGCGGGCCAGGTCGATGACCATGCTCCGGGCTCCGTCCACCCCGGCGGCTTTGGCCCAGGGGTCGGCGGTGCGGCGGGCGGTGCCCTCCCGGTCGGTCACGATATACTCATAATACCATCCATCCCAGTCGCCGTCCAGCTGCTGCAGCCACACACCGCGCCCGGCGCGGCGCAAAGGCAGGGTCTGTTCGGCCTGCCCGCCGCTGCCGACCCGGTACAGGCGCAGGCTCACCGCCCGGGCGGTGGGGGCCCACAGCGCGAACCGGGTGCAGGCGGGGCTGTACAGCGCGCCCAGCGGGCCTTCGTAGTGGTAGCTGCGTGCGAACGCCCGGGAGTCGTACAGGCGTTTGCGGTTGCATTGTGTCATGGTTTGCATGGGAACCGTCCTTTTCTCAAAGATAAACACGAAAAGCTGCCGGCCCGCAAAGCAGGCGCTCGGCGGTCCGGCAGCGGGCAGGAGCGGCGAAAGATCAGCCTTTGACAGCGCCGGCCATACCGTTGACGTAATATTTCTGCAGCTTCAGGAACAGGATGGCGATGGGAATGGAGATCAGCACCGCACCGGCCGCAAAGCTGGTGTACCAGTTGTCGATGTACTCCTTTTCCAGCATCCGCCACAGCCCGATGGCCACGGTGTACTGGTCCGAGTTGGCCCGGCAGATGACCTTCGCAAAGATGAAGTCCACCCAGGGGGCGGTGAAGGAGGTGAGGATCTGGTAGATGACGATGGGCTTGGACAGCGGCAGGATGATGCGGGTGAAGATCTGCCACCGGGTGCAGCCGTCGATGAGGGCGGCCTCGTCCAGTTCTTTGGGCATCGTGTCAAAGAAGCCCTTGATGATCTGGAAGCCCAGCGCCGCGCCGCCGGAGTAGCACAGGATCAGCGCGATGCGCACGTTGTTGCCTTCGGTCAGGCCGATGGCCTTGAGGATGAAGTAGACGGCCACCATCGACATGAAGCCGGGGAACAGCCCCAGGATCATGGCCATGTTCATGTAGGGCTTGCGCAGCTTGAAGCGCAGGCGGCTCAGGCAGAAGGAGGCCGACAGCACGAAGAAGCTGGACAGCAGGCAGGAGAAGATGGCGATGATCAGGGTGTTCATGAACATCTGGGGAAAGTTGAGGATGGTGGTGTCGGTGAACAGCTTGATGTAGTTGTCCAGCGTGTAGGTTTTGGGGAAGAAGCTGGACACATAGCTGCCCTTCTCGCCGCGGAAGCTGGTCAGGATGACCCACAGCACCGGGAACATCCAGATCGCCGCCAGAATGGCCAGAATGGTGTGGACGATGATGTTGTTGCGCAGCTTGATCCCCTTGGCGCTTTTCTGTTTCATGCTCAGATGCCTCCTTCTTCACGGTAGGACTTGCTGTTGCGGTAGGTGAGCAGCGAACCGATGGCCAGGATGATGAAGGTCAGGATGCCGACGACCGCGCCCACATTGTAGTACTGCTTGTCGATGGTCAGCTTGTACAGCCAGGTGACCAGCAGGTCGGTGCTGCCGGCGGTGGAGGCCAGGTCGGTGACCGGGTCGCCGCCGGAAAGCAGGTAGATGACGTTGAAGTTGTTCACGTTGCCGGTGAAGGTGGCGATCAGGTAGGGGGTGGTCACATACAGCATGTAGGGCAGCGTGATGCGGAAGAAGGTCTGGAAGGCGTTGGCGCCGTCCACCTTGGCGGCCTCGTACAGTTCGGTGGGGATGTTCTGCAATACGCCGGTGAGCTGCAGCAGGGTGTAGGGCACGCCCACCCAGATGTTGATGACGATGACGGTGACCCGCGCCCAGGTGGGGTCGGTGAAGAAGGGAAGGCTGGCACCCTCGGCAATGACGCCCAGCTCACGCAGCAGCACGTTGACGGCGCCGTCCGGCTGGAGCATCGTGCGCATGATCAGCAGCGAGACGAACATCGGCACCGCACAGGGCAGCACGAAGCAGAAGCGCCAGAACCCTTTGGCCTTGGTCTCCTTGCGGTTGATGACGATGGCCAGGATCATGCCGGCGATGTAGTTGGTGAAGGTGGCGAAGAACGCCCAGACCAGCGTCCAGACCAGCACGCTCCAGAAGGTGGAGCCCAGCACCGAGTTGGAATCGAAGAGGGTGGCGAAGTTCTGCAGCCCGACCCAGTCGAACAGCACCAGATGGTTGTCGATCTTCGAATAGTTGGTGAAGGCCATGCAGATCATGAAGACCAGCGGCAGGATGGTCAGCGCGCCGATAAAGATCATCGGCGGGGTCATCAGCAGGCGATAGAGGTTGTCGTCCAGCAGGCTCTTCAGGTCTTCGGCCAGGGTATTCAGGTGTTTGCCGGCTTTGTCCAGGCATTCGGCCTTGTAGGCGCTTTTCAGGGTGCCGCGCCAGATCCAGAACATCACGCCGGTCAGGATGATGGTGGCCAGGCCGTACAGCAGCAACAGGATCGACTGGTCGCCCTGGGTGTAGGTGAACACCTGCAGCTCCTCGTTCCAGACTTCCTGGCGCTCCACCGTGCCCAGGCTGCCCAGCATGGCCAGGTTGTGGAAGCCGGACAGCACCATAAAGGCGATGTAGGCGATTTCCGCCGCCAGGAACAGCAGCCCCTTGGCCACCTGTTTGTGCATCATATTGCCAAAACCCATCACGAGCGCCGAAACACGTGTTTCGGTGCTGCCCTCCCGGAGGGCAGCAAGGCAGGTGTAAGGGGTGGCGAATTCCAGATTGCGGCGCATTTTTGCCGCACTGATCGCATTCATCCGTAAATCCTCCTCTCGCTTCAGGAAATGCCGTCGCTGTTCATGGCGTCGTTCATGGCGGCGGTCTGTTCGGCGGCGTTGTCGTGGGTGATGGTCCCGTTGCGGATGCCCTTGCCCATGTTCTCCACCGGCGTCCAGCAGTTGCTCATGGCCGGCACGAAGGGCTGCAGCACCGAGGTGCGGTCGAAGGTGTCGTTCTGGGCCGCCACCAGCGGGTCCTCGGCAATGGCCGGGTCGGCCAGCAGGGTGGTGTTGCAGGGAATCACGTTGCGCAGCTCATAGTGCAGCTGCTGGGCTTCGGCCGAACCCAGGTAGATGGCCAGCTCCACCGCCTGCACCGGGTACTCGGTGTTGGAGTTCACCGCGATGGCCTTGCTGCCGGCGTAGGCGTACATCTGCTTTTCCTCGCCGTTCAGCGTGTAGGTGGGCAGGGCGGCCACGCCCATGTCGTCGCCCAGGATCTCCTGGATGGAGGCGGCGTCCCAGCTGCCGGTGAAGATGGCGTTGATGCTGCCGTCCCGCAGACCGGCCATGCCGGACCCGTCGGCGTCCACCGCAAAGTTGGGGTTGTTGTACAGGTCGATCAGGTAGTCGGTCACCGCCGCGGCGTTTTCGCCGCCGAAGTCGGCGCCCAGCTCCTCCTGGGTGCCGTCGCCGAACAGCGTGCAGCCGTTGCCGAAGTAGAAGGCCGGCAGATACCAGGAGTTGGTGAAGGGGAAGCTGACCACGCCCTTCTCCAGCATGGTGTCCAGGCTCTTCACGTCCTCCTCGGTAAAGACGCTCTTGTCATAGTACATGAACCAGGTGTTGGTGGTGAAGGGCACGCCGTAGATGTAATCGTCCAGCGTCAGGCTGTCCACCAGGCTTTCGCTGTTGGTGGCGCGGATCTCGTCGGCATACTTGCCGCCGAACTTGGCCAGGGCGCCGGCGTCGGTCAGGGTGGTCAGGGTGTCGTTGGCGAACATGAACACGTCGGCGCTGGCCTCGGCGTCCTGACTGACGGTGCCGGCGGCGGTGGCCTCGTCCGCCACGCCGTAGACAAAGGTGATGTCCCACTCGGGGTGCATCTCGGCGAACTTCTCACAGCAGGTCTGCAGCCATTCGCCGCTGTCTTGGGACTGGTCCTCCGACGGGCTCCAGACCATCAGGCGGACGTTCTCGGTGCCGCTGTTGCCGGAACAGCCCGAAAGCAGACCCGCCAGGGAAGCCCCTGCCAGGGTCAGGGCAAGGGCCGCGGACAGTTTTTTACGCATTTGGCATTCCTCCATCCAAAAGCAGAGTTGTTGCGGGCGGTGAACGTTTCGAAATGTTTCGCTAGTTCAAAATATGGGCCAAAATTTGGCGTTCGTCAAGGGATTATTTCGAGTATTTGAATAATTCGTGAACAATGCACAACAACGCTCGACCGTTATTGTCCAGTTTCACAAAAGAGGGAACGAAACTTCGCAACGAAACTTTTCCCTGTAAGACCGCCTTCCGCCGCGGAATTGCACTTTGGGGCCGGAAAGTGTATAATAAATACAAATCTGCTGTGAAATGGAGGATGCTGTCATGGCCACCATGGAGGACATCGCCAAGCGACTGGGCGTATCCAAGGGGACCGTTTCCAAAGCGTTCAACGGGGCGCCGGACATCAGCGCAACATTGCGAAAAACCATCCTGGAGACCGCCGTCGAGCTGGGCTATACCCGGGCGCGGCGGGGGGCGGTGCGAACGCTCTGCGTCTTTATTGAAAACATGGCCTATGCCGGGCCGGAGGATTTCGGCTGGGACATTATCACCGGCTTCCGCCAGATGGCCGAGCCCGCCGGGTACGAGGTGCGGGTGGTGGACCTGACCGAAGAGACCCAGAAATCCATCCCCTATGAGGAATACATGCTGCAGGAAGGCTGCCTGGGGGCGCTGTTCCTGGGTATGACCCTCAACGACCCCTGGCGCCGGGACCTGCACACCAGCCATACCCCGGCGGTGCTGTACGACAACCTGATCCAGCCCAACTCCACCGTGGCCACGCTGGGCATGGACAACAACGAGGCCATCGGCCAGGCGGTGGCGGCTTTGCAGGCGATGGGCCACCGCAAGGTGGGCTACCTGAGCAGTGCGCTGGGGTCCCACATCTACCGGGTGCGGTACAAGAGCTTTTTTAACGCGCTGCGCCAGAACGGCCTGCCCGACGACCCGGCGCTGGCGGGCACCAGCTTCTTCTCCTCCGAAACGCTGGACGCCCACCTGCCCCGGCTGCTGGACCAGGGGGTCACCGCCATCCTGTGCAGCTCCGACCTGCTGGCCCACACCGTCATGATCCGTTGCCAGGAACTGGGTCTGCGCATCCCCCAGGACCTGAGCATCATGGGCTTTGACGACCTGCCCTTCTGCGCCCACACCGCACCGCCGCTTTCCACCATCCGGCAGGACCGGCTGCAGATCGGCAAAAGCGGCTTCTACGCCCTGTCCAGCCTGCTCAACCAGGTGCCGATCAGCAGCTTTCTGCTGCACGCCCGTCTGGTGCTGCGCGGCTCCACCGGACCGGCGCCGGAGGCGCCCCCCGGCGGCAAGGTGCGCGCCCCGGCATAAGGGAGCGCAGCAAAGGAAAAAGCGAGGACCTCGGCCGAGGTCCTCGCTTTGTTTTGTCTGTTTGTAATTTCCGATCCGGGGCGGCAGGCTCAGCGCCGGCGCACCGCAAAGCCGAACACCGTGCCGCACACCCCGCCCACGATGTGCATGAAGTTGGCCACGTTGTCCTGGACGAAGAGGATGTCGTAGATCTGCTGCCCCAGGTAGAGCGCCGCCACCAGGATCAGGGTCAGCGGGATGCAGCCGCCCCGGGAGCCGGCCAGGCTGGACAGCATGATGAGCATGAAGACGATGCCCGACGCCCCCAGCAGCGCCGAACCGGGGAAGAGCAGGCACTGCAGCACCCCCGACACCACCGCCGTGAAGGCGATGCCCAGCAGCAGGGTGCGGCTGCCGTACTTTTCCTCCAGCGGCGGGCCCACCACCAACAGCAGCAGCATGTTGCCCATAAAGTGGTTCCAGTCGGCGTGGCCCAGCACATGGCAGAACAGCCGCACATAGAACAGCGGGTCGGTCAGCGAAGACCGGTACACGCTGAACAGGTGGCTGGTGGTCCAGCCGTCGGTGGCCCGGTTCAGGATCAGCGCGGCCAAAGCCAGCAGAAAAAAGGACAGGGTGACCGGGGCGTTGTATTGAAAGCTGATGGTGCGGCGCTTCATAACATAAGTCTCCTTGGCGGTGGCAAAATCTGTCGCCGTCGGCGGACATGTGCCGACGATGGCGACACCGACAGGGAAATTTTGCGGCAAATTGTGTGCGAGGAGCTTTGCTCCGAGTGCGCGATTTGCCGTAAAATTTTGTCGAAGAGGATACACAAGGGGAAACAGCCGCGTTAGGCAATTGCCGTGCGCGGCTGTTGCCCCTTGTGCAGCGTGGCGAGTTTCTCGACACGCTGAGACGCCCCGGGCCCTGGGGCCCGGGGCGCACAGGCGTATGCCGAAATCCGATCAGGATTGCTGGATCTGCCGGTGTTCGCGCAGGGTGCGCTCCTTCTGGTGCTGCAGCGAAGCCGCCACGAAAGCCTTGAACAGCGGGTGGGCGCGGTTGGGGCGGCTCTTGAACTCGGGGTGGAACTGCACGCCGATGTGGAACTGCCGGTCGGGCAGCTCCACGGCCTCCACCAACCGGCCGTCGGGGCTGGTGCCGGCAATGACCAGGCCCTTCTCCTGCAGTTCGGCGCGGAAGTCGTTGTTGAACTCGTACCGGTGGCGGTGCCGTTCGTCGATCTCGTCCCGGCCGTAGCAGTCGTGCATGTGGGTGCCGGGGGCCACCAGGCAGGGGTACCGGCCCAGGCGCATCGTGCCGCCCTTGGGGATGTTGCCCTGCTGGTCGGGCATCAGGGCAATGACGTTGTGGGCGCCGTCGGGGGTGAACTCGCTGGAATTGGCGTCGGCATAGCCGGCCACATTGCGGGCAAACTCCATCACCATGATCTGCATGCCCAGGCAGATGCCGAAATAGGGGATGTTCTGCTCACGGGCATACCGGGCGGCCTGGATCATCCCCTCAATGCCCCGGTCGCCGAAGCCGCCGGGCAGGATGATGCCGTCCACGTCGGCCAGCTCCTCGCTGCAGCGCTCCTGGTCCACCAGCAGCTCGCTGTCCACCCAGCGGATGTCCACCTTGCTCTCGGTCTCAAAGCCCGCATGGTACAGGCTCTCCATCACGCTCAGGTAGGCGTCGTGCAGCTTCACATACTTGCCCACCAGCGCGATGGTGCAGTTGCGGCTGCGGGTGGCGATGCGGCTGATCAGCTCCTTCCACTCGGTCAGGTCGGAAGCAGGGGTCTCCAGGTGCAGCTGCCGGGCCACCACGTCGGTCAGGCCGGCGGCTTCCAGCATCAGCGGGCACTCGTACAGGCTGGGAAGGGTCAGGTTCTCGATGACGCAGTCGGGGCGCACGTTGCAGAACATGCTGATCTTGCGCTTGATGTCGGCGCCCACGCTGCCGTCGGCCCGCAGCACGATCACGTTGGGGGTGATGCCCATGCCCTGCAGCTCCTTGCAGGAATGCTGGGCGGGCTTGGACTTGTACTCGTTGGAACCGGAGATGTAGGGCACCAGCACCACATGGATGTAGCAGCAGTTTTCCGGCCCCTGCTCCACCCCCACCTGGCGGATGGCCTCCAGGAAGGGCTGGCTCTCGATGTCGCCGGTGGTGCCGCCGATCTCGGTGATGACCACGTCGGCCTCGGTGCTCTTGGCCAGGTTGTAGATGTAGCTCTTGATCTCGTTGGTGATATGCGGGATGATCTGCACGGTCTGGCCCAGGTAGGCGCCCTGACGTTCTTTGTGCAGCACGTTCCAGTACACCTTGCCGGTGGTCAGGTTGGAGTACTTGTTCAGATTTTCGTCAATGAAGCGCTCGTAATGCCCCAGGTCCAGGTCGGTCTCGGTGCCGTCATCGGTCACAAACACCTCGCCGTGCTGCAGCGGGCTCATGGTGCCGGGGTCCACATTGATATACGGGTCCAGCTTCTGGGACGCCACCTTCAGCCCGCGGGTCTTGAGCAGGCGCCCCAGGCTGGCCGCCGTGATGCCCTTGCCAAGGCCGGACACGACACCGCCGGTAACAAATACATACTTCGTAGCCATTGCACATCCTCCACGCATCAGTTCGGTAAACATATATGGAATCATTATACACTGGCCCTGCCGGGTTTGGCAAGGCATTGGCCCCAAAACCGGCGAAAATGTACATACCTGGCAAAAAGCCCCGGCGGAATCTGTTCGAATTGGCAGGGCGCCGCCGTTTTCCCCTGCGCAGCGCGGCGGTTTCCGCTTGTGCGGCGTGTCCGGCTTCCCGACACAACAAGACCGCCCCGGCCTGCCGTGGGCGGGGGCGGTCTCAGTCTTCCTCCTGGGCCTGTTCCAGAATCTTCTGGGCGATCTCGCCGCGGCTGCGGCGGCTGTCCATGGCCTGCTTCTCGATCATCCGGTGGGCAGCGGCCTCGGTCATGCCCCGGTGCTCGATCAAAAAGCACTTGGCCCGGTCTACCAGCCGCAGCTGGGCGATCTTGTCGGCCAGGCGGTCGTTTTCGGCCCGCAGGCCGTCCATGCGGTGGTAGCAGCTGGCCGCCATCTGCACGGCCTGGCGGAACTGCAGCGCCGTGAAGGGCTTGCTCAGCACCAGCACGCCCTGGCCTTGCAGGGTGTCGGCCACCTGTTCGGCGGTGCCGGCCTTGGCCAGCAGAATCACCCCGGCATGGGTGAGTTCCACCGCATGCAGGGCCAGCTCGTGGCCGAACTCGTCGGGCAGCGGGCTGTTGACCACCACCACGGCAAAGTCCCGGCCGTCCAGGCGGCGGCGCGCTTCGCCCCCGCTGGCGACCATCACCGGCCGGGGGAACCCCAGCTCGGCCAGGTGGCGGGCCAGATATTCGTTGGAGTGGGTGCCTGCGGAGGCGATCAAAGCCAATGCCAATCCTGGTCCTCTCCTTCCGGTCTCGGGTCTTGGCGGGCGCTCACAGCACCAGGAAGCAGTTTTCCCGCTCCCAGGCAGCCGGGTCCGGCGCCTGCTCATAGGCGATGCACAGCTGGGTCTGATACTCGAAGTATTTGTTCATCACGGCCAGCGGCAGCTCCCCGGCCACAAACTCGCTCTGGGCCGCCACCGTGATGGCCTCCCGCAGGCTGCGGGGCAGGCTTTCCAGCCCGGCCGCGGCGTCGGGGTGGAAAAGGTTGCGGTCCACCGGCTCGGGCAGCGGCAGCTCCCGCCGGATGCCGTCCAGCCCGGCGGCCAGGATCATCCCGATCACCAGGTAGGGGTTGCAGGCCGGGTCGGGGCTGCGCAGCTCCAGGCGGCAGAAATCCCCGCTGGCCGAGGGCAGCCGCACCAGCTGGCTGCGGTTCTGCCGGCTCCAGCTGATGTACTGGGGCGCCTCGCAGCTTCCGAACCGCTGGTAGCTGTTGGGGACCGGGTTGCAGAAGGCCGTCAGCTCCCGGGAATGGGCCAGCAGCCCTGCGATGAAGTGCCCGGTCTCGGTGTCGGGGCCCACCGGCAGGGCGAACAGGTTCTGTTTGTCCCGGATCAGCGAAAGGTTCACATGCAGCCCGCTGCCGGCCTGGTTGGCCAGCGGTTTGGGCATGAAGCTGGCAAACAGCCCGTTGCGCCCGGCAATGGCCTTGACCGTGCTCTTGAAGGTGTTCAGGTTGTCCGCCGCCTGCAGGGCGGGGGCGTACAGAAAATCCACCTCGTTCTGGCCGTGGCCGCTTTCATGGTGGCTGTGCTGGGGGCGCAGGCCCATATCCTCCAGCGCAAAGCAGATCTCCCGGCGGATGTTCTCGCCCTTGTCCAGCGGCGCAATATCAAAGTATCCGCCCCGGTCCATCGGGATCTTGGTGGGGTTGCCGTGCTCGTCGGTCTCAAAGAGGTAAAACTCGCATTCGCAGCCCACATTGCAGGCAAGCCCCATGGCCCGGGCCCGGTCCACCACGCTCTGCAGATAGCCGCGGCAGTTGCCCTCAAAGGGGCGCCCGTTGGGCAGCCGGATGTCGCAGTACATCCGCATGACCCGCCCTTCGGTCGGCCGCCAGGGCAGAATGGTCATGGTGTCGGGGTCGGGCCACAGCACCAGGTCGCTCTCCTCGGTGTGCAGGAACCCGGCGATGGAACTGCCGTCAAAACAGATCCCGTGCTCAAACACATAGGGCAGCTCGCTGGAATAGACCGAGATATTCTTCTGGTTGCCGAAGATGTCGCAGAAGGCCAGGCGGACAAACTTGACGTCGTTGTCCTCCACATAGTTCAGAATGTCCTGTGCGGTGTGCTTCATAGGGAAAATCCTCGCATTTGATAAACTTGAAAGGCCCACCGGCGGGGGCGGGCCTTTCAAGCGGTGTAAGAAAACAACGGGCGGCGGCTTCCTGCAGGATGCAGCGGCGGACCGCCGCCCGCCTGGAAAAAGGAGAATCGCTCAGTTCAAAGGCCCGGACTCACTCGGTATAGAACAGCAGGCGGCTGTAGCAGGGCAGCGGCCAGTAGTCCTCGTCGCACAGTTCCTCCGCCTCGTCGGCCGCGGCGCGCAGCCGGGCCATCGCGGGCAGAACCTCGTCATGGAAGGCGTGGGCCTTGGCAGCCTCGTCCTCCAGGGCGCTGACCTTGTCGGTCACGGCCTTCAGCGCGTCGGCCGCGTCGGACATCTCGTCGGTATAGCGGGACAGGGCGGTCAGCAGCCTGGTCTCGGCCCGGGTGCTCAGGCTCTCGCTCACCGTCTGCTTGGCGGCGGCGGTGGAGGCCACATCCCCCATGTAGGTGGTGGCGGCGGGGATCAGCTGCTTGTTGGCGATCTTCAGCATCGTGCGGGCCTCGATGTTGATGACCTTGCTGTAGTGTTCCATCTCCACCTCATAGCGGGAGAACAGCTCGGTCTTGGTCAGCACGCCGAACTCTTCCATCAGGGCCACGTTCTTCGGGTCCTTCAGGGCGATCATCGCGTCGGGGGTGCACTTGCGGTTGGGCAGGCCGCGGCGGGCGGCCTCCTCCTCCCAGGCGGCCGAGTAGCCGTTGCCGTTGAAGATCACCCGGCGGTGGTCGTTCAGTGTCTGCTTGACCCAGGCCGCGGCGGCGCACTCAAAGTCGGCGGCGTCGCTGGTGGCGGCCACAAAGTCCTTCAGCGCCTTGGCCACGGCGGTGTTCAGGATGAAGTTCGCGTCGGACAGGTTCTCGTTGGAACCGGGCATACGGAACTCGAACTTGTTGCCGGTGAAGGCGAAGGGGGAGGTGCGGTTGCGGTCGGTGGTGTCCTTGCTGAACTTGGGCAGGACGTCCACGCCCAGGTCCATCTTCATCTTGACCGGGCCGGCGTAGGGGGAGTCGGAGGCGATGGCGTCGATGACGGCTTCCAGCTCCTCGCCCACAAAGATGGAGATGATGGCCGGGGGCGCCTCGTTGGCGCCCAGGCGGTGGTCGTTGCCGGGGGTGGCCACCGAGGTGCGCAGCAGGTCGGCGTACTCATCCACCGCCTTGATGACGGCGGCCAGGAACACCAGGAACTGCAGGTTCTCCATGGGGGTGTCGCCGGGGTCGAGCAGGTTCTCATGGCCGGCGCTGATGGACCAGTTGTTGTGCTTGCCGCTGCCGTTGACGCCTTCAAAGGGCTTTTCGTGCAGCAGGCAGACCAGGCCGTACTTGGGGGCGATCTTCTGCATCATCTCCATGGTCAGCAGGTTGTGGTCGATGGCCACGTTGGAGGTGTCGAAGATGGGGGCCAGCTCATGCTGGCAGGGGGCCACCTCGTTGTGCTTGGTCTTGGCGGGCACGCCCAGCTTCCACAGCACTTCGTCCAGCTCCTTCATGAAGGCGGACACCTGGGGCCGGATGGTGCCGAAGTAGTGTTCTTCCAGCTCCTGGCCCTTGGCGGCCGGCGCGCCGAACAGGGTGCGGCCGGTGAGGATCAGGTCCTGCCGGGCCTCGTAGTCCTCCTTGCGCACCAGGAAATACTCCTGCTCGGGGCCGACGGTGGTGGTGACATGGGCGGTCTCCTTGCCGAACAGCTTGAGGATGCGCTGTGCCTGGACGGACAGCGCCTTCATCGAGCGCAGCAGGGGGGTCTTTTTGTCCAGCGCCTCGCCGGTGTAGCTGACGAAGGCGGTGGGGATGCACAGCACGTCGTCCTTGACGAAGGCGTAGCTGGTGGGGTCCCAGGCGGTGTAGCCGCGGGCCTCGGCGGTGGCGCGCAGGCCGCCGGAGGGGAAGGAGGAGGCGTCCGGCTCGCCCTTGATGAGCTCCTTGCCGGAAAATTCCATGATGGCGGTGCCGTCCGGCTGGGGGCTGACAAAACCGTCGTGCTTCTCGCTGGTGATGCCGGTCAGCGGCTGGAACCAGTGGGTGTAGTGGGTGGCCCCCTGTTCAATGGCCCAGCGCTTCATGACGCTGGCCACCACGTTGGCCACATCCAGGTCCAGGGGCTGGCCCTTCTCGATGGTCGCCTTCAAGCTCTTGTAGGTAGAACTGGGCAGGCGCTCACGCATTTCGTGTTCGTTAAAGACTTTGCTGCCGTAGATCTCCATAACGGTTGCTGCCATACTTCCAAAACTCCTTTCACACAGCGCAGGGGGACCCTGCAGGCCCGTCTGCGGCGGGCGGCGGCCGGCCTGGATGTTCCGCAAGGGGGCCGGCAAAACAAAAAGACGCTGCGAATCACTTCGCAGCGCCCTTGCTGTATGCCCCTATTATACGGGCTGAAACCGGAAAATGCAACTGGCGGTTTGACCAAATCGACGCCGCTCACCGGGCAAAAACTGGGGCATTTGCCCGGCGCGCCGCCGCAGAGACCGGCCGGCGCCGAAACGGATCAAAATGAAACGCCCGGCTGCGTGTTAAGCTGCCGCCCCGGTACGGCGCCGCCGGTGCACCGCCGCCGCCAGGGTGCCGGCGATGCAGACAAGGCTGGCGGCGTCGGCCAGGCGCCAGAACCAGAAGCCCGCGAACCGCACCGTTACGGTGCCGCTGTACCCGGCGGGCAGGGTGACGGTCAGGTAGCCGTCCTGCCGGCCCATCTCCGCGCCGCCGGAGGAATCGGTCAGGGTGTAGCCGGGGTAGGCGAACAGCGGCAGCAGCACGGTGGCCGGTTCCTCGCCGCTGTTGGCGGCGGTGAACTGCACCGACAGCGCACCCCGGGTCACGGCCTGGGCGCTCACCCCTTCGGGGAAGACCGGGTCGCTGCCCTGGTAGTCCTCCTCGCTGATGGCGTCCGGCCGGTCGTAGGGCAGGTATTCGCCGCCGGCCACCTGCTCCTTCAGGGTGCTCAGGCTGGAAAGGCTCTGGTAGTCCAGCCGAGGGCTGGTGGAGCAGGTCTGGTACATCAGATACCCGGCGGGCAGCAGGGTCAGCAGCACCAGGGCGCCGGCCGCCGGGCGGGCCAGCTCGGGCCGGCTGCGGCCGAACAGCGCCAGCGCACAGCAGCTGACCAGCACCAGCAGCAGGGTGGCCGGCGCCAGGAACCGCCAGGCAAACTGCAGTTTGCCGAGAATGCCCGACAAAGCGGCGCCCACCGGGTCCTTCCGCAGCGAAAGGTCATACCAGGGGAACAGGGTGCTGGCCATCCAGATCCCCAGCGCCCCGAAACCCAGCGCCCAGCCGCCCAGCCGCAGCGCCCCGCGGTCGGCCCGGCGCACGGCCGGGTCCAGCAGGGCCAGCAGGAACAGCCCGGCGCCCAGCCCCAGCGCCAGCCCCACCGACAGCGGCATCTCGCCGGCCATGCCGCCGGCCAGGGTGCTGGCGTAGCCTTCGCCGGTGGCGGCGTCCATGTTGCCGCCGCCGAACATCATGAAGATCTGGGCCGGCCAGGCCGCGCTGTCATACAGGTCGGCGGCGCTGTACCGGCCGCTGATGCGGCAGGCCCCGGCGGCCATGTACTGGGCCAGCGGCACCAGGAACCACAGGTTCCAGCCCAGCGCGGCCCCGGCGGCTTTGCACAGGCCGACAAACACCGGCCGGCGGAAGGTGCGCTTTGCGGCGAACAGGCAGAACAGCAGGCAGAACAGCCCGGCCATCAGGGTGGTGAGCAGGTGGGTCTGCAGCAGCCCGGTAAAAGCCACGGCCAGCGGCACCCAGCACCAGGGCAGGGCCCGGGGGCTGTCCGCCGGCTGGGTGTAAAGGCGCCACAGCCCGTACACCACCAGCGGCAGGAAGATCATGGCCGAATATTCCCCCACCGAAGCCCGCATGTAGATGTTGGTCAGCCGGTACAGCGAGAGCACATACAGCGCGGTGCCCGCCAGCGCCAGCGGTTCGCTGCGCAGCATCCGCCGCAGCACATGGCGGGTGACCAGCGCGGTGGCCAGGGTGACGGCGGCCACATACATCCGGTAGACCGCCTGCAGCGAAAAGCCCAGGATGCGCAGCACCGCCGCCGGGTAGAGCAGCAGATCGGCGTACATCAGGCTGAAGGGATAGCCGCGGCCGTCCAGCAGCTCGGGGTCCATCCGCACCGGGAACTGCCCGGCCAGCAGCCCGGCTTTCAGCCCCTCGATCCGGCTCAGGTGAACGGTCAGGTCGTGGCCGTAGGTCAGGTAGTCCAGCCCCAGCGGCAGGCAGGCCACCGCCACGATGCCCAGCAGCGCCACGGCGCTGTACCGGGCCTTTACCGGGATGTTCCGGGGCAGCCGGCGGGCGGCGGCCAGCAGCACCAGGTCCGCCAGCAGGAAAAACACCAGCCCGGTGAGGAAGTGGACATAGGCGAAGGAATGGGTGGGGACGATCTGCGCCCCCGTGATGAAGATGACCTGCCCCTCGCCGCAGTCGGCGTAAAAGCTCAGCTGCAGGGTGTCGCAGCCATGGTCCAGCCACAGCGGAAAGCTGGCGCTGGTGTAGCCGGGTTTCAGGGCGGTCACGTCATAGCGGGCGGTGGGCACCACCTCGTCCAGCAGTTTCACCCGCCCGGGGCTGCCGTTGTTCACATAGTTCACGACCACCTGGTAGCTGCCGGCTTCCAGGTCCAGCCAGCGGGTGGTGGCAAACTGGCCCACATAGTTTTCCACCTGGGTGCCGCGGCTGTCGTTCAGCGCCGTCTCGGTATACGGAATGATCAGGTCCGGCGTCACCTCCACGGCGGTGCCGGCGCCCCAGTCCAGCGCCAGCCGGCCCAGCAGAAAGACCGCCTCCAGCGCCAGCAGGACCGCCAGCCACCAGTTTTTGCGGGTGAACCGTTGCTTCAGTTGCTCCATTGCGCCCCGTCCTCTCTCGCCGCGGTCAGCCGCGGGTCTTTTCCCAGTATTCGCCCATGCTGGCGCCGGGCTGCCCGGTCACCTCGTCGGCCAGGTAGCGCCCCAGCCCGCAGCTGGCGGGGTCCCAGGCCCGGGCCGCCTGCTCGGTGGGGAATTCCACCTCGGCATAGAAAAAACCGCCGGGCTGGCCGGGGTCCACCTCGTTGACCTCCAGCACCAGCCCTTCCGGCAGCAGATAGCTGCGCCGCTCCTTGCGGATCAGCGGCTTGCCGATGAGTTCCTCCAGCTGTGCGAAAAGCTCCGGGCCGATCTCGGTCTCCACCTCGGGCCGGCTGAGCCCGGTGGGGTCGGGCGCACCCTTGAAGCAGAGCACCAGCGCCGTGGGCCCGCCTTCCAGCGCTTCCCGCCGGATGCGCACGGTGGGCCGCACGCAGAGGTATCCCTGGTCCATGATGTGGGTGCGCACCGGCCGCAGCCCCCGGGGCCAGTCGGTCACCATCCATTTCCGTTCGATCTCCATGCCGTACCCTCCTTACACCAGCACGTCCTTGATGAGCAGCGAAAGCCCGCCCCCGGCGCTGTGGATGAACTCCACCGCGTCGTCGCTGTTGCACAGCTCGGCCGGAATCTTGATCTCGATGCCGCTCTCGGTCTTGAAACTGCGGCTCTCCATCCGCCGCATCCGCGCCGGGCTCACCGTCACCCGGTCGTCGGGGGCCACGCCGGTCTCGGCCAGCGCCTCGTCAAAGTCCTGGACCGCCAGCGGGTATTGTTCCTCAATGCGGGCGCGCACATCCTCCACCGCGATGGTGTTGTCCACGGCCTGGTTGCGCACCATCAGCCCCACGGCGGTCTCGGTGCCGCCGTCAAAGGGGGGCACGTCCTCCAGGCTTTCGGCCTCGGGGTAGGCTTTCTGCACGGCGGCCACGGCGGTCTCGCACACCGCCTTCAGCTTCTCCTTTTCCGGCAGGGCCTGGGCGCAGCCGAATACATGGGTGGACAGGTACACGTCCTTCTTTTCGTCCAGCTGGTAACGCTTTTCGATCAGCCGGATGGTATAGTTGGCCCGGTCAATCAGTGCGGCCTCGTCCGCTTTGGGGGTGCCGGGCAGCAGGGTGCGCTGGGGGGCGATGGTGCTGCACTGGCCGTTGCCCAGTACGGTGGTGGCGTGGGTATAGCCGGGGCGGTAGTTCAGCTTGAGCACCCCGTAGTAGGGCACCCCCTCCACCGTGAAATCCGCCACGGCCAGGTCCCCCGAAGGGATGCCCGGGTACTGGAGCTGCTGCTCAAAGATCACGCCGGCGATGCGGCGGGAGATGTCGATGAAATCCTGGTTGTGCTGCAGTTCCTGCAAAAAGGCGGAATCCGGCAGGAAGGCGCAGTTTTTGCCGTCGTCGCTGACGAAGGCTTTTTCCAGGCAGGCGGTGAAATAGTCGAACAGGTCGGCGTTGAGCTCCATCGGCCGGTCGGACAGCACCGGTTCCGAGGCGCCGGCGTCCAAAAGGTGATAGATGACCTGGTTGAGTTTGACTTCCATGGGTTCGGCTCCTTTGCAGCGAATGAATCGGGGTTCTGGCCTGGCGGGCAGCCGGGCCCCGCCGCTGTGCGCCGCGGCGGAAAGGCGGCGCCCCGCGGGCGGGTGCTGCCCAATGGTACCATATTTTGGGGCGGATGAACAGGGGATAGGGGGCGCTGTGCGGCATAGGATACATCGAAAGGAGGCGAAAGCCATGCAAGACCATGAGATCTGCAATGCCACCGACCTGCGCCCCGCCCCGCCGGACCCGCTGCGCCCGGCGCCGGAGCACACCCCCCGTTACGACGAGACGCTGCGCCGCACGGCGCCTTCCCGCCAGAAATCGGCCCGCGCCTTTCTGGAAGGGCGCAGCCCCGGCGTGATGCAGAGCTACGCCCCCGGCGCCGAAGCCGGGGCGGACGGCTGGGTGGAGGACGACGAGACCGTCCGCCGCCTGATGCACTGGAGGGAGGAAGCCATCTACTGAGCGGCCGGGCCCGCCCCGGCAATGCGCGACCGGCCTGCCGGGAAACCCGGCGGGCCGGTCGGCGTTTGTCAGGGCATCACGAAACCCGGCTCCCCGGGCAGGATCACCCCGTTGTTTTTCAGCAGGGCGCGGAATTCCTCCTCGCTCATGGTAAAGATGACCTCCTTGATCATGGCCATCTCGTGCAGCACCACCTGCCAGGGCGCGCCGTCCGGCTGCTGCAGAAACAGCAGCCCGCTCACTGGGCCCAGCGCCTGCACGGCCTCGTCGGCCAGCAGGCTGGGGGCCGGGCGCAGGAAATAGTGGTCCACCATCCGCCCGTCGGCAAAATCATGCTCGATGGCGGCGGTCCACTCGCCCTCCTCGCGGGTGTTTTTGTACTCCATCCGCAGCTAAAGAAAGTCCGGGGGGGTCCGGCTGCCGGGCTTGGGGGTCCCTCCTTGTGCGCAGCCCCCGCCGCCTGCTGGCGGCGGGGGACTGCGGTCATCCGTGCCGGGCGGCCGGGCCGCCCGGGTATTTCGTCAGGGTCAGTTGTGCTTGTAGTAGTTGATCAGGCAGCCGTCGGCCAGAATCTGCCGTTCGGCGTCGGTCAGGGCGCCCAGCCGCAGGGTCAGCGGCCGCACCTGCCAGGTGCCGCCGGCCTCCACGGCGCTGTAGGCGGGGATCTCCTCCGCCTTGCCCAGCAGCGCGTCGCGCACGCCGGGCACAAAGACATAGCCGTCCAGCGGCAGCGCGTCCGGGTCGGTGGTCAGGAAGGGCAGCATGCCCCAGTTGATGCAGTTGGAGCGGTAGCGCTTGGTGGCGTATTCCAGCGCAAAGTTGGCCGCGCCCCCCAGCACCCGCTGGCAGGAGGCCGCCTGCTCCCGGGCGGAACCGTCGCCGGGCTTGTTGGCAAAAATGGCCGAACCGATGTTGGTGGCGGCCGGGTCCACGGTGCAGCCGGCTGCGGACAGCGCCTCATAGACCGCCCGGACCTGGGCCGGCAGCTCGCCGGCTTTGCGGGCGGCGTCCAGCGCCTGCACCGCCTTGGCGCGGCCCACATACCCCGGGTCCTTGCGGGAAAGGGTGAACTCGGCCAGCCGCAGCGGGTTGGACCGGTAGGAGGAGGTCTCGCCCGAGGGGATCAGCTCGTCGGTGGTGGTCACCGGGTCGGTGATGTGGCTGGCGATGCGCAGCAGCAGGTCGCCGCTCAGGGCGGGCTGGTCGGGCCAGTCCTTGATGTTGGGGCCGAAGCGCAGCGCCGCGTCGGGGTTCGCCTGGCCCCAGCCGTTGTACACCCGCTTGTCATACACGCCCCGGTCAAAATGGTAGGCCGGCGCCGTGTAGGGTTCGGTCACCACCTCGCTGGCGGCGGTCAGCACACCGCCGGCCGCGGCGGTGGCCGCAATGCTGCGGGCGTCCATCAGCGCCACGCCGGAGATCTGCCCTTCGCCGGGCTTGGACCCTTCCCGGTTGGGGAAGTTGCGGGTGGTGTGCCGGATGCTGAACTCGCCGTTGGCCGGGGTGTCGCCGGCGCCGAAGCAGGGGCCGCAGAAGCTCTCCCGGAAGATGCCGCCCGCCGAGACGATGTCGGCCACCGCGCCGTTCTTGACCAGCTCCAGGTAGGTGGGCATGCTGTCGGGGTAGGCGCTGAACTTGAACTCGCCGTTGCCGCAGCTCTTGCCCCGCAGAATGTCGGCCACCGCGCACAGGCTTTCGTAGGTGCCGCCGCTGCAGCCGGCCACGATGCCCTGGTCCACATGGATCTTACCGTCCTTGCCGATCTTGCTCACAAGGTCCATGTGGACCTTGCCGGACAGCTGCTCGTTGGCCCGGTCCTCGGCTTCTTTCAGGATGGTGTAGGGGTCCTGCTGCAGGGCACGGATCGGGTAGGCGTAGCTCGGGTGCATCGGCAGGGCGATCATGCACTCCACGCTGGACAGATCCAGCTCGATGCATCCGTCATAGTAGGCCACGTCGGCGGGGGCCAGCGGCCGGTAAGCCTCCGGCCGGCCGTGGCCGGCCAGGTATTCCTCGGTAACGGCGTCGGTCTGCCAGATGCTGGACCAGCAGGTGGTCTCGGTGGTCATGCAGTCGATGGCGTTGCGGCAGTCGGCCGACAGGCCGGCCACACCGGGGCCCACAAACTCCATGACCTTGTTCTTCACATAGCCGTTGGCGTAGGTGGCGCCCACCAGCGCCAGCGCCACGTCGTGGGGGCCGACGCCGGGGTTCAGCCGGCCGGTCAGGTAGACGGCCACCACCTCGGGGCAGGCCATATCGTAGGTGCGGCCCACCAGCTGCTTGGCCAGCTCGCCGCCGCCTTCACCCACGGCCATGGTGCCCAGGGCGCCGTAGCGGGTGTGGCTGTCCGAACCCAGGATCATCCGGCCGCAGCCGGCCATCATCTCCCGGTTGTAGCTGTGGATGACCGCCATGCAGGGCGGCACATAAATGCCCCCGTACTTGCGGGCAGCCGAAAGGGCAAACTGGTGGTCGTCCTCATTGATGGTGCCGCCCACCGCGCACAGGCTGTTGTGGCAGTTGGTCAGCACATAGGGCAGGGGGAACTTCTCCATGCCAGAAGCCCGGGCGGTCTGGATGATGCCCACATAGGTGATGTCGTGGCTGGTCATCGAATCAAACTTCAGCCGCAGATCCTTCATATCCGGGGCGGTGTTGTGCTCTTTCAGAATCCCGTACGCGATGGTGCCCTGGCGGGCCTGCTCCGCGCTGACCCCGGCGGGGGCGCTCTCGCTCAAAACGCCGTTGACCAGGTACACGCCTTTGTTGTGCAGTTTCATGGTACACTCCTTCGTTTCGTGGTCGTATCGCAAAGAAAATACGGACCCTCCGCATTCAGACTGTCGAAAAAATCTAAAACCGTCGCCAACCGTCGCCGGCGGCGGACAATCTCCGGCCTAAGAGCCGGACCTGCGGTCCGGTTGGCCTCCGAAACGCGCCTGCGGGCGCAGTGTGCCAACGACGGCGACACCGACAGGGAAATTTTACGGCAAATTGTGTGCGAGGAACAAAGTGACGAGTGCGCGATTTGCCGTAAAATTTTGTCGAAGGGGATACACAAGGGGAAATAGCCGCGTTAGGCAATTGCCGTGCGCGGCTGTTGCCCCTTGTGCAGCGTGTCGAGTTTCTCGACACGCTGAATACGGACCCTCCGCATTTTTTCCTTTGTAAGCTCACTACCACGAGTATACCGGTTTTGGCGGCCCTTGTCAACGAAACCAATTAACGTGAGTCGGCTTTTTGCCCGAGTAGATCTTAATAAAATAAAGCGGAAAAGCCTTGCGTGTAACATAATTTAAGAAAGACGCTTGACGAACGCGGCCTGATCCGATAAAATTAATGCCGGGGGTATCCGATACGCCCCGTAGGCGAAGCCCTGTGCGGCGGCGCGCACTTTTGCAAGGAAAGGGGAGGGTATGATGTTTTACCCCGATGTTCCGGCCCTGGAGCCGGAGGAGATCGAGCTGCTGTGCAGTGAATATGTGGCGCACAACGCCCATCTGGACCCCCGCGAGGCGGACCGGCTGGGGGTCAAGCGGGGGCTGCGCAATGCCGACGGCACCGGCGTGCTGGCCGGCATCACCAACGTGTCCAACGTCATCGGCTATGAAAAGCAGCCCGACGGCACCGTCACCCCCATCCCGGGGCGGCTGGTCTACCGGGGCATCGACATCGACACGCTGGCGGCCGAAGCCGACGCCCACGACCGCTTTATGTTTGAGGAAGTCATCTGGCTGCTGCTCTTCGGCAGCCTGCCGACGGCCGACCAGTTCGCCCGCTTCCGCAAGCTGCTGGAAAACCACCGGGAACTGCCCCGCGGTTTTGCCGACGACATGATCCTCAATTCGCCCTCGCCCAACCTGATGAACAAGATGGCCCGCAGCGTGCTGGCCATGTACAGCTACGACGAACACGCCGAGGACAACTCCCTGCCCAACATCCTGCGCCAGAGCATCAACCTGATCGCCGAGCTGCCGACCATGATGGTCAACGCCTACCAGATCAAGCGCCGGGTCTATAACCGGGACAGCATGTATTTCCACCTGCCCACCCCGGGCCAGAGCACGGCGGAGCATATCCTGTCCACCTACCGGGCGGACAAGAAGTTCACCCACGAGGAAGCCCGCCTGCTGGACCTGTGCCTGCTGGTCCATGCCGACCACGGCGGCGGCAACTGTTCCACCTTCACCTGCCGGGTGCTCTCCAGCTCCGGCACCGATACCTACGCCGCCATCTCGGCGGCCATCGGCGCCCTCAAGGGCCCCAAGCACGGCGGCGCCAACCTGAAGGTCATGCGCCAGCTGGACTACATCCTCCAGGCGGTGGAAAACCCGAAGGACGAGGGGGAAGTGCGGGAACTGCTGCGCCGCATCCTGCGCCGGGAAGCCGGCGACGGCAGCGGGCTGATCTACGGCATGGGCCATGCGGTGTACACCCTCAGCGACCCGCGGGCGCAGATCCTCAAAAACCATGCCCGTCACCTGGCCTATGAGAAGGGGTACGACGAGGAATTCGAGATGCTGTGCAGCATCGAGAAGCTGGCCCCCGGCGTCATTGCCGAGGAACACCACCGGGACAAGAAGGTCTGCGCCAACGTGGACCTGTTCAGCGGGCTGATCTACCGGATGCTCGGCATCAGCGAGGACCTGTACACCCCGCTGTTCGCCATCGCCCGCGTGCCCGGCTGGTGCGCCCATCGGGTGGAGGAAGTGGAGTTCGCCAACCGCATCATCCGCCCGGCCTACAAGTATGTGGGCGGCGACCATCCCTACACCCCGCTGGACGAGCGGTAAGGCGGACTTGCCGACGAGATCCCGCCCGGGTTTTCGGGCAATATGGCAATATATAAAAGCATACAGGGAGGCCCCGGCAAGTTTGCCGGGGCCTCTTCACAAATTCTGCCGGCAGCGCTCAAATCGCCGGCGCTGCCTCGTCTGTATGGACGGGTGTCTGCAGCCAGCGGCGCAGCGCGGGCCAGGCGGTCTCGGCGTCGGCGCGGCCCAGGGCGTATTGTTCGTCGATCACCGCCGGGTCCCGCTCCATCCGGGTAATGCCGGTGTCCCGGCTGGGGCGGATCAGAAATGCCTCGCCCCGCCCTGCGGCCTGCTCCACCTCCACCACCTGGGCGTTGTACACGGCGGGGCGGTCGGCCATGGCCGCCAGGAACCGGGGATAGCGGCGGTACATAACCTGGAAGGGAAGCAGCGAGCTGTCCCGCTTCAGGTAGCCGGCGGGCTGGGTCAGCACCACCAGGCAGCGCCGGGCCCCCAGCTGCCGGGCGGCGCGGTAGGGCACGCTGTCGGCCACCCCGCCGTCCAGATAGCGGCGTCCGTGGTAGGTCACGATGCGGGAACACAGCGGCATCGAAGCGCCGGCCCGCAGCAGGTCCATCTTGCCGCCCACCCGCAGGTCGTCGCACAGGATGTGCTCGGCCCGGCCGGTCTCCACGTTGGTCACCGTCACATAAAAGTCCACCGGCGAAGCCTCAAAGGCGGCCTCGTCAAAGGGGTCCAGGCGGGTGGGCAGTTCCTCATAACAGAACTTGCGCCCCACCATGTCCCCGCTGGTCAGCAGCGAGTACAGCCCCATGAAATGCCGGTCCCGGCGGTATTTGCGGTAATAGCGGATGCTGCGCCCGGCCTGGCCCGACACATAGTTGCACCCGTGGATGCACCCGGCCGAGGTGCCGATCACTATGTCGGCCTGTACGCCGTGCTTCATCAGCACGTCCAGCACACCGGCGGTGTAGATGCCCCGCACGGCGCCGCCCTCCAGCACCAGGGCCAGGCGGTAGGTCTTGTCGCTCATACATGCCCCTCCTTCTGCCGGTCCGCAAGGCTCGTCAGCCAGGCCGGGCCGGTCGTCTCGTCGTACACCGCCAGCCCGTGCGCCCGCAGCAGTTCGGCGGTCACCCCGTCGCCGGGGACCTTGCGGTGGCAAAAGCTGCCGTCATAGATCTGCCCGCAGCCGCAGCTGGGGCTGTTGGCTTTCAGGATGGCCGCCCGGCAGCCGGCAGCCTCGGCCAGCAGCAGGGCAGTCTCGGCACCCTTGCGGTACTGGGCGGTCAGGTCGGCGCCGTCCTCGGTCACCACCCGGTCGCCGCGGCGCTCGGCCGGGGGGCGCGGGGTGGGCAGGCCGCCGTACACCTCGGGGCATACCGGCACCGGAACATGGCCGCCGGCCTGCAGCGCCGCCGCCAGGGGGGCGCAGAAGTTGTCCTTGCCGGAATACTTGCACGCTGCCCCCAGCAGGCAGCTGCTGACCAGAATGTTCATAAAATAATCCTTTCCGTGTGACCCAAGCTGTGGTATCATAAGTACATAAGGGTATTATAACACAGTGCGGCCGGGAATGGGTATACCAAAATGCGCACTGCCGGCGCCCTTGGCCGGAAAGCCGCGCTGCCGGCGCCCCCCGGGGCGCCGCGGCCAACAGGAATTCGGCCGCCGCCCGGCCCGGCCGCAGACGGATGAAAGCATCAAACCGGGGCGGACCCCCGCCCGAAGGAGGAATCCATGAAGAATTGGCTCGACCGTGTTCCGCGCACCGTGCGGGACTGGCTCTGTCTTTTTACCGCCGCCGCCCTGATCTGGCTGGTGGTCAACGCATTGCCCAACACCGCCGGGGGCTTCAAGGCCGTATTGGGGGCGCTGTCCCCCTTTGCCGGGGGCATCGCCCTGGCCTATGTGCTGGACATCCCCACCCGCTTTTACGCCGACAAGGTCTGCCGAGGCAAGCGCGGGCCGGCCATCGTGCTGGCTTTCCTGACCTTTTTCGGGGTGCTGGCCGCCGTCATCGGGCTGGTGGTGCCCCAGCTGGTGCAGAGCACCAGCACCTTTGTCAACGCGCTGCCCACCTACCTGGACAACGCCGCAGACTTCCTCGGCGGCGTGATGACCGACCTGAACATGGACACCGCCATCACCCAGCGGTTCACCACCTTCCTTGAAAATTCCGGCAACATGGTGGAGCAGTTCTTCACCAGCGTGATGCCCACGGTGGCCGGCGCTGCAGCCGGCGCCGCCGGCCGGGTGGTGGATATGGTGGTGGCGCTGGCCGCCAGCATCTACCTGCTGGCCGAAAAGGAACCCCTGCTCAAAGCCTGCCGGGCGCTGCTGCGGGCGCTGTTCCCGCCCCGGGCCGCCGCTGGGGTGCTGGCCGTGTTTCAGCTGGCCAACCGCACCTTCAGCGGCTATATCGGCGGCCAGCTGCTGGACGCCCTGCTCGTCGGCATCGAGACCTTCGTGGCCATGCTGATCCTGCACCTCAACTACGCCCCGATGATCGCGGTGCTGGTGGCGGTGACCAACATCATCCCCATCGCCGGGCCGTATATCGGCGCCATCCCCAGCGCACTGCTGCTCCTGCTCAGCGGCGAACCCCTCCAGGCGCTGATCTTCTGCATCCTGATCCTGGTGGTCCAGCAGGTGGACGGCAACTTCATCGCGCCGCGCATCCTGGGCGGCGCCACCGGCATCTCGGGGCTGTGGGTGCTGGTGGCCATCATCGTGGGCGGCGGGCTGTTCGGCATCGCGGGCATGGTCATCGGCGTGCCGGTCATGGCGGTCATCGCCGCGCTGCTCAAGCAGGCGGTGGGCGCCGGCCTGACCGCCCGCGGCCTGGACCCCGAGACCGGCGGCGAGACCACCCTGGCCGACCGGGACGGGGAGCAAGCCTCCGGCGGCTGACCTGCCTGCCGTTATCCCTGCGGACCGTCCCCCCGCCGAGCCGGCGCCCGCACCCCGCCTTTGAAGAACAGGAGCGCCATAAATGGGTACAAAGCATTGGTTGGATAAAAAACCCGAGACCATCAAGGACTGGCTGGGCCTGGCCTGCCTGTGCATCGCGTTTTATATGCTGGCCGGGCAGGTGGGGGCGTTTTTGCACTGGGGCGGCACGCTGCTGCAACTGGCCGCCCCCTTCGGCTGGGCCGTGGTGCTGGCCTATGTGCTGGACACGCTGGTCCGCCCGATCCACCACACCCTCTTCCACAACCGCCCGGGTCTGCGCTGGGCGGCCATCCTCATCGCCTATCTGCTGGCCGGGCTGGCGGTGTTTCTGCTGGTCTGGCTCGTGGTGCCGCAGGTGGTGGCCAGCGTCACCACCTTCTTTGTCCACCTGCCCGGGTATGTCACCAACATGCAGCAGGTGCTGTGGAACTGGCAGGACCAGTACGGCATCGACCTGAGACCGGTGGTGGCCGCGCTGGAAAACTACGAACAGTGGCTGCTGGGCCTGTCCGGCCTGCTTACCGGCTGGGCGCCCGGTCTGGTCAGCACGCTGGGCAGCCTGGCCGCCTCCACCACCCAATGGTTCATCATCCTGGCCGGCAGTATCTTCATGCTGGGGGACAAGGACCACCTGCTCCACCAGCTGCGTCTGCTTGTGCGGGCGTTTCTGCCCCGCCGGGCGGCCCGCAGCACCCTCAAGCTCTGCCGGTTCGCCAACCAGACCTTCGCCGGCTTCTTCTTCGGCAAGATTGTGGCGTCGGCCCTCATCGGCCTGGCCCTCTGCGCGGTCATGAGCCTGCTGGGCCTCAGCTTTGCGCCGCTCATCAGCGTGCTGGTGGCCTTTGCCAACCTGATCCCGATTTTCGGCATGTACATCGGGGCGCTGCCCGGGCTGATCATCCTGCTGTTTGTCAATCCGGTGCAGGCGCTGGTCTTTCTCGTCCTGGTCATCCTGCTGCAGCAGCTGGACATCCACCTTCTGGCGCCCCGGGTGCTGGGCCATGCCTCGGGGCTGTCGGCCTTCTGGGTGCTCTTCGCCATCGTGGGCGGCGCCTGGCTGTGGGGCCCGGCGGGCATGGTGCTGGGGGTGCCGGCCTTCGCCACCGTGTACGGTGTGGTCCGCGGGCTGATCTACGACCTGCTGGCCCAGCGCAGCGCGGCGGAAGCCGCCGCCAGCTACCCCGGCCCGGCCCCGGAGGAAACGCCGGAGGAAGAAGCCCCGCCGCCCGACCCCGACCGGGAACTGACCCATGTGGGGTGAACGGCCCCCGCCAAACGGAAAACAGCCGCGTTAGGCAATTGCCGTGCGCGGCTGTTGTCTCTTGTGGAGCGTGTCGAGGAACTCGACACGCTCAAACAGCCTGTCGTGTCCCGACCGGGGCAAGGCAGGCTGTTTGGCTTTCAGGGCGCGGTCTCCCCGGGCCCGGCCCGGCTGGCCTGCCGGAAGGCGGTGGGGGTCAGCTGCCGCTGGGCCCGGAAAGTCCGGGTGAAGTAGCTCACATCGTCAAAGCCGCACCGGGCCGCCACCTCGGCCACCGGCATCCCGGTGCCGGCCAGCAGGGCGGCGGCCTGCCGCAGCCGCACATCCCGCAGGTAGCGGGTGGGGGTACGGCCGACGGTCCGGCGGAAACACCGCAGGCATTCGCTGGGGCTGAGCGCCGCGCTGCGGGCAATGTCGGCAACGGTCAGCGGCTCGGCATAGCGGCTGTGGATGCAGCCCAGCATCGCCTTGATTCGCTCGGCGTCCCGCAGCGCCCGGCGGTCGATGCCGGCGGCGGGGGCCCGGGCCAGGTCGTCGTGCAGCAGGGCCACCAGGTCGGACAGCGCCGCCCGCACCGCAAAGACAAAGTGGGGCGGCTCCTGCGCACAGGCCCGCCAGGCCGCCTCGATGGCCGCCGCCACCGGCCCGCCGCCCGGGGCCTCTGCGCGCAGCACCAGGTTCTGCTGCTCCGGCCGGGCGGTCAGCGGCAGCAGATAGTCCTGGTAAAACACGCTCTCCGGGCTGCCGCCCACCAGCCGCGGGTGGAAGACCAGCGAGTGGAGCCGGCAGGGCCCCAGTAGCCGGGAAGAACAACGCGCCCCCGGGCAAGCGATTCGGCTTGCCCGGGGGCGCTGTTCGTTTTGTCAGGCGTTGTCAGGTCTTCCGGGGCGGGGGCTCACCCCACATACAGCCGCACGGTGCCGAACACCCGCAGCAGGGTGCCGGGCACCGGGTCCTGGTTGGTGACGGTCCCCTCCGCCCGGTGGGAGGGCACCACCGCGGTCAGCCCCACTTCCTGCAGGCGGGCCCGGGCTTCGGCCACCTCCAGCCCGGCCAGGTTCGGCACCGGGCGGAAGGGGTCGGGGATGGGCCGCACCACCACCAGCTTCACCGCCTCGCCGGCGGCCACCCGGGTGCCGGCGGCGGGCTCGGTGCGCACGACGGTGTAGGGGTCCATCGTGTTGTCCTTCCAGAACTCCACGGTGGGCTGCAGCCCCATCTCCCGCAGCGTTTCCAGGGCCTGGGTGCGGTCGGCGCCGGTCAGGTCGGGCATCGTCTGCCAGTTGGTGCCAAGGCTGATCTGAATGGTCAGGGCCTGCCCCTCCTTGACGGTGCGCCCGGCGGCGGGGTCCTGCCCGCAGACCAGCCCGGGCTCCACCGCGGGGTTGTACACTTCCTCCCAGGTCACGGCCAGGGCAGCGGTCTCGGGCAGGGCTTCCGCCTCGGTGCGGGAAAGCCCCACAAGGTCGGGCAGCAGCACGTTGGCCCGGCGGGACCACAGCGGGTTGGTGCTGCGCCCCAGGATCACCCAGATGCACACCGCCGCCCCCGCTGCCGAGAGCAGGGCCAGCACCGCCAGTACCCCCAGCACGGTCACCCGGGGCCGCCGTTTCGCAGGGTCCGCCATCTCGCCGCCTCCTTGCCGCTTGGTCTTCCGGTTCTATTGTAACGGTTCTGCGGGCCAATGTACAGCCCGAAATTTTACCGGCGGGGCCGGTGCAGCCGCACCGCCGCCGCGGCCCCGGCGGCCAGCAGTGCCAGGCCCAGCAGCGCCAGCCCGGCGCCGGGGGCCCCGGTCAGGTCGCCGGCCAGGCCGGTCAGCGGGGACACCGGGATCATCAGCAGGCTGTACACCAGGCTGTCCACGCTCACCAGGGTGGCCCGCTGGTCGCTGGGAAAGGCGTCGTTCAGCCGCCGTTCGCTGCAAAGGCTCCACAGCATCTCCGTGGCGGCAAACCCGCAGCTGCCCGCCAGGGCCAGCGGCAGCGGCGCCAGCCCGGCGGCGACGGTACACAGCCCGGCCGCCGCCGCACACCCTGCATACAGCGAAAGCAGCCGCCGGGGGCGCACCCGCAGCGAAAGCCAGGTGCCCAGCGGCCGCCCGGTTTCCATCAGGCAGGTCAGCACCCCCAGCAGGGCGGTGGATACCCCCGCCGCGCTCAGCCGCTGCTGCAAAAACATCAGGGTCAGGTAGCTGGGCAGAGCGATCAGGGCGTTGGCCAGCAGCAGTCGCCGCACGGCCGGCCGCCCGGCCAGAAAGCCCAGGGTGGCCCCCACATGGTCCCGCAGCCGGCGGGGCAGGGTGACCAGCAGGGTCCTGGCGTCGGCCGCCTGCCGGGCCGCCTGGGTCTCGGTGACCACCGGTTCCCGCAGGCACAGGGCGGACAGGCTGCGGGCAAAGCCGAGCGCCATGTCCAGCAGATAAAACTTTGTAAAGCTGAGCAGCGCCGTCAGCGCCGAGGCGGCCCGCCCGGCAAAACTACCGGCGCTCAGCAGCCAGGCGCAGCGGGTCTGGACGGTGGGGTAGAGGTCAGTGCGGTCGGCCTCGCACAGACTGTCATAGGTCAGGGCTTCCATCGTGCCGGAGATCAGGTTGTAGGAGAGGGCGGCAAACGCCATCGAGACCAGCACGAAGCCGAAGCCCCGTTCCAGGGCCATGGTCAGCCCGGAGATCGCCGCCATCACGCCGGAAAGGGCCAGCGTGCGCTTGCGGCCCAGCAGGTCGGCGGCCATGCCGCTGGGGACTTCGACCATCAGCCCCACGATGTGGTGGACCCCTTCGGCCAGGCCGATCTGCCACAGGCTGTAGCCGCGGGCGGCCAGCAGCGCCACCCAGACGGCGCCTACAATGTCCAGGCAGCTGACGAATTGGTAGGTATAGATCCCCCGCAGCTGCCGGCGCAGCCGGCGGGCGGGGCGCTTAAGATTTTGATTCATGGGATACACCTTTCTTTCACAAAGACGCGGATGGTTTTTGGTTCGAATTGTGTCCCTTGCGCCCCGCGGGCAGTAAAAAACGCCATGGCAAACTGCCATGGCGCCCAATGCACTCCACGCTCAGCCTGCCGCAGCCCGAAACAGAGGGGCGGTCCGGCGACCGCCGCCTGCCTTCGGGGCGAAAAAAGGGTACACTTCCAGACGGAGCGGGTTAAATATAGCCTTTCGTCGAGAAAAGCACAACCAGCTTCCAGCCCATTGTGTACACCCTTTCCGCCGCTCTGCAGCAAATTGATCGATATTATTATAATGGAATCCGGCGGGGCTGTCAAGCCGGGCCGGCAGGGAAGGGGGACGGGTCACGCCTCCTCCGCCCGGGCCTGCAGCGCGGCCATCAACGGCGGGATCAGCTGCTTTTTGCGGCTCACAACGCCGGGCAGCACGGCTTTGCCGTCGGCCACTTCGGTGTGGAACGCCTCCCCCACGATCTCGGCGGCGTCCTTGCCGCAGAACATCAGGTCGGTGGCCTGCCGCTGCATGTCGGTGAACATGAAAAACACCATCGGCACGCCGGCCTGGCCCAGCGCTTCGGGCAGGTAGGGGCCCACCAGCGCCTCGGCGGCCGCCCGGGACCGGGGGGTCATGTAGCTGGACTGCCCCACCCCGAACTTCACATCCCCGCGGCTGAACACCTTGAAGTCGGAGAAGAAGACATCCTCCGCCGTGCGGCCGGTCAGGTCGGCGCCGGCTTCGAACATCTGCTCGGCATAGGCCGGAATGTCCACCTCGGCAATGGCGGCCAGCGCCTTGGCGGCGGCCTCGTCCAGCGGGGTGGAGGTGGGGGAGCGGAAGAGCAGCGTGTCGGACAGGATCGCCGACAGCAGCAGCCCCGCGATGGGCTTGGGCGGGGTGATGTTCTGTTCGCCGTACATCCGCCAGACGATGGTGGCGGTGCAGCCCACCGGCTCGTTGCGGAAATACACCGGGCCGCCGGTCTCCAGGCTGCCGATGCGGTGGTGGTCGATGATCTCCAGGATCTCCGCCTGGTCCAGCCCGTCCACGGCCTGGGCAGGCTCGTTGTGGTCCACCAGGATGATCTGCTTGCGGTGCAGGTTCAGCAGGTTGCGGCGGCTGACCACGCCGCAGTACTGCCCCTTCTCGTCCAGGATCGGGAAATACCGGTGCCGCACGCTGGCCATGACTTTGCGGGCGTCCTCAATGGGGGTGTTGACGCTGAACTTGAGCAGGTTGGACCGGCGCATGAAATGCCGCACCGGGGCGGCGGTGGAGATCAGCCGCGCCGCCGCGTAGGAATCGTAGGGGGTGGTGATGATGCTGCACCCTTTCTCCTTGGCCCGGGCCAGGATGCTTTTGGGCACCGCAGCCCCGCAGCACACCACAATGCAGCCGGCGCCGCACTCCACCGCGCACATCTGGGTCTCGTACCGGTTGGACACCAGCACCAGGTCCCCGGCGCCGATGCTGCCCTCCATCGCTTCGGGGCTGGAACCGATGAAGATCCGCCCGGTGGTGATGGCGGCTTCCGGGTCCCCGCAGATCATCTCCCCTTCCAGGGTGTCAAGCACGTTGCGGTAGCTGGTGTGGGCGTTGGCCAGCACGCCGGTGTCGAACAGGTCCATGTTGGCGTTGGCAATGTCCTTGACCGTGATGAGCCCCAGCAGTTCGTTGTCGGCGTTCACGGTGCAGAGCGTGTCGATCTCGGCGTCCCGCATCAGGTTCCAGGCCGACCGCACGCTGGTCTCGGGGTCGATGCCCGGCTGGCGGCGGATGTCGATGTCCTTGATCTGGGGGCTCACATCGGTACACAGCCGCGGGGGCTCCATGCCGAAGTATTTCAGCACAAAGGCGGTCTCCCGGTTCAGCTTGCCGGCGCGGCGGGCTTCGTAGGTGGCGCCGCCCAGCTGGTTTTTCAGCCAGGCATAGCAGATGGCCGAACAGATGGAGTCGGTGTCCGGGTTCTGGTGGCCGATGATGTTGACTTTGTGGCGGGACTGTTCCATTTCACTTGCTTCCTCTCCTGTCGGGGCAGGCCCCGTGTATGGCCTTTATTATATCACGTGTATGGCCTTTATTATATCATAGGAAAAAGCATTTTGCGATTCTTGACAAACAAAGCGGTATGACGTACAATATAAACCGTATGTGTATACGGCGCTTTCGGGCGCTTTCTGCAAGGTATGTGAACGACAGTTATGACAGTAAAGAGGGAAAAGGGAGACTATGATTCGGGAAAATCTTCGCAACATTGCCATTATTGCCCACGTTGACCACGGCAAGACCACCCTGGTGGACCAGATGCTCAAGCAGTCCGGCGCGTTCCGGGCCAACCAGCAGGTGGCCGAGCGGGTGATGGACTCCGGCGACATCGAGCGGGAGCGCGGCATCACCATTCTGGCCAAAAACTGCTCCTGCGTGTACAACGACGTCAAGATCAACATTGTCGATACCCCCGGCCACGCCGACTTCGGCGGCGAGGTGGAGCGGGTGCTCAAGATGGTCAACGGCGTGCTGCTGCTGGTGGATGCGGCCGAGGGCTGCATGCCCCAGACCCGCTTTGTGCTGCAGAAAGCCCTGCAGCAGAACCTTTCACTGGTCATTGCGGTGAACAAGATCGACCGCCCCGATGCCCGCATTGCCGAGGTTATCGACGAGATCCTGGAACTGCTGATGGACCTGGGCGCCACCGACGAGCAGCTGGACAGCCCGATGGTGTTCTGCTCCGGCCGCAACGGCACCGCCAGCTATGACTGGACCCACCCCGAGCAGGGCACCGACCTCAAGCCTTTGTTCGACACCATCCTGAAGTATGTGGCCCCGCCGGAAGGCGACCCCGATGCCCCGATGCAGATGCTGGTCTCCAGCGTGGACTACAACGAGTTTGTGGGCCGCATGGGGGTCGGCCGGGTGCAGAACGGCGTCATCAAGGTGGGCCAGACCGTGCAGGTCTGCGACTGGCACAACCCGGATGTGCGCCTGTCCGGCCGCATCACCAAGCTGTTTGACTTCAAGGCCAACGGCCGCGAACCCATCGAGCAGGCCGAAGCCGGCGACATCGTCGCCTTTGCGGGCCTGCCTGACATCACCATCGGCAACACCCTGTGCGACCCGGCCAAGGTGCAGCCGCTGCCCTTTGTCAAGATCAACGATCCCACGGTGGAAATGACCTTCTCGGTCAACGATTCCCCCTTTGCCGGCAAGGAGGGCAAGTATGTCACCTCCCGCCAGATCCGTGACCGGCTGAACCGCGAACTGCTCAAGGACGTGGCCCTGCGGGTGGAGGATTCCGCCACCACCGACGCTTTCCGGGTCATGGGCCGGGGCGAGATGCACCTGTCCATCCTGATCGAGACGATGCGCCGGGAGGGCTACGAGCTGCAGGTCAGCCCGCCCCATGTGCTCACCCATGAGGAGGACGGCAAGACGATGGAACCCATGGAGCGGGTGGTCATCGACGTGCCCGAGACCTACCAGGGCGCGGTCATGACCGCGCTGGGCGCCCGCAAGGCCATCCTGATGAACATGCAGATGCTGGGCAGCCGCAGCCGGCTGGAGTTCCGTATGCCCAGCCGCGGCCTGTTCGGCTATCGCAGCCAGTTCCTCACCGACACCCACGGCGAGGGCATCATGAACACGATCTTTGACGGGTACGAGGAATGGTGCGGCGACATCGCCACCCGTTCCACCGGCTCGCTCATCAGCTTCGAGACCGGCGACGCCGTGACCTACGGGCTGTTCAACGCCCAGCAGCGGGGCACCCTGCTGGTGGTGCCCGGCGAGAAGGTCTATGCCGGCGAGGTGGTGGGCTACACCCCCACCGGTGAGGACATCACCGTCAACGTCTGCAAGACCAAGCACCTGACCAACACCCGCGCTTCGGGCAGCGACGATGCCCTGCGCCTGACCCCGGTGTCCAAGTTCAGCCTGGAAGCCTGCCTGGAATTCCTGGCGCCGGACGAGCTGCTGGAGGTCACCCCTGAAAACCTGCGCATCCGCAAGCGCATCCTGGACCACGACCTGCGCATGAAGGCCGCCAGCAAGAAAAAGTGATCCCGGCCCGCCGGCCCCGGCCACAGTGATACAAAACGCCCGCCAGGGCGTCCCCCTTTGCACGGGGAGCCCTGGCGGGCGTTTGCTGCCTGGGGTTCAGGCGGGGCGGCGGGCCGGGCGGTGGTAGGCCAGCCGGGGTTCGCCGTTCTCGGCCAGATGGATCACGCCGCAGTAGACAAATCCGTTTTTCTGCAGCATCCGCTGCATCACCAGATTGTCCCGGTGGGTGTCGATGCGCAGCGCCAGCCCCCTGGCCGCGCACCAGTCGATGCAGGCCCGGGCCACGCCGTGTACCCGCCCGCTGGAAGCCAGCCGGTGAATGGTCAGGTAGGGCACATCCTCCGGCCAGGCGCCCTCGATCTGCGCGTAGGAGGGGTCGGCCCCCGGCAGGCAGCAGAAGGTGCCGGCCATCTGGCCGTCCGCCTCCGCCACATAGCACACCCCGCGGCGGATCTGGTCCCGCAGCAGCGCCTCGCCCGGGTAGCCCGGGCCCCATTGGGTCGGGTTGCCGTGGGCGGCCATGAAGGCTTTGGCCGTCTCAAACACCGCCAGCAGGGCGGGCAGGTCGGCCTCGGCGGCCGGTCGGATCTCCATATCAGCATTCTCCTCTCGGCGGGCGGCGGCTCACAGGCCGCTGGCCCCGTAGTTTTTCAGCACCCGTGCACTGGGATCATCCACCGCGCAGTTGGGCCAGGCCCGGTTCGGCATCCAGTAATCGGGGATCATCTCGGCCTGGCCGGGGTAGTATTTCTCGAACAGTTCCCGGTAAAGCAGGCTCTCCTTGGTAAAGGGGCGGCAGTAGGTGTAGTGGCCGCTGCGCTCGGCAAACTCCCGGTCGGTGTAGGTCTGCTCGGCATACGCTTTGATCAGGTCCACCATCGAATGCCCCACCGCGTCGGAGAAGGCGGCCTTCTCCCGCCACAGGATGCCCTCGGGCAGCCAGTCCCCCTCAAAGGCTTTGCGCAGCAGGTACTTGCCCTTGCCGTAGGTGTTCAGCTTGTAGGCCGGGTCCACGGCCATCACATACCGCACAAAGTCCAGATCGCCGAAGGGGACCCGGGCCTCCAGGCTGTGTACGCTGATGCAGCGGTCGGCCCGCAGTACGTCATACAGGTACAGCTCCCGGATGCGCTTCTGGCTCTCAGCCTGGAAAGCCGCGGCGCCGGGGGCAAAGTCGGTGTACTTGTAGCCGAACAGCTCGTCGCTGATCTCGCCGGTCAGCAGCACCCGGATGTCGGTGTGGGCGTGGATGTACCGGCAGACCAGGCACATCCCCACCGAGGCCCGCACCGTCGTGATGTCCCAGGTGCCCAGGGCGGCCACCACCTCTTCCAGCGCGCCCAGCACGGTGTCCCGGTCAATGACGACGGCGGTGTGGTCGGCGCCCAGGTAGTCGGCGGTCTGCCGGGCGTATTTCAGGTCGATGGCGTCCTCGCTCATGCCGATGGCAAAGGTGCGGATGGGTTTTTGCAGCCGGCGGGCCGCAATGGCGCACACCAGGCTGGAGTCCAGCCCGCCCGAGAGCAGAAAGCCCACCGGCGCGTCAGCATCCAGCCGCTTTTCCACCCCGGCGATGAGTTTCTCGCGGATGTTGGTCAAAATCTCAGGCATCGTGTCCCGGCTGTAGGCCGGGGTGTCGGCAATGTCGCAGTACCGCACGAACCGGCCGTTGCAGTAGTAGCTGCCAATGGGGAAGGGATGGATCTTTTTGCACAGCCCCACGAGGTTTTTGGCCTCGGAGGCGAAGGCGATGGCCCCCGAGTCGCTGTAGCCGTAAAACAGCGGCCGGATGCCCAGCGGGTCCCGGGCGGCGATGAGCCACTTGCGGCGGCTGTCATACAGCACCATCGCAAATTCCGCGTCCAGGTGGCGGAACATCTCCAGTCCGTACTGGTAGTACAGCGGCAGCAGGATCTCGCAGTCCGAGTCGGAGGCGAAGCTCCAGCCCTCGGCCATCAGCTTTTCCCGCACCGGCCGGAACCCGTACAGCTCGCCGTTGCACACCACGCAGTCGCCCCCGCGCTGGAAGGGCTGCATCCCCGCCGGCGTCAGACCCATGATGGCCAGCCGCCCGAAGCCCAGCCAGCCGAACTCGGTCTGCAGCACCCGGTGATCGTCCGGCCCGCGGCTGGCGGTGCGCAGCAGCAGCTCGGTAAAACGTTCCCGGCTCAGGTCATGGCCGGCATACCCCAAAACACAACACATTTCGCAGCACTCCTTTTTCCGTATCTCCCTTGCCCGCACGGGTGGAAAAAAGAAAGACAGCCCACTCGTCCCATCTGTTAGGACGAATCGCTGTCTTGATCCGCGGTGCCACCTAAACTTACCGCATGCCCTGGGCACACGGTCCCTTTTGTTTACGTTCGCCTTTGAAACGCTGCCGCGGTAACGTGCGGCTTACGGCGCCCATACTGCCCGCGCTGCCTTGAAAGGGCAGGGCGGGGTTCCGTTTGCAGCTGGCGGGTGTTCTTCCCGGCCCAGGCGCCGTCCCGGCTTGCAGCAGGTTGCCGGGCTCTCTGTGCGGCGCGTTGCGGGCGGTACTTTTCCCGTTCATCGCTTTTGTATGGGCTTATCCTAGCACGTTCGGGGCCGGCTGTCAAGCGCCGGGCCGCAAACCGGGAAGGCAAAACAAATCTGGTCGGCTGCGGCACCGCCATTGCGGCTGTGGTCCTGTCGGTCGCCCAGTGGCCGGTCGCCTTCATCTATCCGATGTTCGCCATCACCACCATCGTGCCGCAGCATCTGGACATCACCCAGAGCTGGGTCGCGTGGGGCCTTGGCTACTCCAAGGTGGGCTCTCGTGATTTCATGAAGTTCTCCATCCCCACTGCTTGGATCGCCGGCGCCATCCTCTGTGTCGTCGCCTTCTTCATGTACGGCGGCCTGGTTGGCTGATCCCGGATCATCCGCCAAGTAAAGCAAAAAACCAAGGGCGGATGTGGCATACTGACCACATCCGCCCCTTTTCTTGATGTTACAGACCCGGTTCACAGACCCAGTAAAGGAGTATAGACATGGCAAGAACTGTACGCATGGGCATCGACGTCGGCGGCACCCACACCAAGGCGGTGGCCATCGACAATGCGACCCACGAGATCATCGGCAAGTCCAGCGTCAAAACCACCCACGACGACCCCCGCGGCGTGGCCGCCGGCGTTGTGAAGAGCTTTGAAAACTGCCTGCGGGAGAACAACATCGCCCCCGAAGACGTTGTCTTCGTGGCCCACTCCACCACCCAGGCCACCAACGCCCTGATCGAGGGCGACGTGGCGGTGGTCGGCGTGGTGGGCATGGCCAAGGGCGGTTTCGAGAGCTTCCTGGCCAAGCGCCAGACCCGGCTGGACGACATCGACCTGGGCAGCGGCAAGCACATCCACATCGTCAACACCTTCCTGAACACCAAGCACCTGAACAAGGACACCGTGCGCCAGGCGGTGGACGAGCTGGTCCGCCAGGGCGCCCAGGTGATCGTGGCCTCCATGGCCTTCGGCGTGGACGACAACGCCCCCGAGCAGATGGTCTACGAGGTCTGCACCGAAAAGAACCTGCCCACCACCATGGCCTCCGACATCACCAAGCTGTACGGCCTGACCCGCCGTACCCGCACGGCGGCCATCAACGCCTCCATCCTGCCCAAGATGCTGGACACCGCCAACTCCACCGAGGCTTCGGTGCGGGAGGCGGGCGTCACCGTGCCGCTGATGATCATGCGCGGCGACGGCGGCGTTATGGAGATCAATGAGATGAAGAAGCGCCCGGTGCTGACCATGCTGTCCGGCCCGGCCGCCTCGGTCATGGGCAGCCTGATGTATCTGCGCGCCTCCAACGGCGTCTACTTCGAAGTCGGCGGCACCACCACCAACATCGGCGTGATCAAGAACGGCCGCCCGGCCATCGACTACTCCATCGTGGGCGGCCACTCCACCTACATCAGCAGCCTGGACGTGCGCGTTCTGGGCTGCGCCGGCGGCAGCATGGTCCGCGCCAACAAGCAGGGCGTCATCGACGTGGGCCCCCGTTCGGCCCACATCGCCGGCCTGGACTACGCCGTCTACACCGACGAGGACAAGATCGTTGACCCGCAGGTGGAGTTCTTCAGCCCCAAACCCGGCGATCCCGACGACTATGTGGCGGTCCGCCTGGCCAACGGCGAGCGCATCACCATCACCAACTCCTGCGCGGCCAACGTGCTGGGCCTGGTCAAGCCGGAGCACTTCTCCTACGGCAAGGTGGAAAGCGCCCGCAAGGCCATGAAGGCCCTGGCCGACTACTGCGGCACCACCGTGGAGGACATCGCCACCCAGATCATGGAGCGGGCCTACGCCAAGATCGAGCCGGTCATCCTCTCGCTGGCGGAAAAGTACAAGCTGGAAAAGGACCAGATCCATCTGGTGGGCGTCGGCGGCGGCGCTTCCTCGCTGATCGTCTACTTCTCCAACAAGATGGGGGTCAAGTACTCCATCCCCGACAACGCCGAGGTCATCTCCTCCATCGGCGTCGCGCTGGCCATGGTCCGCGACGTGGTGGAGCGCATCATCCCCTCGCCCACCCAGGATGACATCCGCGCCATCAAGGCCGAGGCCATCAACAAGGCGGTGGAGAGCGGCGCCACCCCCGAGAGTGTGGAGGTCCACATCGAGATCGACCCCCAGACCTCCAAGGTCACCGCCATCGCCACCGGCTCCACCGAAGTCAAGACCACCGACCTGCTCAAGGAATGCGACGCCGACGAGGCCAAGCACCTGGCGGCCGAGGATATGCGGCTGGAGGAAAGCCAGGTCGAACTGGCTGAAAAGAGCCAGTACTTCTACGTCTTCGGCGAGAAGGAGGCTGTGGAGGCCGGCAAGCCCGGCGCTCTGCGCATCGTGGACACCAAGGGCTTCATCAAGGTCCAGCGTGCCCGGGGCATGGCCCTGCGCACCACCGTGGCCAACTACGAGGCCGCCGTGGCCCAGCTGTGGGACGACATGGCCGTCTACCAGTCCGAAGTCATCCTGCGCCCGGACTTCTATGTCTGCATGGGCGCCCGGGTGATGGACTTCTTCAGCACCGAGTTTGACCAGCTGAAGCTGCTCATGGGCATCGAGCTGAACACCCTGGAGCCCGACGCCGAGGTGCTGATCGTGGCGGCCAACATGCGCCAGAGCTGAGCCCACCCAAACCATACGAAAGGAGGCGGTCCGGTTGCCGCTGCCTGAACAGGTGGCGCAGCGTGCGGAGCTCATCCGCCCGCTGCTGACAATCACCGACCGTGCCTGGGGGCGGTATGCCTTCTCGCGGGACATCCTGCGGGACCGCATCCCGCCGGAACAGCAGGACGCCTGGACCGAGGGCGCCATCCGCTGCGGCCGCGAATGGGCGGCGCGCTGCGGCGTGACCCCCGGCCCCGGCGCCCCGGACGCGCTGGCCGCACGCCTGCACCTGAAGGTGGGGCAGAGCGATGCGCCGATGACCGAAAAGCGGGCGGTGTTCGCCGCCTGCCTGCCGGACGGGGAGATCCTGCTGATGCAGGAACCGCTGGCCCGTTACCGGGAATTCTGCGCCCAGGCTGCCGGGACCGACCAGGCCGGCCTCTTTCCCACCCCGGAAGAGGTCCGGGCTCTGCTGCTGGCCCACGAGGTATTCCATGCCATCGAGGAAGCAAACGAGTCCACCATCTATACCCGCACCCAGAAGCTCCGCCTGTGGAAGATCTTCGGCTTTGCCAACGACTCCACCGTGCGGGCCATTGGGGAGATCGCAGCGATGTATTTTGCCAAGGAATTGACAGGCAGCCGATTCAATCCCTTCCTGCTGGACCCGCTTTTGTTCGCAGGATACAGCCTCTCTGGCGCAAAGACCATTGTTTGTGATATAATAGGAATCGCAGGCAAGATCAGCGAGGAGGCACATGATGGGAAAGTCAATCAACTGCCAGGTGTACAACAGGCTCAAAGATGATATCCTGTTCCTGAACCTGGAGCCGGGTACGGCGGTCAGCGTGCAAAAGCTGGCCGACCTGTACGGCACCAGCCGCACCCCCGTGCGGGAAGCCATCGTCCGGATGCAGCAGGAGGGCCTGGTGGAGATCATCCCCCAGGTGCGCACCAACATTTCGCTGTTCAGCATCGACCGCATCCGGGAAGAACAGTTCGTCCGCCACTCGCTGGAACTGCAGGTGGTGGAAGGGCTTGTGAAAAACTGTACCCCCCTCGTCATTGACACGCTGGAAAATATCATCGCCATCGAACGCCGTGCCTGCCAGCGCCAGAACGTGCCGGAGGCCTTCGCCCTGGACAACCGCTTTCACCGCACCCTCTTTGAAGCCGCCGGCCATACCATGGCCTGCGACCTGGTGGAAGCCAGCAACACCCACAGCGACCGCCTGCGGTACCTGAGCATGTCCCGGCACGACGCCATCCCCAAGGTGACCGAACTGTATGACCAGATCGTCAGTGCCGCCCGCCAGCGGGACGGCGAGACCATCTGCAGCCTGCTCAAGCAGCATCTGCGCAACTGGCACCGCGAGATCGTGACCCTGCGCCAGATGTATCCGGCTTATTTTGGACAGACAGGCTGAACCCAACCATACCATTCCACTTTTCCTTTCCTTTTTGGCTGCACCGCCGTTCTGCAAAGAACGGCGGTGCAGCCCTTTTTTTGCGGGCGGGGCGGGGGCGCGGCGCAGGCAGAAGGGAAGAGGGGACGTTCATAGAATGTTTACAATTAAATCCTACCATTTTACAAGGAATTCACTTGCGCCGCGCCCGCTTCCGTGGTATAGTATTACCCGAGGCAAAAACTGCCAACAATAGGCCAAAGCCCAATACGGAGGAGTTCCCCATGCTTGAATTGAGACACGTCGGTTTTGAGACCGGCGATAATAAAGAGATCCTGCATGACATCAACCTGACCGTGCAGGAACGGTTCGTGGCCATCACCGGCCCCAACGGCGGCGGCAAGTCCACCCTGGCCAAGGTCATTGCGGGCATCTACCAGCCCACCTCCGGCCAGATCCTGCTGGACGGTGTGGACATCACCCGCATGTCCATCACCGAGCGGGCCCGGCTGGGCATCAGCTACGCCTTCCAGCAGCCGGTGCGGTTCAAGGGGCTGCGGGTCAAGGACCTGCTCAGCCTGGCCGCCGGCAAGGACACCAGCGTCAACGAAGCCTGCGGCTATCTGAGCGAGGTGGGCCTGTGCGCCCGGGATTATATTGACCGGGAAGTCAACGCCAGCCTGTCCGGCGGCGAGCTCAAGCGCATCGAGATCGCCATGGTGCTGGCCCGGGGCACCAAGCTGTCCATCTTTGACGAGCCCGAGGCCGGCATTGATCTGTGGAGCTTCCAGAACCTGATCCACGTCTTTGAAAAGATGTACGAGCAGACCCGGGGCAGCATCCTCATCATCAGCCACCAGGAGCGCATCCTGAACATTGCCGACACCATCGTCGTGGTCAAAAACGGCGACATCCTGCGCAGCGGGCCGCGGGCCGAGATCCTGCCCGCCCTGCTGGGCAGCGCCGACGCCGCCAACCCGGGCTGCGACGTTCTTACCAGCAAGATGGAGGGGGTGTAAACCATGATGGATTCCATTGAAAAGAAACTGCTGCATGAGGTGGCCGAGCTGGACGCGCTGCCGGTGGGCGCCTACAACATCCGCGCCAACGGCCAGCTGCAGAGCCGCAACACCACCGCCAACATCGATATTGTGACCAAGACGGACAAGCCCGGCATCGACATCTACATCAAGCCCGGCACCAAAAACGAGAGCGTCCACATCCCGGTCATCATCAGCCAGACCGGCCTGACCGACCTGGTCTACAACGATTTCCACATCGGGGAAGGGGCGGACGTGACCATCATCGCCGGCTGCGGCATCCACAACTGCGGCGGCGGCAACGCCCGGCATGACGGCATCCACACCTTCTTTGTGGGCAAAAACGCCAGGCTCCGCTATGTGGAAAAGCACTACGGCGAGGGCGACGGCCTGGGCAAGCAGATCATGAACCCCACCACCATCGTCCACCTGGAGGAAAACGCCCAGATGGAGATGGAGACCACCCAGATCGCCGGCATCGACGATACCATCCGCAAGACCAGCGGCGACGCGGCCGCCGGCGCCAGCCTGGTCATCCGGGAAAAGATCCTGACGGTGGGCGACCAGCACGCCGTCACCGACTTCCTGGTGGACCTGAACGGCGAGGGCTGCTCGGCCAATGTGGTCTCCCGCAGCGTTGCCCGGGACCACAGCGTGCAGGAATTCAAGAGCTACATCAACGGCAACTGCGCCTGCAGCGGCCACAGCGAGTGCGACGCCATCATCATGGACCACGCCAAGGTCATCGCCACCCCCGGCCTGATCGCCAACAATGTGGACGCCGCCCTGATCCATGAGGCCGCCATCGGCAAGATCGCCGGTGAGCAGCTGGTCAAACTCATGACCCTGGGCCTGACCGAGCAGGAGGCCGAGGAACAGATCATCAACGGCTTCCTGGAATAAGCGGGAAGCCGGACGGACCTCTATAGGCAATACAAAACGGATACGCCGCTACGGCGTATCCGTTTTGTATTATCCGGCCGGCGGGGTTATCCCTCACAGGCAAGTTTGAGCAGCTCTTCCGGCGTGGTCAGTCCCTGGGCGACCAGGTCCCGGCCTTCTTCCAGCAGGGTGCGCATCCCCTGGGTGCGGCGGGCGCAGGCGGTCAGCTCCTCAGCGGTGGCCCCCTGCACGATCATCCGGCGCAGCGCCTGGTCCGGCACCAGCAGTTCGTGGACGGCGATCCGGCCCAGGTAGCCGGTCCGGTGGCAGTGGGGGCAGCCGGCGCCCCGGCACACCGTGCGCACGCCCGGCCCCAGCAGGGCGGCTTCGGCCGGCGTCACCGGCACCGGGCGGCCGCAGCGGGGGCAGACCTTGCGCACCAGCCGCTGGGCCAGCAGCCCCGTCACCGACCCGGCCACCAGATAAGGGGCCACGCCCATGTCGATGAGCCGCACCACCGACCCGGCCGCATCGTTGGTGTGCAGTGTCGAAAAGACCAGATGCCCGGTGATGGCCGCCCGCACCGCGATCTCGGCGGTCTCGGCGTCGCGGGTCTCGCCCACCATGATCACGTCCGGGTCCTGGCGCAGCAGGGCCCGCAGGCCCCGCTCAAAGGTCAGCCCGGCTGCCGGGTTCACCTGGGTCTGGCTGATCCCCTCGATGCTGCGCTCCACCGGGTCCTCGATGGTCACGATGTTCACGGCCCGGCGGCGCAGCGCCTCCAGCACCAGATAGAGGGTGGTGGTCTTGCCGGACCCGGTGGGGCCGGTCAGGTACAGGATGCCGTGGGGGCGGTCCAGCAGCGGCAAAAACCGCTGGTACACCCGGTCGTTCATGCCGAAGTGGTCGGCGTGGTCAATGTCGACGCCGCCGTCCAACAGCCGCAGCACGGCCTTCTCCCCGTACAGGGTCGGCATCACCGAGACCCGCAGGTTCACCTCGCCGCCGGCGCCGGCCCGGGCACGGAAATGCCCGTCCTGGGGCAGACGGCGCTCGGCTATGTCCAGCCCGGCCAGCACCTTGATGCGGGCGATCAGCGGCTGGTGCAGGGCGGGCGGCAGCGGCATGTGGTCCGTCATGGCCCCGTCCAGCCGCATCCGCACCCGGGTCACGGCCTCATAGGGCTCGATGTGGATGTCCGAGGCGCCGGCCGCCGCCGCCCGCTGCAGAAGATCGTTGAGCAGCTGCACCGCCGGGCCGCCGGCTTCCTCCCGGGCGGCGTCGTGCGGGCCGGGCGCGGCCGGGCCGGGCAGACGGCTGCCGGCGTCGCGGGCGGTGCGCCGGGCGTCCATGTCGGAGTAATAGTACTGGATGGCCCGCCGCAGCGGTTCCGGCTCGGCCAGCAGAAGGTCCAGTTCCAGGCCGGTCCGCTGGTGCAGTTCCTCCAGCGCCTCGTAGTTCAGCGGGTCGCTGGTGGCCACCGTCAGCCGGTCGCCCCGGCGGCGCAGCGGCAGCAGCGAATACCGGGCAGCCAATGACCGGGGCACGGTCTCCAGCGCCCGGGCCTGGGCGATGAGCCGGTCCGGATCGACCACCGCCAGCCCCAGCCGCCGGGCCAGCGCGCCGGTCACCTGGGCCTGGGTGGCAAAGCCCAGGGCCACCAGCGCCTGGCCGATGGGCAGGTCCCGGTGGCTTTGCTGGTAGGCCAGCGCAGCCTCCAGCTGCTGCCGGTCGATCGTGCCGGCTTCCATCAGGATCTCACCCAACCGCAGATTCTTCATCCCGCATACGCCTCCGTGTCATACAGGTAAACGGCCAGCTCGTACTCCATCCGGACATCGGCGTCCTGCTGCCCGTCCTTCAGCCAGGCGGCGTCGCCCAGCGTGACATGCAGCAGCTGCAGCCCCGGCCGCCGCCGGGCCAGTTCGTCCAGCAAAGCCAGGCAGTCGGCCCGGCTGCCCTCCACCGTGCCGGACACCTGCCGCATGGACAGGCTGCCGGACTCGGGCGGGTCGGGCAGGGCGTCCCCGCTGCCGGGCAGCGCCGGCGCCGTCGGGGCGGAGATCTGCAGCGCCACCGGGGCAAGGTTGTGGTCCAGGGCCAGCCCGGTCACCAGGGCGTCCAGCTCGTCGCTGGTCAGCGCCGGCTGCAGCCCCAGGACCGCCTGCCGGGCGTTTTCCAGCGCCCGGTCCCGGTCGGCGGCATGGGCGTCGGCCCCGTCGATCTCGGCCAGCATGGCCTGCTGCTGCCGGACTGCCTCCTCATGGTCCTGCCATGCCTGGCTGTGGGCATCCCAGGCAGGGCGCAGCACAAGGCCGACGAACAGCGCCGCGCCGCCCAGCCAGCCCACCAGGGCCAGCAGCCGCCGGTCCTGCGGGGTGATGCGGGTCTCCAGCCTCATTCCGCCGCCTCCCCCTCCGGTGCGGCCAGCACACAGTGCAGCCGCAGCGCGTATCCGCCGGTGACCGACTCGTACCCGGTGTAGTCCACCGCGGAAAACAGACCGGTCTGCTCCAGCCGCCGCACATACCCCGGTATGTCCATCACCTGCTCCGACACCGCTTCCAGCTCCAGCGCACCGCTGACGGCGTCGTAGCTGCGCAGTTCCACCCGGATGCCCGTCTGCCCGGCGCTATCCAGCCGTTCCAGCACCGTCCGGTCCAGCACCGGGCAGCGCGCCAGCCGGCTGCGCAGCGCCGCGGCCAGATCGGCGTCGGCCTGCAGCGCTTCGGCTTCTGCCCGGTCGGCGGCGCTGCGGGTGCAGGCGTCCCGGGTCTCGGCGTCCGCGCACCAGGCTTCCAGCCGGGCGGTATCCGCCTGCAGGGCGGCGGTATGCCCGCACAGGCCGGCCCAAAGCGCCAGGCAGACCACCGCGGCGCCCGCCGCCGGGGCCATCCGGGCCGCCGCGCCCCACCACCGGCCCCGCCGGCCGGCCTGCCGGGTCTGCTGCCAGCGGCGGTAAAAATTGTTCTGCTTGTAGGCCATCCTTCCAAACCTCCTTGCGGCGCTTCAGTCCATCAGCGCCCCTGCGGTGTACAGGCAATCGGCCAGCGACCAGCCCTCCGGCAGCTGTACCAGCGGGCTGTCGGGAAACCGCTGCGCCTGCAGCCCCAGCGCCGCCGTGCCCGGGGCACAGGCTGCCAGCTCCCGGTCGGCCCCGCCGCCGAAATAGAGGTGGGTGAGCGGATGGGAACTTTTTTCGGTCTGATAAAACTGGACGATCCCCGACACCCGCTGCAGGATCTCGTCCGCACAGCCCGGCGTGCCCCAGGGTTCCCGCAGCCGGCTGCGGGCGGCATACCGGTACAGGCCCCGGTCAAACAGAAAGGCGCTCAGAAACCCGCCTTCCGGCACCAGCACAAGAAAGGTCCGCTGCCGGTGTTCGGGCAAGGCCCGCACCAGCCGGATCAGCCCGGCTGCGGCCAGGTCGATGGAGACAAGCCCCAGCCCCAGCGCCCGGGCCAGTTCCGCCCAGTCCCCGATGACCCCGCGCTCCACCCGGGTGGCCAGCACCGTGTCGGTGCCGCGGCGCAGGTCCCGGTCCAGCAGCATGTAGTCGTCCAGCGGGTCGGCGATCTCGCCGGCGGTGTCCATCTCATGGCGGAGCACACCGCGCAGCCGCCCCGGGCGCATGTGGGGCAGGCAGAGCCGCCGGCAGACGAAGGGCCGCCCGCCCAGCAGCAGGGCGACCCGGCGCAGCGGCAGCCGCTGGTCCTGCCAGAAATCCGCCAGTGCCGATTGCAAAGCGGCCGGATCGACCTGAAGGCTGCCTGTGAGGCAGCCTTCAGGCAGTTGGGCTTCGCCCAGCTGCCTGATCTGCACCCGTCGGCCCCTTCGCCGCCCCACGGCGGCCTGAACCTTCCCCTCACACACTGCCGCCACCGTGATGGCAGCCATAGGCGCTTCCCCCTTTCCCGGCCGGTCAGCCGGCCAACACGCTGTAGGAACTGTAGATGGGCAGCATCACCGCCAGCACGACCAGCGCCACCACCGCGCCCATCACCAGGATGGTCAGCGGCTCCAGCAGGCTCAGCAGCCGTTTGGCGGTGGTCTGGGCCTGCTGGTCCAGCGTGTCGGCCGCGGCGGTCAGCATCTCGTCCAGGCGGCCGGTCTCCTCGCCCACCTGCAGCGCGGCGGTCATCCTCTTTTCAAACCCGTCCAGGCCGGCCAGCGCGGTCGAAAGGGTGGTCCCGCTGCCCACGGCCGCCAGCACCCGGGGGAACTGGTCGGCGATCCAGGCGTTGCGCACCGTGTCCCGGGCGGCCTGCAGCGCCGTCAAAATCGGGATGCCGCCGGCATACAGGGCGGCCAGCGTGCGGGCAAACCGGGCCGAACAGAGCTGGCGGCACAGCCGGCCGATCCCCGGCAGGCGCAGCAGAAGGCGGTCGGTGCGCCGGCGCACCGGCGGCAGATGCAGCAGCAGCCGCCCCGCCGCCCCTGCCGCCGCCAGCCCCAGCAGCAGCCAGGGCCAGCCGTCGGCCAGGGCCCGGCAGATCCCCAACAGCAGCAGGGTCAGGCGGGGCAGGGTCTCCAGCCCGGCAAACAGGTCGGCAAACCGGGGCATCACAAACCCCACCAGCACGGCGGTCACCAGCACCACCATCCCGGCCAGCACGGCCGGGTACAGCAGGCTGTTCAGCACCTGCTGGCGGGCGGCGGCCTCCTTTTCGTAATAGTCGGCCATCTGCCGGCAGATCCGCCCGGTGTCGCCGCGGCCCTCGGCGCTGCGCACCATCGCCGGCAGCAGCGGGGGAAAGGCCGGCCCCAGCGCCGTCATGGCGGCGGACAGCGGCTCGCCGCCCCGCAGGCTCTGCTGCAGGGCGCGGCAGATCTGCCGTTCGGCCGGCCCGGCGTCCTGCTCTTCCTCCAGGATCTCCAGTGCCCGCACCAGCGGCACCCCGGCGGTAAGCAGGGCGCCCAGCCCCTGGCAGAACGCAGCCAGCTGCCGGGAACTCAGCGGCCGCAGGCGGGGCGGCCGGTCGGCCCGCTGCCCGACCAGAAACAGCCCCCGGCTGCGCAGCTGCAGGTACAGCGCCTGGGTGTCGTCGGCCCGGGCGGTCCCGCGCACCGTGCGGCCGCGGGCGTCCTTGGCGGTATAGCGGTAGGTGACCATGGTGTTTCCTCCCTTGTCCGTGTGTTCAGAACAGGGCCAGATACCGGCGGACCAGCCATCCGCCGGCCAGCAGCGCCGCGGCAATGCCGGCGCACAGAAACGGCCCGAATGCGATCTGGTCGCCCCGGCGGGCCCGGCCGGCTGCCAGCAGGAAAAAGCCGTACCCGCCGCCGCTCACCACCGCAAGAAAGAAAGCCGCCAGGGTGGCCTGCCAGCCCAGGAACAGCCCGGCCGCGGCCATCAGCTTGATGTCCCCGCCGCCGAAGGCCCCCGGTACCGCCAGGCAGAGAACCAGCATCGGCAGGCTGACGCAGAGCGCACCCAGCCCGTGGCTGAGAACCGTCGGGACCCAGCCGCCCTGGCGGGCGCCCAGCAGGGCGACCCGGCACAGCCCCAGCAAAGCCACGGCGGCGTTGAGGGCGTCGGGGATCTCCCGGGTGGCGGCATCCAGCCGGGCAATGGCATACAAAACCCCGCCCAGCAGCAAAGCCAGCCAGGCTTCGGGGCCAAGGCCCAGAAGCGGCCCGTCCCCAAAACGCGCCGCCGCCAGCAGGGCGGCTCCACCGCCCAGCAGTTCCCCAGCCGGGTACCAGGCCGGGATGCGGACGCCGCAGTGCCGGCACCGGCCGCGCAGCGCCAGCCAGCTTGCCACCGGCACCAGTTCGGCCGGGCCCAGCACCGCCCCGCAGGCCGGGCAGACGCTGCGGCCCCGAAGCGGGGAAAGTCCCCGGGGCAGCCGCCAGGCCACCACCTCAAAGAAGGAGAAGAGCGCGGCGCCGGTGAAAAACCGGACCCCGCCCCACAGGATCTGCAAAGCCGGCAGCATCGGCACACCGCCTTCCCGCCCGGTCGGCTGGCCCGGGCCCGCAAAATTCGACAGGATTCGACATACTGATACAAAAAGTATAGAAGACCCGGGCGGATTTTTCAAGAGACCTGCCGCCCTCCGCCGGCAAAAATATGCGCCGTTCCGCCGCCTTTGGCCGGGGCCGAGCGCAGTTTGGCATTTTGCTTGCAATGGGGCCCCGGGGCTCGTATAATTTGAATAAGATCCGGCGCAAAGCCGGCTTGTCCGCCCGGCGGGCCCCGACCCCGCCGGTCTGCCCGGGAAGGAGATCGACGCCGTTGCAAGCCTGTCCCTGCGCCCGCAAGGGCTTTACATTGGTGGAACTGCTGGTGACCCTGGCGCTGGTGGCGATCCTGGGCTCGCTGGCCGGGGCCGGGATCACCGCCGGCGTCCGGCTGGCCCGGTTCCACCGCAACGAATCCGCGGCCTGTACGCTGTATCAGGCTGCCCAGGCCGCCCTGACCCGGCTGGAGGCCGAGGGCTCTCTGCCCGCATTCCTGACCCGGGCCGCCGCCCTCAGCGAGCCCGGCGTCTACCGGCCGGACCCCGCCCTCACCGGGGCGCAGGCCGCCGCCGAGGCGGAACTGGCCGCCCGGTACCCCGACCGGGTGGGGGTGCTCTTTCTGGACAAGGCGGACCCGGACGCCGGGGCCGGCCCGCTGCTGCGCAGCCTGCTGGAACCCTGGGTCTCCGACCCCGCCCTGCTGGACGCCTCGCTGGCGCTGGAACTGGACCTGCGCAGCGGGCGGGTCTTTGCGGTGCTTTATGCCGCCCAGGCCGGGCGGCTGCGCTTCGGCGGCGGGGAAGGGGCGGTGGACATCACCGACCGCACCCCGGCCCACCGCCGGCGCACCCAGGTGGGCTGCTATGCGTCCGGGGATCTGCTGCCGCTGGTGCCGCCGGCGCTGCTGCAGCCCGTCGCCCCGGAAGAGGCCGCGCCGTGAGCCGGCAGCCCGCCCGGTGGGGCCGCCGGGGCGCTTCGATGCTGATGGTCCTCTGCCTGGGGGCGGTGCTGCTGGCCCTGTGCGCTTCGCTGCTCACCGCCGCCGCCCAGCTCTCGGCCCCGGCCGGGCAGCTGCTGGCCGGGGAACAGGCCCGCCAGCTGGCCCTGACCTTTTCCCGGCAGCTGGACGCGGAACTCTGTGAAGTGCCGGATTCCCCGCTGGCGCAGTTCCTGACCGGCACCTTCCTGGGGGAAGGCTATGCCGACGACACCCCCTACCGCTTTACCGCCGGCAGCCCCCAGGATCCCTACGGGGCGCTCACGGTGACTCTGCAGCGCAGCCCCGCGGCCGGGGCTGCGGCCGTGTGGTCCCCGGCCGACGGGCTGAGCGCCGGGGAACTGACCGCCCGGATGGACGAGTTCCAGGCTGCGGCGGCCGACGGCGCCGATTACCGCATCGCCGTCACCGTGACCGCCAGCTGGGCGGGGGCCGAATTCTCCTACACCCAGTGGTATCTCCGGCGGGGCGAGTTCCCGGTGCTCTACACCCTGGAGGGCGCCGTCTACCGCCGCCAGCCGGGCACCCTGCGCTTTTACCGGGCCGACCGGACGGAAACGGCGGGGGAACCGGACCTGGTGCTCTCCGGCGACGGCCCGGAAGTCCGGGGTGAGATCACCGCCCGCTACGACCCGGCCGGACCCCGGGCGGGCAGCCGGTACGAAAATCTTGTGGAAAGGGGGAGCCGCCCATGAGGCATCTTTGCGGAAAGCTGCGCAGCCGCCGGGGCGAAACGCTGGTGGAGCTGCTGGTGGCCTTCGCGTTGCTCCTGCTCTTTGTGGCGACCTTCGGGGGTGCGCTGCGGGCGGCGCAGGGGATGCAGAGTCGTGCCGAGACCAGCCGCGAAGCCGCCTGGCGGCTGATCGAACCGCTGCGCCCGGTGGGGGCGCCCTGCCCCGGGGCCGCCGACGACGGGGTGCGGCGGTATGAATTCTGCGGTGAGGACGGGCGGCCCGCCTTCACGCTGGAACTGCCCTGCGAGACGGTCACGGTCACCGACGGGGAAGAGACCCACACCTTCCGCCGGTTTGCCGCCCCGGCGGATGCCGGGCAGGCGGACCCGTGAGCCGGCGGTTCCCGGCCGGCTGCCGGGGCGCCACCCTGGTGGAACTGCTGGTCTGCCTGGCGCTGCTGGGGCTGTTCACCGCAACGGCCGTGGCGCTGGTCCGGCCTGTCGCGGCCCTGTACAGCCGGATGCAAAGCCGGTCCCGCGCCTGGATGATCGCGGACACGCTGGCGGATGCGCTGCAGGCCGACCTGCTTTACGCCGAAGGCACCCTCCGCCTGGCCGAAGCGGCCGAAAGCGAAGGGGAGGCGGCCCGGCCCTTCCGGCCGGTGCAGACCCAGCCCGGCGAGACCCCGGCCGGCACGGCGGTGGAATTCCGCCGGGGCGGGGCCTACCTGCTGCTGGACGCCGGCGTCACCCCGGAAACGCTGGTGCCCGACCCGGACGGCGGGGAAGGGGGGACCCGCCGCGCCGCCCAGCCTGCCGGGCGGCTGCACAAGCGGTACTATCGGGTCCGGTCCGATCCGGCGGAAGGGCAGTCCGGCACCTTTTACCAGTACCGCCTCGGCGGCGAGACCGGCGCCGCCTACACGGCCGATGCCTGCACCGACGCCTTCCCGGCGGCGTTTTATCTGGGCGGCGAGGTCTCGCTGCGCTTCTCGGTCCACAGCACCGTCACCGACGGGGAGGGGATCCTGCGGGTCACGGCGCTGGCGGCGGAGATCACGGTCCGGCAGGCACAGACCGGCCGCATCCTCTGCACCCGGCGGACGGTGCTGGATCTGCCCGGCTGCCCGGCGCTGCTGCAGGACCCGGCCCTCGTCCCCGGCCGTGACGGCGCGGCACCCTGAGCTTTTGTCCCGAAAAGGAGGTCCCTCTATGTCCAACCCGCCGATCCGCATCCAGCTGCTGGGCGGATTTTCCATGGCGGTCGGCGGCCGGCCGATGCTGTCCGGCCTGGCCCAGAACCGCAAACTGCAGCAGCTCCTGCAGTACCTTCTGCTCAACTGCGACCGCGCCGTGACCCACCAGGAGCTGATCGCCCATTTCTGGGGCGACAGCTTTGACGCCGAAGCCTCGCTGCGGGCGGTGATGTACCGCCTGCGGCAGACCATCGACCGGGAGGAGCCCGCGCTGGCAAACTGCATCCTCACCGGCCGGGGCAGCTACCGGTGGAACCCGGACCTTGCCTGCAGCATCGACGTGCAGGAACTGCAGCGGGCCAGCGCTGCGGCTGCGGCCGCCGCCCTGCCGCAGCAAGACGAACTGGAACAGGCGGTGATCGCCCTGTACAAAGGCCGCCTTCTGCCCGAAGCCGCCGGCGAACTCTGGGTGGACCGCCGCCAGGTGGAACTGCAGGCGCTGTACAAGACGGCGCTTTACCACCAGATCGAGAGGGCCCGGGCCCGCGGGGACCTTTCCGCCGCCGAATCGCTGAGCCGCCGCGGCCTGCAGATGGATGCGGCGGACGAACGGCTGTACATCGAGCAGATCCTCTGCCTGCAGGCGCTGGAACGGCCGCAGGAAGCCGCCGCGGCCGCCGGGCGGGCCCGGGCCCTGGGCTTTCTGCACACCGGCATCCCGGGGCTTTCCGACCTGGATAGCAGCCACCAGCGGCTGATCCGGGCCCAGGCCGCCATGCAGCGGGAAGCCGCCCACATCGAGGAGGAGATCCGCCTGGGCGGCGCCGGCAGCGGCGCCTTCATCTGCAGCTATGCGGCCTTCCGCTGCATCAGCCAGGTGCGGCTGCGGGCCAGCACGCGCTACCACCATCCGCTGCTGGTGGCCATCGTCAGCCTGGTGCCGCCGGTGGCCCGCCCGGTCAGCGGCCGCACGGCCGCCGCCATGCAGGTGCTGGAAGGGGTGCTGCTGCGCACCCTCAACACCGGGGATGTGGCGGCCCGCTACAGCGAAAACCGGTTCGTGCTGCTGCTCAGCGGCCTTGCGGCGGACGGCACCGGCCCGATGGAGCGTGTCCGCTCGGAATTTTACCGCCACCCCGGCCAGGACGGCTACCTCCTGTTGTACCAGCTGCACACGCCCCACCCCAATTAGAAATACCTGCGCAGGGACGGAAAAAAGAGAGAAACCCCCTGCTTTTTTCAAAAAAACCTTGACATCCGGTCATCCGCGTGTTATTGTAATATACGTTCCGCGCCGGTAGCTCAGCTGGATAGAGTGTCTGACTACGAATCAGAAGGTCGGGGGTTCGAGTCCCTTCCGGCGCACCAAAGATGAGGTTTTGTGAAAACACAGAACCTCATCTTTTTTTGTTGTTTTCGGAAAGTTCCGGAAGGGAGTCGAACAGCCCGTCCGGCCGCCCTGCGTTCCGGCCGGGGCGGACAGTCCAGCGGACTGTCCGCAAGGGCGCGGGAGAGTCCCTTCCGGCGCACCAAAGATGAGGTTTTGTGAAAACACAGAACCTCATCTTTTTTTGTTGTTTTCGGAAAGTTCCGGAAGGGAGTCGAACAGCCCGTCCGGCCGCCCTGCGTCCCGGCCGGGGCGAACAGTCCAGCGGACTGTCCGCAAGGGCGCGGGTGAGTCCCTTCCGGCGCACCACAACAGCCTTATCCGAACTCAGTTTTCTGGGTTCGGATAATTGCTTTTTATACTGTATTTTCTTTGATGATACGGCAAAAAGCCGGGCCGGGCGACTTCTCGTTTGGAAGCGTCCGTCCCGGCTTTTTGTCTGTCCGCATCGCCTGTGCGGCAGCTGTGCAGACTATATGCGATGGCAATGCGGTGGAAATGCGAACTTTTTGAGACGAAAATCTGTGAAAATTCTGTGAAACTTAGCGGAACTTTACGACAACAAAGTCAGGCATCCGATCGGCAGCCGCTTTTTGAACGTTAAAAGTGTGAGAATCCTGTGAAAGTTTCCCGCTCGCTTTTAGCTTTTGATATTCGGCCATATTTTTCTCATCTGCAAAGTATTCCTCAATGTATGCTTACGGTTCACAATGTCTTTCGCTACCTGCCTGGTGGCTCCGGCGCTTTCCGCCCGGAAGTTCTTCCCGGCAAAGAGGATCGGAACGCACCGTTCCAGGATGCGGCCATAGATACGGGTGTGGGCCAGATCGGGCAGGTTCTTGAGTTCAACCAGCTTCAGGCTGAAGGTGATGATCATAGGCCCGCGGCTGTCAATGACGAAAAACATCAGCTATTACTTGCTGTGTATCTGTATTCAGGCATATGGATTTCTTAATAATTTCTCTCAGACAGAGAACATCCCCGTAATTGACGCAGGCATAAACAGCTTTCGGATTTTCCGCCGTCATCCGCCAGAAGGGATACTGGATGATGACCGGGTGCTATTGTTTATTGCGCACCATTTTTTGTCCCACCATTGCCAGCGTCTAAATTGCACCGGCTTCCATAAGCAACTTTGTGTTTCTGTGTGTCTTGGGAACTTTTATCGCTTCGCCGTTCTGATTATCGACTTTGCCGATGAAGCGATAATGAGATAAACACGCCATAAGCAGCAAATCCAACAAGACTTACTTACAGTCTTGCGATATGGAAGCCGCCATCCAAATCCAGGTAGTTTCCGGTGCAATAGCTCAGTTTGCCGCTGACAAAGACGCTGACGGCATCGGCAATGTCCTGCGGAGTGCCCCAGCGAGTAATAGAAAACGCTCCCTGCTCGATGAGGTCGTTGTACTTCTTGTGGACAACTTTGGTCATATCGGTATCAATGACACCGGGCCGAATCTCATAGACATTGATGCCCTCTGCCGCCAGACGGTCAGCATACAGCAGGGTCATCATAGCCATGCCAGCCTTGGACATACAGTATTCGCCGCGGCTGCCACCGGTCACAATTGCGGTTTTCTTTGCATCAGACATAATTTTTTCCTCCTATATCGTTTATTTCAGTTCGCCGGAAAGTTCCTGCGCCCAGTGATCAACCACCATCTTGGGGGCATAAACATACATTACATGCAGATCGCGGTCACCGGAGTTGACCAGGCTGTGATGCTGGTTGTGGTCGATGTACACACTGTCTCCGGGGATGACGTGCCGGGTCTCGCCGTCCACCGTCATTTCGCCCTCGCCCTGCAGAATGGTATAGGTCTCGATGGTCTCATGATTGTGCATCGGGATGGAGCCGCCAGGATAAATGACCGAATAACCCTGACAGAAGTACTCACCATTGACCTTTCCATTTTCCCCGTACATTACGCGGCCACGACGTCCTGCCGGAAATTCCACACCCTGAATATCGCTGAAAATATTGAACTTTTTCATGATCCTTATCTCCCTTCATACTTGGGGGCACGCTTTTCAAGAAAAGCAGTCAGGCCCTCTTTTGCATCGTGAGTGGTGAACAGGAAGCCAAGAGTATTGGCATCCCGCTGAGCAATGTCGGTAGGCTGTTTGCCTGCGGCATCGTAGACAAGATGCTTATCGAACTTCATGGTGATGGGGGCTTTGGCGGCAAGCTCCTGTGCCAGTTCTTCGGCTTTGGCACGCATAGTGTCCACATCGTCGTAGACCTCGGCAATCAATCCGTAATCCAGTGCCTGCTGTGCGGTGATTATCTTGCCCCGCAGCAACATATTCTTTGCACGGCTCTCGCCGATCAACCGTGCCAGACGCAGCGTTCCACCCCATCCGGGGATCATGCCGATGTTGATTTCCGGCAGACCAAACTTTGCGTTGGCGGAGCAGATGCGGATAACTCTCTCTATAAACTTGGAGAAAGACTGTTTGAGAACAGACAAGTGTGTTGTGGATGGAACCTATCGCCAAATGCGGTTGGCCCGTTTGTGAGGGCAGACGGTTGCGTACTGGTGATGTGAAGCGAATGTCATATGACTTCTCTGTTATACAGGTTTTGGCATGAAGAAAGCCCGGCAGGCATCGAGCCGCCGGGCTAAAATTATGGGGTGGTCAGTCGGTAAACTCGCCCGCCTGCGGGAAGGTCTTCTGCAGTTCCGGCACAGGCGCGTCTTTCAAATGATAGAAACGGTGACATAAGCAGCGATGACTGGTTGTCACATGCTTTACGTTTCAAAGGCCGCCTGTACGGTTATTTCCCTTGGATAAAATGCGTCTGGCGGTATTCTCTGGGCGAAACGCCGTGTACATTCTTGAAGGCGCGGGAAAAATGCAGCTGGTTGGGGTAGCTGACCTGAGCCGCGATCTCCCCGATGGACATGCGCGTTTCTTTAAGCAATTGGGCTGCGCGGGCCATGCGATAGTGCAGCAGATATGCCTGCGGGCTTTCTCCTACAGAATCCCGGAATACCTTGCCGAAGTAGCTGCGGTTGAGTCCGCAGACGGCGGCGATCTCCTCAATGGAAATATCCCGCTGATAATTCCGGTCAATAAAGACCAGGGCCTCCTTGATATAGAAATCCCGCAGACGCCTCTCTCTGCCTTCCTGCCGGTTGGCAGAGGACTGCACCAGCTGATCCAAAAACAGGTAACCGTGGGCGATCAGATGGGTCGGGCTGGCTTCGCTATGGTTGACGATGTACAGCATTTCATCCTGAAGCAGCTGGCCATCCCGCTTGCTGCGCGCCGTATAAACGGGTTCCTTCCCGCTGATGCCTGCAAGGTTCAGGCTTTCATGGGCACGCAGGCCGTCAAACTCCAGCCAGGTATATTCCCAGGGATCGTTTTCATCTGAGCGATAGGTGGTGATCTGGCCGGGTACGACCAGGAAGCCGTGTCCTGCCGTAATGGGATACTCCTGCTCATTGGCCAGTAATACGCCTTTTCCGGCGATGATATAGTGAAACAGGTAGTGATTGCGCGCATGCGGCCCATAAGAGTGCGCCGGTGTGGTGCGTTCCCATCCGAATTGGTAGAGGTTCAGGTCAACGAACCGCTCGTCACGGAAAACATGAAATTTCAACTTGCTTACGTCATCGGAGCTGTGGGGCATGATACTCCCTCCTTTTCTCGATTATATACCAAAATGCGTCCTGACTTCAACAAAATTTGGTAAATTCCTTGAAATTGGTATATAAAAAGTGGCATATTGGCATTCAAATGTGCAACGTCAAATTGTATAATAACTATACCAAATGCGGGGAAGAATTGTGCAATGTGCACTATGCACAATTCCGGATGCTGTGTGTTGGCAGATTTGCCGAATCACACCATACCCCGCGCGACCGGTCAAGGCATTCGCGTCATTCTTATCTAAAAGGAGATGGATCATGAAAATAACACATCGCTTTGCCGTCGGCGCCCTTGCGGCGCTGATGGCGGCCAGCCTGGCCGGATGCGCTGCAGATGACGGCACCGTAAACCTGACCTTTCAGATCTGGGATGTGGCCCAGCGCGACGGTATGCAGGCCATGTGCGACGCCTACACGGCCCAGCATCCCGATGTACATATTGAAGTGCAGGTCATCAACTGGGACGAATACTGGACCAAGCTGGAAGCTGCCACCATGTCCAACAAGATGCCGGATATTTTCTGGATGCATACCAACGAGATCCTGAAATATGCCGACAACGGCAAACTGGCCGATTGCTCCGACATTGTGGAGACCGAGCATTTCTCGGACATTTCGCTGTCCAATGCAAGCGGTTCCGATGGCGTGCTGTACGGCGTGCCGAAGGACAAGGACACCGTGGGACTGGTATATAACAAGGAAATGTTCGATGCTGCCGGTGTTGCTTATCCGGACGAGACCTGGACCTGGGACGACCTTGTGGAAGCCTCTGAAAAAATCCACGATGCCACCGGCAACTACGGCTACATGGCCTATGCCGATGACCAGCTTGGCTACTGGAATTTTGTGTATCAGGCGGGCGGCAGCATCCTGACGCCGGACAAGACCCGCGGCAACTTCCTGGACCCGGGCACCCGCAAGGGCATGGAATTCTACATCGGCCTGCAGCAGAATGACTGGTGTCCCGACCAGAATTACTTCGCCGAAACTTCACCCGGTACGGCATTCTTTTCTGAAAAGGGCGCGATGTTCCTGGAAGGGAACTGGAATATCCTGGCGGAGCTGCAAAACTATCCCGATATGGTAGGGAAATGGGACGTTGCCGTTCTGCCGGCCTGCCCCGACCCTGTCAGCGGGGAAGGCCGGGCCACCATTTCCAACGGCCTGAGTTACGCCACCGGCGCCAACAACCCGCATCTGGACATTGTCAAGGATGTCCTGAAATTCTTCGGCAGTGAAGAAGGCCAGCGCATCCAGGGCGAAAGCGGCGCTGCCATCCCGGCCTATGAAGGGCTGGAAGATACCTGGGTCGGTGTTTTCGACGAATATCCCATTGATGTGCAGTGCTTCATCGACATGTTTGATTACTGCATCCAAAGCGTGAACAACGCCGCCCGCCCCGAGTGGAAGACCGATGTGAGCGATACGCTGCTGAAAATCTACACCGGCGAACTGGACCTGGACACCGGCCTTGCGCAGATGCAGGAGGCTGTGGACACGGCCAGTGCCGAATACTATGAGGAGGATGCGTGATGCAGAAAACGTCCAAGCTGTCCCGCGACGGCGCTGTATGGGGCCTGCTCATGGTGGCGCCCACCATTATCGGCCTGCTGGTTCTGAACATCTGGCCGTTTATCGAGACCATTTACATGAGCTTTTCCAAATCGCTGCCCTTTGGTGAATTTGAGTTTGAGGGCCTGGATAATTATATCGAGATGTTCCAGAACCCCGAATTCTGGAAAGCCACCGGCAATACGATCCTGTTCTGTATCCTGACTGTGCCGGTCGGCATTTTCCTGGCGCTGCTGGTGGCGGTGCTGCTCAACTCAAAGATCCGCGGGCGTACCACGTTCCGCGCCATCTTCTTCCTGCCCATGGTCGTGGCGCCGGCCGCTGTCGCCATGGTCTGGAAGTGGATCTTCAATACCCAGTATGGCATTCTGAACACGGCTTTCGGCCAAGACGTAGGTTGGCTGACCGACCCGCACCTGGTTCTTTTGACCTGTGCGGTGGTGCAGATCTGGTCCAACATCGGTTACGATGCTGTGTTGCTGTTGGCAGGCCTGCAGAATGTGAGCCAGACGCTGTACGAGGCGGCCGACCTGGACGGCGCGTCCAAGGTCCGCCAGTTCTTCAGCATCACATTGCCGATGGTGAGCCCCACGCTGTTCGTCGTTCTGATCATGCGCCTGATGTCTTCTCTGAAGGTGTTCGACCTGGTCTACATGATGGTGGACGACGCCAACCCGGCGCTGAATGATGCGCAAACCCTGATGTCGCTGTTCTACCGTGAAAGCTTTATTGCCGGTGATAAGGGATATGCATCCGCCATTGTTGTCTGGACGGTGCTGCTGATCGGTATCGTCACGGTCATTCAGTTCGTCGGTCAGAAAAAGTGGGTCAATTACGAGGTGTAAAACTATGGAAACCAGTATGAAAACCAACCGGCGGCTGGGCAAGGGCCTGACCTATGCGGTCCTGATCCTGGGCAGCATCGTGATGATCTTTCCCTTTGTGTGGATGGTATTGACCTGCTTCAAAACGCAGGCCGAGTCGATGGCGATCCCCCCGCAGATCCTTCCCTCCCACTGGGGGCTGGAAAACTTTGTCACCGCACTGCAAAGTCTGCCCTTCGTAAACCTGTATATCAATACGGCGCTGCTGATCGTGCTGCGCGTGATCTGCGCGGTCGTATTCAGCTCCATGGCCGGGTATGCCTTTGCCAAACTGAATTTCCCCTGCAAAAATCTGCTGTTCAGTATCGTGCTGGTGCAGATGATGCTGCCCAGCCAGATCTTTATCACGCCCCAGTACCTGATGCTGGCGCGCATGGGGCAGACCAACACCATCTTTGCTCTGGTGTTTCCCGGCATCGTGTCGGCCTTTGGCACCTTCTTCCTGCGGCAGACCTATCTGGGCATCCCCAATGAGATCGCCGAGGCCGCCTATCTGGATGGCTGCACCAAATGGCAGACCTTTACCAAGGTCATGTTCCCGCTCACCGGCTCCAGCTGCGCTGCGCTGGCCATTTTCACGGCCGTGTTTGCTTACTCCGACCTGATGTGGCCGCTGATCTGCAACACCGACCTGAACATGATGACGCTGTCCGCGGGTCTTTCCACGCTGAACGGGCAGTACAGCACCAACTTCCCGGTATTGATGGCCGGCAGCCTGCTGGCCATGATCCCGATGGTGGTCCTGTATCTGCTGTTCCAGAAACAGTTTATTCAGGGTATTGCCATGACCGGCGGCAAGTGATCGAACCTTCCGTCCCGATCATTCCAAATGTTTACGGCAAGGCGGGCGGAGAACTGTCCGCCCGCCTTGCTGTTTTTTATTCCATACCATGAAAACCGGCCGCCCGCCGCAGGCAAAGGCGGCCCCAAGGAGGAACCATGAGCATTGTCTTTCAAAACCCGAGTCGGATCTTTCGGCTGGAAACACACAACACAAGCTACTGTATGCAGATCGACAGCCGGGGGCATCTGCTGCACCTGTATTATGGCAGCAGGATCGGGGAGGGAGATCTGGCCGCCCTGTACCCGCCGGCGGATGTGAGTTTCTCGCCCAATTATTACTCCCATCGCTTTGACCGGCTGGCGTCGCCGGACATCCTGCCGCAGGAGTATACCGGCTGCAATGTGGGGGACTTCCGCCTCAGCACGATTTCCGTCACCGATGCCGCCGGGGTGCGCGGCGCGGACTTCCTTTATGTTTCGCACGAGATATCCTCCGGCAAATATGCACTGAACGGCCTGCCCGCCGCCCACGACGAAGATAAGGAGGCCGAAACGCTGACCGTGCGCCTGCAGGACCCGGTTACAGGGCTGGGCCTGGAACTCTTGTACGGCGTGTTTGAAAGGCAGGATGTCATTACCCGTGCGGTCCGGCTTGCAAATCACGGCAATGGCGCCCTGCAGCTGCACAAGGTGGCCTCTGCCTGCCTGGACCTGCCCTTCGGGCAGTGGGATCTGATCCACTTCCACGGCCGTCATGCCATGGAACGCCAGGTACAGCGCGTGCACCTGGCGGATGCCATCCAGACGGTTTCCTCCACCCGGGGTGCGTCCAGCCATCACCACAATCCGTTTGTGATCCTCTGCGACCGGCAAGCCACGGAGGAAGCCGGCACCTGCTGCGGCGTGATGCCGGTCTATTCCGGCAGTTTCCGCACCGATGTGGAACTGACCCAGAACGGCCTGGTCCGTCTGGTCACCGGCATCCATGACGATGGCTTCTGCTGGCTTTTGCAGCCCGGCGAGCAATTTGCCGCCCCGGAGGTCATCTTTGCATACAGCGATCAGGGGCTGGGCAGGCTTTCCCAAATCTATCACCGCTTCCTGCGTCACAATATCTGCCGCGGGCCCTGGCGTTTTGCACGCCGCCCGATATTGATCAACAACTGGGAAGCAACTTACTTCGATTTCGACACAGAGAAGATCGTGCGGATCGCCGAGAAGGCGGCGGACCTGGGCGTTGAACTGATGGTCCTGGATGACGGCTGGTTCGGCAAGCGCAACGATGACAACAGCGGCCTTGGCGACTGGCAGGTGAACACCCGGAAACTGCCCGGCGGGCTGGACCCGCTGATCCGGCGCATCCACGCCCTGGGCATGAAATTCGGGATCTGGGTGGAGCCGGAAATGGTGAGCGTGGATTCCGACCTGTACCGCGCCCACCCGGACTGGGCGCTGACGCTGCCCGGCCGCGATCCGGCCATGGGCCGCGACCAGCTGGTGCTGGATCTGGCCCGTCCGGAAGTTGTGGAGTATTTGGCGGGTTGCATGACGGCTCTGCTCCAGGAGCATGCCATCGACTATGTCAAATGGGATATGAACCGCAACATGAGCGACGTGTACAGCCGTGCGCTGCCGCCGGAGCGCCAGGGCGAGGTGACGCACCGCTATATGCTGGGGGTATATTCTCTTCTGGAGCGGTTGACGCAGAAGTTCCCGCAGGTCCTGTTTGAAGGCTGCGCAGGCGGCGGCGGCCGGTTTGACGCCGGGATGCTTGCGTATTTCCCGCAGATCTGGTGCAGCGATGATACCGACGCCATTGAAAGGCTGACGATCCAGAACGGCACCTCGTATGGTTACCCGGTGTCTGCTGTGGGGGCCCATGTTTCCGCCTGCCCGAATCACCAGACCGGGCGTATGACCCCGCTGGAGACCCGCGCCGTTGTCGCCATGTCCGGCACCTTTGGATATGAACTGGACCTGAACCGACTGACAGAAGCAGAGTGCGGCGAAGTGCGTGCGCAGATCGAGCGGTTCAAACGGTGGGCTGATCTGATCGGCAGCGGGGCCTATTTCCGGCTGGTGCCGCCCGACGGGGAAAGCGATTTCACCGCCTGGCAATTTACTTCCGAAGACCGGCGTGAGGTACTGCTGAACCTGGTCGTGACGCATCCGCGTGCCAATCCGCGTTCTGCGCATGTCTGCCTGCGGGGCCTGGATCCGAATGCCTGCTACCGGGTGGACGAACTGGTCTTTGCCGCCAGAAGCGATGTGGCCGATGCCCAGCACGAGGGCGGCACGGCAGCACTGCCGCAAGGAAAATTCAGCGGCAGTTTCCTGATGCATGCCGGTGTTGCGCTGCCGCATCTGTTCGGGGACTATCCGGCTGTGCAGCTCCATTTTGTACAAGTAGAGGGGGAAAAGGCATGAAAGAGCGTGGTCCCGGCCGCAGCAGGGCTGCAGCGGCCAAGCGTTACCAGTCCAGGCTGAACAAATGTTGGGATGAACTGAAATGGCTGTACTGTGAATTGTATGGCCAGAGAGCGGACACAGAACAGCGGCTGCAGGAACTTGCCGAAGCGATGCGGCAATTTTATGATACACGCAGCAAGTCGCTGAAAGAAACCGATTGCAAACGGGAGGCAGACCCCGACTGGTACCGCCGCAATGATTTGATGGGGATGATGCTCTATGCCAACAACTTTGGCGGTACGCTGCAGGGAACGGCTGAACATATAGCGTATTTGAAGGAATGCGGGGTCAACTACCTGCATCTGATGCCGCTGCTTGCCAGCCCCAAAGGAAAAAGCGACGGTGGGTACGCTGTGGCGGATTTCCGGACCGTACAGCCGGAACTGGGTACGATGAAGGATTTTGCGGCGCTGGCGGACGCCTGCCATGAAAACGGCATCAACGTCTGCCTGGATTTTGTAATGAACCACACCTCTGACGAGCATGAGTGGGCGCGCCGGGCCCGGGCAGGGGAGAAAGCCTACCAGGACCGCTATTTTTTCTTTGACGATTATACGATCCCGGATCAATACGAAAAGACCTGCCCCCAGGTTTTTCCCACTACAGCACCGGGAAACTTTACCTGGCTGCCCGATTGCAGGAAGGTGGTCATGACCACCTTTTACCCTTACCAGTGGGATCTGAACTACAGCAACCCGGTCGTGTTCAACGAGATGGTGTGCAACATGCTCTATCTCGTCAACCAGGGGGTGGATGTGGTTCGCCTGGATGCGGTTCCCTATATCTGGAAGCAGCTCGGCACCAACTGCCGCAACCTGCCGCAGGTACACAGCATTGTACGCATGATGCGGATCATCAGCGAAATCGTTTGCCCGGGCGTATTGCTTTTGGGGGAAGTCGTGATGGAGCCGGATAAGGTAGCGCCTTACTTCGGCACGCCCGACAAGCCGGAGTGCCATGTTTTGTACAATGTGACGACCATGGCCAGCACCTGGCATACCGTGGCGACCGGAGATACGGCACTGCTGCGCCGCCAGCTTGACATTCTGGCCGGTTTGCCCCGCAACTGTGTGTTTCAAAACTATCTGCGCTGCCATGATGATATCGGCTGGGGATTGGATTATGGTTTCCTGGCGCAGTTCGGGATCCAGGAAATACCGCACAAAAAATATCTGAACGATTTCTTTACAGGTAAAACGGCAAATTCCTTTGCCATCGGGGAATTGTACAACGACGATCCCCGCCTGGGCGATGCCCGGCTGTGCGGCACGACCGCATCCCTGTGCGGAATCGAGCGCGCCGGTTTTGCCGGCGACAAGGCCGCACAGGAGCGAGCCATCCGTTATGACCTGACGCTGCACGCTTTCATGCTGTCCCAGTCCGGCATTCCGGTGCTGTACAGCGGCGACGAGATCGGCCAGCTGAACGATTACAGCTACAAGGATGACCCGGAGAAAGCCGCAGACTCCCGCTATCTGCACCGGGGCAGGTTCCCATGGGAACTTGCCGCCAACCGGAAAGTCCCCGGGACCCTGCAAAACCGGCTGTTCCCGGCCCTGATGCATCTGGAACGCCTGCGCCGCAGCCACAGTGTTTTTGATGCAAGCGTGCCGTTCTGGACGATCGACACCCATGACCCTTCTGTGTTGGGCATGGTACGCGAAAACGAGCAGGAACGGCTGGTCTGCCTGTACAATTTCAGCGGGGAAGAGCGCACCGCCTGGATACAGGAAGGAAGCGAGGAATACCGCAATCTGATCACAGGAGAATTGCTGCCGCCAACAGACGTTCGTCTGCCGGCCTTCGGCTGCTGCTGGTTGTGCAAAGCAAAACCATGATGTTTTTCTATGACTCAGGGAGGTTTTGAATTGGATGTTGTTGCTTTGGGCGAACTGCTCATCGACTTTGCGCCGGTTTCCACCAACGCCGCCGGCTACCCCACCCTGGCCGCCCAGCCGGGCGGTGCGCCGGGCAATTTCCTGGCCGCGCTGCAAACCTACGGCTGCACCACCGCCCTGATCGGCAAGGTGGGGGCCGACCGCTTCGGCGACCTGCTCCGCGCCACCCTGGCCGGAAAGGGCATCGAGACCCGGGGCATCCTGGCCGACCCGGCCGTGTTCACGACGCTGGCTTTTGTAACGCTGGACGCCACCGGCAACCGGGCCTTCAGCTTTGCCCGCAAGCCCGGCGCCGACACCTGCCTGCGGGCCGACGAGGTGGACCTGACCCTGATCGACGAAGCCCGGGTCTTCCACTTCGGTTCGCTGAGCCTGACCGACGAGCCGGCCCGCGCCGCCACCCAAAAGGCGGTTGCTTACGCCAAAGAGAAGGGCAGGCTGATCAGCTTTGACCCCAACCTGCGCAGACCGCTGTGGCCGAGCGAAACCGCCGCCAAAGAGCAGATCGAGTGGGGTCTGCACCAGGCCGACATCGTCAAAATCAGCGACGAGGAGATCGCCTTTTTGTGGGGGCTTTCGCCCGAAGAAGGCGCCCAAAAGCTGCTGAAGGAGTACGGCGTCCAGCTGGTCTACGCCACGCTGGGCCCCAGGGGCTGCCGTTTTGCCAACCGGCAGGGCAGCGGCGAGGTGGCCAGCCCCGCCGGCATCCGTGTGGCGGATACCACCGGCGCCGGGGACATCTTCGGCGGCAGCGCCATGAGCCGGCTGCTCCGGACAGGCAAGGCCCCCGACGAGCTGAGCCCGGAGGAACTGCGCGCCATCACCCGCTTTGCCTGCTGCGCCGCCAGCCTGTCCACCCAGACCCACGGCGGCATCGACAGCGTGCCGGAGGAACGGCTTGTCCACGACATGCTGCGGACCCGATTCCCTTTTGAACCAATGTGATCACTTGGACACAAAAGGAAAAACAGTATGACCCCTCAAAAGAATCCGCGATGGTCTGGCTTAACAGTGATAAGAGCGCAAGTCCCTCCACAGCCTGATTGGCCGGAAAGGGGACTGTACCATCCCCTTCGGGGCGGGCTCATGCGTCGTGCAAGCGCTTGCATTCGCCTCGCGGGGACCGGTCGCTAATTTTGCACCATACTGAAAAATCCGAACGCATACTTTTTGTAGATGCGTTCGGATTTGTGTTTTTGTAGGTTTGGTGATGCGATTGTGATGACACCCGATACTGTCACAGACCTTATGGGGTACCCATCGGAAGGCTTTTGAAAGGCCAAGAGGGATATCTGTCGCCATTTTGTGAAAGGTACATACCGCGTTGTAACAAAATGTGATTATCCTTTCTTGCTTCGGCGTCAAGAAACAAAATGATACAATAAATTGAAAAAGGGCGGCCTTTTGTCATTGTGGAATACAAAGGAATACTCTATCATTGAATTGTTGGAATTGCACGAATTCGGGCTTTGTTGGTTGAGAATAACTGATGAAATGGCAAGGGGGATAGGAATGCTCAAGTCTGTCTGTGTGAAAAATCCGGACGCAATTACGCTGCGAGACTGTTTCGGCGCAACGGCGCTGTCTACTGTAAATGGTCTGTGTACCGTGTTTATGTCCAGCATGTTTATGCAGTATATGACCGACTACGCCGGGCTGGGCGCTATGGGAGCGACCTTGGCTACATCGCTTCTTCTGTTTGCGCGGATCTTTGATGCTGTGGATGATCCCGTTCAGGGATTTTTGATGGATCGCGGGAAACGGACCAAAAAAGGATCGTTCCGCTTTGACAATGGTTGTCGGCAGCTTCATTGTCAAAGCCCAGGCGGCGCTTTCGGCTGCAATTATTGGCGCTGTGCTCATGGCAATCGGCTACAACGTTGATCCCGTCACCTCCGAATACATGGGGGAACTGTCGCAGATCCCGACCATGCTCAATTGGTTTATCGTTATCATGGGCCTTGTTCCTGCCATCCTCGGTGTATTGTCGGCTTTGATCCTGCGGGCATACCCGATCAAGAACGATGAGCGCCGAAAAATCCGCGAATGCCTGGATCGCTGCAGTGCTGGGTAAGGCTCATTCCTCCGCAATATGTCGGCGGTATTCCAATGGGGTGAGACCATACTCACGCTGAAACACTTTGTAGAATTGCGTTCTGTTCTCATAGCCCAGTGATGCCGCGATCTGGCAGACCGGCAGCTCTGTGTTTCTCAGAAGCCGCGCCGCCTCGGCCATCTGTACCTTTTGACAGTACGCTTTCAGTGTGTATCCGGTGTTTGTCTTGATGATGCGGGATATATGCTCGCAGGAGTAGTTGAGTGCCTCCGCCAGATCGGTCCGGTGGATAGCCCCGTGGTGGGCTTCAATCAGCTCCTTGATTTGCTCCACCGCCATCAGTTCTTGGCTGTGCCCCAGCGAAATGTGGGTGGCCTTGTATATGTCAGGATTCTCCAAGGCGGCAAACAGCCGGAGCAGAGAGGAGTAAACGTCAAACTGGTATCCGATCCGCTTGACCGAAAAGGCGCGAATCAATTCCTGGGTGAGCTGCGGGATCGTGTCTGCTCCTAAAAGGGTAAAGTCCAGGTAGTCCTTTTTATAGGCGGCACGTTCCGACAGATTGTCGCTGAAAAACTGATTGAGAATGCTTTTGTACTGAAAGGGCGGCGGAAATGATTTGGGCCACTGCGTCAGCAGGGAGGCATTGATGCCGATGTAAACGATATCCGCATTCGACATATCTGTTTCGCGATGCATGGTGTTTCGATTGAGGAGACAAAGGTTTCCCTGCGTATAGGTGGTCTCGGCCCCCTCGATCATCACCCGGACGTGGCCCCGCTGCACATACATCAGCTCAAAAAAATTATGTTTGTGCATGTAGGTCTCATGAAAGAATTCGTGTTTGTTTGGGGTGTGAACGCAAAAGGACCATGCATCCATATAGTTGGAAAACAGATATTCCTGAGGTTTCTGGATGCTGGTTACGATGGACAACGGAGAAAAATAGTCCCGTTCGGCCGTATGGTTGCGAAGATAGTTCGGACCATGGCTGCCGGTCTGGTTCCGCATTTCATCAATGCTGTCAAAAAACAGGTGTTCCATGCGAGCATCCCCCCTTTATGACAGTATAGCATGGAATTGAGTATTTTTGAAGGAGGAAGTATCTGTGAAGCGGCAATGCTATAACCCCTATCTCCCCAGTTGGGAATACATCCCGGATGCTGAACCGAAAGTATTTGGTCAGCGGCTGTACATTTATGGGAGCCATGATCTCTTTGGTGCCAAGGAATACTGTGAGGGCGATTACGTATGCTGGTCGACCCCGGTAGACGATCTTTCCGACTGGCGGTATGAAGGCGTAATCTTCAAAAAGCAAGATACGCCGTGGAATAAAAAGAACCTGTCCTACTATGCACCGGATGTGGTGCGCGGCACAGACGGACGGTACTACCTTTACTATTCGGTGGCCAATACATCGATCACGTCGGTCGCTGTGTGTGACAAACCTGCGGGAAAATACCAATATTTGGGCGATGTTCACTTCCCGGACGGGCGAGTCTACGGTTCAAAGCCGGAGGATTGGTTTATGTTTGACCCAGCCGTTCTGGTGGATGATGACGGGCGGGTGTTTCTCTACGTGGGCAGCGGGCAGAAATCCAATGGACAATTCGGCCACGAGATCAAGGGGCTGTTTGTGATGGAACTCAGCTCTGATATGCTGACCATCATCAGCGAACCAACCATCATCATGCCGGCGGATTTTGATCCCAAGAAGCCGAACTATTGGGAAGGGCCCTCGATCCGTCACATCGGTGAGTGGTATTATCTGGTCTATCCGGCCACGGACATCACCGGTCTCAATTACGCGATGAGCCTGTTCCCCGACAAGGGATTTATCCACAAGGGACCGATCCATTCCTCAAGCGATATCGGTCTGGAGGGAAGAAAGCTCATGAATGCGGCATATCCGATGGGGAACAGCCACGGCGGTATGGTATGCGTCCACGGGCAATGGTATATATTTGACCACCGAACGACCAATGGCGCCAAACGAAACCGGCAGGCGGTAGCCGAGCCCATTGAGATCCGTGCGGACGGGACCATCCGCATGGTGGAGTCCACAAGCTGCGGATTGAATGGCGGCCCTTTGAAGGGCACCGGGACCTATCCGGCCTACATTGCCTGCGTCCTGCACCATGCCGGAACGTTTGGTCTGCGCAACCCGATGGGCGGACCCGAGATCACCCAGGATGGTCCGGACTACGAGCCACCGGAGCCCGGGGAACGGGAAGTGACCATAGAGACCGAGAGGATGGCACCAAAGGCGTATATTTCCAAAATGAAGAATGGCAGTATTGCCGGCTTCCGATATTTTGATCTGAAGGAAAGCACCCACATTGCTGTAACGGTTCGCGGCGCAGGCGGCGTGCTGGAACTCTTACCTGGGGAAAAAGGCCCTGTCATAGCATCCATTCCCATTGCCGGGACAGCCGACTGGACAACCGCCGGAGTAAAATTCAACGCCAGACGTTTGGCGTTGGAGAGCCGACGCCCCATTGATTCCTGCCCGCTGTATTTCCGGTATAAGGGAAAGGGAACGCTTGACATCTTGAGTATTACGTTGGCATAAAGGAGGATAACGATGGACTGGACACCAATTTGGCATCAAGCCGCGGCCCCTGCCTTTGCGATGGGCTTTTTGGCGGGCAAGAAAAAAACAGTGGTGTATTCTGTGATATCCCAGGTTTCGGGCGAGAAACTTCGGGTCCGCTTCTCCAACCACTATGGAAAGAAACCCTACACCATTGGGGGACTGACCGTGTGGGCAGATGGAGAGATGCATACCGTCACGCGGGACGGCAGCCGTGTTTTCACGGTCCCCGCGGGGGAAAGCTGCTATTCGGATGAGTTGACGCTCCCGGTGACGATGGGGGAAGAGCTGGAAATCAGACTCTACTATGCATCCAAGGTCATGGACAGCAATATGATCGAGGAAAATGCGGTAAGCTACCCGGGAAATCATACGGCGGACAGAGAGCTGCCCCCGCCCCGGCGGGAAAGATATATGGAACAGTACAACCTTTATGAAGCGATTCCCGGGATGGATCAGATCGAGGTGTTTACCGGTCAGCCTTCCAAAATCATCGTGGCGTTCGGGGACAGTATAACGGCTATGAACCGCTGGGTAAAACCGTTGCAAAGGCGTCTGTTCGATGCGTATGGCGGTGACTACGCACTGATGAACGCCGGAATCGGCGGGAATTGTCTGCTTTATGATGTCCCGGGCCTGATGGGAGCTTCCTACGGGGAGAAAGGGGTGTCTCGCTTTGAGCGTGATGTACTCCGCTTTTCAGAACTCTGCGGAGTGATTTTTGCATTGGGGGTCAATGATGTGGCCTACTATTCCCAAAAGACAGGGGCGGTCATCTCGCTGGAACAATATTGTTCGGCCGTAACCGATATTGTGGATCGGCTTCATAAGGCCGGTGTCCGGGTGATTGCCCAGACTCTTCCGCCCCGCACCGGTTTTGTGAAAAAAGGGTATACCCGGGAGATGGAGGAGCTGAGAGTCCGCATCAATGGATGGATCAGAGATAGCGCGCTGTTCGATTATATGCTTGATGCGGATGCACTGCTGCGCGATCAGAAGAATCCTTCGTTCACCGACGAGCGTTATCACCAGGGGGACCACCTGCACCCGAATCAGGCCGGAGGAATGCTGCTGGCGCAGGCGTATGATTTGCAAAAGCTGACAGGGGAGGTGTAGGCATGGGGAAAAAGTATTTCACGCTCAGCTTTGATGATGGACTGGAACAGGACAAACGGGTGATCCGGCTCATGAGGCAATACGGGCTCAAAGGAACCTTCAACCTCAATGCCGGCCTGTTTGGCACTCGCGGCGAGGTGAAGGGACTTGGAACCTTCTCTTTTCAGGATTGCCCCGAAGGCGTAAAGCACAAGTGGCCATTTTCCTATGTGCAGCACAACCGGATCCCACTGGACGAGGTGTGCCAGGTCTATGAGGGAATGGAGATTGCCACCCATGGCTTCCGGCATGAACCGCTGGGGGCTGTCAGCGAGGATGAAATGCGCGCATCGGTGGATGCGGACAAGGCCGCGCTGGAAAAAATCTTCGGCACCACGGTCGTGGGGCACGCCTATGCGCAGGGTTCAACCTCGCCGGCTGTCCAGGCGTATCTGAAGGCGCAGGGGTATCAATATGCCAGAGTGGTCTTTCCCACCGGCGGCTTTGGGTTCCCGGATGATCCACTGAACTTTCGGCCTTCCTCCTCGCTTATTCTGAAAAATGCCGTGAAGCTGGTGGAGCGCTTCAAACGTGAGGAACCCGGAGAAAAGGATCTGCTGCTGTTCCTGTGGGCACACAGTTATGAAATGGACTACGAAAAGGGGAACGCCAGTTGGTATGCTTTGGAGCGGCTTTTTGAATCGATCGCAGGCCGAAGCGATATCGTGTATTGCACAAACAGCGAAGCGTTCGCGCATATTTAAGGAGAGCAGGAAAATGAAAAAGAAAGATTTTAACCGGGGTTGGCTATTTTGCGCCGTGGGAAAGGAACAGTCTATGCAACCGGTCACGCTTCCCCACGATGCCATGCTGTACGAGAAACGCTCAAAGGATGCGGCAACAGCGGGAGCGTGCGGATACTTTCCCGGCGGGGCCTATGTCTACGTCAAACGGATTCTTGTGCCTGAAGCGTGGCGGACGCAGTCCGCTGTACTGGAATTTGAGGCGGTTTATCAAAATGCGCAGGTGTTCGTGAACGATGCGCTTGTGGCTGAACAGCGGTACGGGTATACCAACTTCTTTGTGGTGCTGGACCCACAACTGAAGTATGGCGAAGAAAATGAGATCAAAGTGATCGCGGACAACTCGTCGGTACCCAATTCCCGTTGGTATTCCGGTAGCGGAATTTATCGCAACGTAAACCTCTTCCTGGGCGATAAGAGTCATATCCGCCCGGATGGACTGCTCGTCTCCACCTCCGGAAACGATGCGGCCCATGTGAAAGTTTCGGTCACCGGTGGTGATACGGTCAGAGTCTCTATTCTGGATGGTGAAAAGGTGGTAGCGCAGGCCGAATCTGCGGTCAAGGAAGGCACTGCGTCGGCGGACATTCCCGTTTCCCAGCCGCGGCTTTGGGACGCGGAACATCCCGAACTGTACCGGTGCAGAGCGGAACTATTGAAAAATGGTGAGATGGTGGATGAGGCGGACGCCTGGTTTGGATTCCGTACCCTCAGCTGGAGCACCAGAGGATTTTTTGTAAACGGCAAGAAAACGCTGTTCCGTGGCGCCTGCGTCCACCACGACAATGGTATTCTGGGCGCATGCTCTTTTGAGGATGCCGAGTTCCGCCGTGTCCGTCTGCTCAAGGAGGCCGGTTTCAACGCGATACGTTCCGCCCACAACCCTGCCTCCAAGGCGTTGTTGGACGCCTGTGACCGGCTGGGTCTGTATGTCATGGATGAATTCTGCGACAACTGGCTGGTACATAAAAACCCCTACGACTATGCGGACCAGGATTTTCGCGCATGGTGGCAGCGGGATCTCACAGCTATGGTCATCAAAAACTACAATCATCCCAGTGTGGTCATGAACTCTATCGGAAATGAAATCTCCGAACTGGCTATGCCCGAAGGACAGGAGTACTGTAAAAAATTGGCAGTCCTGGCACGAAAGCTGGACCCGGACAAAGCAGTGACGATGGGAGTCAACCTGATGCTGTGCAGTATGTCGGCCAAGGGCGGCGGCATATACGGCAACAAAAAGAATGGGAAAGAGAATAAAAACGGCAGTCAGACGATGGACAACGTTCCCACCAGCGCCTTCTTCAACATGCTGATGAACCTGGCCGGGGGTATGATTGAAAAAATGGCCGCCAAACCTGCCGCGGACGATGCCACAAAGGTGAGTTTCTCTTATCTGGATATTGGCGGTTACAACTACGCCGCGTCCCGATACGAGAAGGACGGTACGCTCCATCCCGACCGCGTCATTGTCGGGTCCGAGACCCTGCCCAAGAACCTGTATCATAACTGGCAACTGGTGAAAAAACTCCCCTATGTCATCGGCGACTTTATGTGGACGGGCTGGGATTATCTGGGGGAGGCGGGCATCGGTACCGTCCGTTACAAAAGTTTCAAAAATCCCGGTCAGGATGCGCCCATCATCTCCGCCGGCTGCGGCGTGATCGACATTTGCGGAAAGCTTCGCCCCGAGGTGCAGTGGAACCGGCTGATCTGGGGGCTGGACCATACCCCCGGCATCGGCGTAGAACCGTATACCCACGCAGGGGAGACCGGCTCTGTATCCATGTGGCGTGACACAGACGCAGTGGCAAGCTGGTCCTGGGCCGGCTGTGAAGGCAAAAAAACCAAGGTCACGGTCTACTCTGACGGCGAAACGGCGGAACTCATTGTCAACGGGCATTCCTATGGCCGGAAAAAGACGAAGGAATACAAGGCTGTCTTTAAACGCGTTGTCTATGAACCCGGTACCATCACCGCAATCAGCTACGATGGCGAGGGAAAGGAACAGAGCCGGACTTCCATGAAGACAGCTGTAGGGCCCGCCGAACTGCATGTGGTGGCTGACCGGAACACCTTGCAGGCAAAAACGCAGGATTTGGCCTACATCAGCATTGACCTGACGGGGGCGGATGGCATCACAAAATCTTCTGAGGATACTGCGGTCACGGTGGAGGTTGACGGTGCCGGGACGCTGCTGGCCCTTGGTTCTGCACGGCCCAACATGGGGGAAAACTTTTTCTCCGATACCCACACGACCTACTACGGCAAGGCATTGGCCGTGGTCCGCGGCGGCGATGCCCCCGGAAAGATTACGGTCACGGTGAAAGCAAAAGGCCTGCTGGCCAAAACGCTTGAATTGGAAGTGATCTGAGGAAAAGGCATAGGCCAGACGGCAGATCCCGATGTCTCACCAAAAAGACTGCAACAATCGTTGCAGTCTTTTTCTACGTGATCTACTTCATGGATTTTGCGGGAAATTCACATTCTTTCGGAAGAGGGCACATCGGCTACGCTATTGGATCATGTTCGTTGCGTACGGTTTGGCTTTGGCTTGTTATACGGTCCATACAGGCGGTGACTACACGAAACGGAGGACCCGGTGGGGCCCTCCGTGTTCTATTCGTGGATCAATACCGTTCCTGGCGCATCATCCGGTCCTCGCACAGGCGGTGCGCTTCCTCGGCATCCTTGCAGACGCATTCAAACAGTGCACCGCGATCGGGAGAAAGACCACAGCCAAAGGGGGGAAAGGCTGTCATTTCTGGATAAGGGATATCACCCGTCTATCCACATTCATGGGCTGCGGTTTGGAATGATTTCGGGCGGCAAACTCATTTTGCCGGGGCGGGTACTTGCCTGCGGCGTTTCAGGGCCAGCACACCGACCAGCAGCAAAACCGGGAAGCAGATGGCGGCCAGGATACCCGCCCGCAGGTCATCGCGCAGGCTGCTGGAGACCATGCCGGCCAGCGTGGGCCCGGCGGAGCAGCCCAGGTCGCCGGCCAGGGCCAGCAGGGCAAACATGGCGGTGCCGCCTTTCAGCGAGGCCGACGCCTTGCTGAAGGTGCCCGGCCACATGATGCCCACCGAAAAACCGCACACCGCGCAGCCGACCAGCCCCAGCGCAGGCACCGGCACCAGCGCGATGCACAAATAGGCGGCGATGCACAGCAGGCAGCTGAACTTCATAAACCGATCCAGGTCCAGCCGGTCGCCATACTTACCGTAGAGCAGCCGGGATGTGCCCATCAGCAGGGCAAAAGCCATCGGCCCGGCCAGGTCGCCCACCGTCTTGCTGACGCCCAGCGCCTGCTCGGCGAAGGTGGAGGCCCACTGGCTGACGGCCTGCTCGCTGGCACCGGCGCAGAGCATCATCACAAGAAAGACCCAGAACAGCCGGCGGCGCAGCAGCTGGCCCAGCGTCGGCCCCTGCTCGCCTTCCGCAGCCAGCGTCGGGATGGGGACCCTGGCAAACGCGATCCCGTTGGCGATGGGCAGTACCGCCCAGGCCAGCGTCAGCAGCTTCCAGTTCCCGGTGCCAAACAGCGCGAAAAAGGCGGTGGACAGCAGCACCACACCCATGTGGCCCCAGCAGTAGAAGGAGTGCAGCAGGCTCATGGCGGCCTCCTTGTTGTCGGTGGGGCAGGCCTCGATGATGGGGCTGACCAGCACCTCGATCAGCCCGCCGCCGGTGGCGTAGATGCAGACCGCCGCCAGCAGGCCCCAAAACGGGTCGGGCAGCAGGTCGGGCAGGAAGGCCAGGCCAACCAGGCCCACGGCGGCGCAGCCGTGGGCCAGCAGCGCGGCCGCCCGGTATCCGATGCGGTCCACAAACCCGGTGGACAGCAGATCGACCGCCAGCTGCACCGCAAAATTGATGGTGATCAGGGCGGTGATCTGCGCCAGCGGGATGGAATACTGGTTCTGGAAGGTCACAAACAGCAGCGGTGCAAAGCAGTTGACCACTGCCTGAACGATGTAGGCCACAAAGCAGGCATACATCGTTTTCTGGTAGGATGGTTTCATAAAGCTCCCTCTCTTCGCTGACAATACGATACACGCTTTCGCAGATAACAATATATCGCAGCGGCCAGCCAAAATCTTGCTCAATTTTACCAAATTGTGTTACAATATCGTCAAACAAGGACTTTGCGTCGAAATGGGAGAAATCTTATGCAGCAAACCGAGATCATTACAGACGAAACGATGCGGGAACTCTGCAAACATGGAACACCGGATTTTCCGTTCGCCTATTACGATGAAAATCTGCGCCAATTTCAGCGGGGCTGTATCGACTGGCATTGGCACCGGGAACTGGAGTGGGTCTTTGTAGACAGCGGCGTTGTTGTCTGCAAGGCGGAAGGGGCGCAGGAATGCCTGCATGCCGGTGACGCGATCCTCTTCAACAGCCGTACGATCCATCGCATGGAGTCTGGCGAGGGGGCGCACATCCCGAATATCGTGTTTTCCCCGGAATTCCTTGCGCCGCAGGACAGCGCAGTTTACCGGCAATTTGTGGCCCCGGCGGCAGGATCCGGTTTGCGGTTTGCGGTGTTCCGCCAAGCCGACGACTGGGACAGGCCGGTCATACGCTCGCTGCAGGAGGTATTGAAAGTGGCGGCAGAGGGAAACAAGTTGGATATCCAGCTTGCGGCGCTCAGGCTATGGCGTACCTTTCTGCAGGCAAAAGGGCAGGAGCTGACCCATTGCGCGGAGGACCGGGACCTGCTGATCCAGGCAAGGACCCGGACGATGGTGCAGTTTATCGCCGATCACTATACACAAAAGCTGACACTGGAACAGATCGCCGGGGCGGCCGGCGTCAGCGTCAGCGCCGCGCTGCGCTGCTTCCACAGGACCATGCAGACCACCCCGGTACAGTTTTTGATGGAGTACCGGCTTGAACAGGCCCGGATGCGGCTTCTTTCCACCAACGATACCGTCACCCGCATCGCTCTCGAATGCGGTGTGGAGAATATCAGCTATTTTGTGCGGCGCTTTTCCGCCCGGTACGGCTGCACGCCGCTGGCCTACCGGAAGAAAAAGCCGTAGGCTGCGGCAGAAAACGACCGGGACGGAGAAAGCGGTTTTATCCGGCAGACAGAGTACGCTCCTTTTTCAGCATCTGCCTGGTCCGGCTCACCCAGGCGGCCACCACGTTGCTGCGCACGCCGTACAGTTCGGCGCTCGCCTGGGTAGTATATTGGATCCTGTTCCTATTGTAGCGCTGTCCGGGCGGCAAGTTTGCAATTCATCTGTTTTCAAGTTTATTAGGCCGTAGTATAATAGACGAGAGAAAAGGAAAATATTAGGGACAATGGAATGGACAATAGAGCCGAGTGTTGTATAGCTAAGGATGGGAAAATGAAATATGCCATACCTTGCAGGAGAAGCAAACTTTAAGCCAAGCATCTAAAGACTTTATTAAAAACCCGCCATACGGTGATGGAGGGATGGCTGCCGCTGTTCGCATTGCATCTACACATCAATTATATTATTCCGATGAGCAACATATCTTCGGGCCGCCCTGATCCGAACTGTCAAAACTGAATACCAGCCGCCACCGGCGGCACCACCGAACAGGAAATCAGAAACGGTTCCCTGTTCTTTTTCTGTCCGGACGAAGCGAATATACGCCCATCGATCCCGTTTCACTATACGTCCTCCTGCTGCGCTTTTGCGAAAAGCTCTGACCTCTCTTTGGACGGATACCAAAGAGGCGATGGAAGCGCAAAAAAAGGCCCGTGGGCTGTGTTTTGAATTTAACCATATGCACCGCAGACGAAGCCGGCGCCGTTTTCACCGATCTTTCTTTTCCACTTTTCATCGTCGAATCCACAGTCATCCGGCAATTTGGAAAAGTCGGCGCCAAAGGAAGCGGAAACTACATCCTGGGCGTAAAAAATGCTCAACTGGGCAATTTTTTCTTCCAGCGTCATTCTGGAAAGCAAATCTTCAATTCTCTGTTCGGTTGGCAAACTCGGGGTTTTGTAGTCCATTCCACTCGCCGTCCTTTTTCTGGTCTCGGGGGTCAACACGTTGTTTCCCGCACCATCCAACGGGGCGGGATCTCTTTCAGCTCTGCAGGGAACCGGACCATTGTCCCGATCCGCGCAAACTCCCGCATCAGGTTTTCATCCAGCTTTCCCCTGGGATTGGGGCTGAGGTTCAGCATAAAATTCACATTCATGGGGAAATACCGCGCCATCTGCGCAGCGGCCCATTCTGCCGGCATCGGCGGAGTGACCGGGTCATCGGAACGCCAGAACCATGTGCGGGTCAGCTTCTGGCACAAAATACCGGGGCCTTCAAATCCGTCCGCCACTTCCTGACCGGCGCCATTTTCATAGAACACGATGTCGGTATGCGCAAGGCCATCGGTGCAGCCGATGTTCAAAAGCAGGCAATCCGGCTGCAGCGATTTGACCAGAGAGTTTACTTCCTCAAAGGGCAGCATTTCATAGCAGGGGCCGCCCCATGGCGAACTCCATCCGTCCACCATGAGGAACGGGATCTCGCCGTAGTTGGTCAATAGTTCGGTGATCTGCCCTTTGATGATTGTTTTCTGCTCTTCCGTGCAGGAATGGCGATTGATACCGGCGGTCAGATCCAAAATGGAAAAATATAGTCCGGCTTGGATCCCCCGGGTCCGGAAAGCCTTGAGGTATTCCGCCACAACATCCGTCTTGTTTGCGGCGTTCCGCACACAGTGATCGGAATACCGGGTCGGCCAGAGCGCAAACCCTTCATGGTGTTTGGTCGTGAGGGCGGCAAAGCGGACGCCGGCGGCCTGCGCGGTTTCGGCCCACTGGGCGCAATCCAGCTCGGTGGGGTTCCAGTCGGATTCGGCGAAAGGAAAAAGGCGCGGCTGCCCGGCGTTTTCGTGGTCAAATTCCCAGTCCTTGATCTCGCCGGTATGAAACTGGAAAGTTGCGCTGTTAAAGTGGATAAAGGTTCCCAGCCGCAGGTTGATGAATCTCTTTTGCAGTTCCGGCAATTCGTGCATACGTCATTCCTCTTTTCAGAAGGTTTTCTGCACGCCCAGTATAGTACAGCCATGTGCCTGAAACAACGAAAATCAGATAATTCCGTAATTCCTGTAATGATTTCGTAAAAAAAGAAAACGATTGTGCTGCTTTTGGGCATCTGATATAATCGATTGCATGGAGGGATCGCCATGCAGTTCGACATTTTGCCACAGGAGCCGTTCTTGAACGGAAAACCATATAATATTGAAGACTGCTATTCCGAACAGGCCAGTCTGTTCAACAACCGCCTGCATTTTCACCCGTTCTATGAGATGTCGGTCATTTATGAGGGGTGTTCCGACTTCCTGATCAACGGCAATGTGTATACGCTTGGCGACCATAGCATCCAGCTGATCCGCCCATCCGATTACCACCGGCAGCAGACAGGCGCCGGCCAGCATATCCGCTACTACAATATCATTTTTATGCCTGAATTTCTCACAAAGCAGATGCAGGATGCCCTTGGCCGCACGGAAGGCGTTCTGTGCGCAAACCTGGGCAAAACGGATTGGCGCAGCTGCATCCGCCTGGCCCGGGCGGTCCACAGGGCTTTTTCGGAACGGCAAAAGGACGATCTGACGGAAGTGTTTCTGAGGTGTAACATTGAAAACCTCTGCATCCTGCTACTGCACTGCTGCCAGGGGACCCCGGTACCTTGCTCTGACATTTCCAGCGAGGCGATCCGGCGGGCGGTCCTTTACATTCACACGCGGTATCGGGAACCGATCACCCTGGCCCAGGCGGCTGAACACGCAGGTCTTTCCGCTTCCTACTTTTCCGGCATCTTCCACAAAGCGATGGGGGTCACGTTTGCCCGGTATCTTCTGGACTATCGCCTGATGATCGCGGAGCGGTATCTCCGGCAGGCGGACCTCTCGGTCAAACAAATTGCGTCTGCCTGCGGGTTCCGTTCCTGTTCACACTTTAACGTGGTTTTCAAGCAGCGGTTCGGGTGCGCCCCGGGTGCATGGCGAGACCGAAATCACTGTGGAACTTCATGATGAAGACGCCATTGGCCGGCTATTTTTCTCCTTTTGGCAGGGGAGCGGACGAAGAAAGAGAAAAACGCTTATACCAAGAAATGAAGAAACATAGAAACCGGGACACTTTCAACCAAATGGTGAAGGTGTCCACGGGGGCTTCATACATCGTCACCTTCTGGATGCGGCCGCTTTCCTCGACCATGAAGCACACGCTTTCGGCCAGCCGGTAGCCGTTCGGGGCGGCGCTTTCTGTCAGAACATACTCGCCGGGCTGCGGCCGGTCGATGCGGTGGGGTTGGCCGTCGGTGACCCATTCGGCCACTACGCTGCCGTCGGCATCGGTGATGCGCAGATGTGCGCCGCGCAGCTCGTCACCGTTGGTGATGCCCTTTTTGCTGATCTCGACCTTCTGTTTGACGTGCAGGAGCAGCAGTGTGTTGGTGGCGGCTGCGTCCTGTCCTTCGGGGGACGCGGGAGCTATGTCGGCCGCCCTGGGACGACGCGCCGGTCTCCGCTTGGAGGCCGGCGGACGCTGGGTGCTGAGCAGCCAGACACCCCAGGTACAGGCGGCAATGAGCAGCAGTGCGCTCATCAGCCAGCCGCGGGTGATGGCCACGATCAGAATGACAACGCCGGCCAGAATGCCGACGCTGTGCCACAGGGGAGATTCCTTTTTCATGGGATACCAATCCTTTCTGTTTGCTGCATGAGAAAAGCCGCACCGTGCGGAACGGGTGATCCTGTACACATGGTGCGGCTTTGAGCTTGTGGGCAGAAGCGGTATTGCCTCTGCCGTATATGGTTTTCGTTCACTTCCTTTCTGCCCGTGGGCAAGAATATCTATATAAAAGTGCCAGCAGAGTTCCGGCCCCAAGGGGAGCCAAACTTCTACTGGCACTTGTTTGCAAAAATAACAGCGTGTGAGACGGAGGCAAGCTCCGCAGCCATTGCGGGACACAAAAATCAATTACATCATAACTATATCATGCGCAAAAACGACTGTCAATCGTTGATTCTGCGTAGACCGTGCAGCGAACTTGCAATTTGTGTGCAAGGGGGTCTGCCGGATATACGGGAAGTGTACCACTTGCCTACCAAAATGGAACCCTTGCCTCAATATGTATCCAGCAAGATCTGCTTGCGCAGATAGAGCCCGGCCACCGCCTCGACGACCTCTTTGGTGCGGCCCATGCCGGAGATCAGCAGTCCGCGGGTCAGCAGACGGTGGGTGCAGTCTTGCCAGGAGCGCGAGGTACGCAGCGGATTCTGCCGGTTGGCCTTCTCGTACAGCGGGCCGATCTGCGCAAAGGTGACAATCCGCCAGTTGAGCAGTGCCCAGATCAGCAGTTCCTGCTGGTCTATCTCGTACTCATCCCGGCAGACGCGGATGACGGGGACAACGCCGTCCGGCGTGCGGCGGCGGATCAGATTGCCGTTGGCGGTATGCAAAGTTTGCATGGTCATGGTAAAACCTCCCTGATTTGGCTGGGTGTGAAGCATTTCGTATATCTCCTACGCTTGAAGCCGGCGATTTTGCAACAAATACGGAAAATAATTTGCAGGTTATATGCACTGTTGGTTTGCCCCAAAAAACAAAGCCCTCTGATCGTCAGAGACCTAAACGATCAGAGGGCAAAATAGTGTTATGACTGAAATGCGTTATCGAACGAGTTGTCCCAGCAGCTTGCACCGCTGTGCGACTGCCTGGCTCAAGGTCTCGGCGCGGGCGGGCTCGCCAAAATGCGCCTGCTCGAAGATGGAGAAAACCTCATCCTCCAGCCCATCCAGGGCAGACAGATTCAGCCAATCCAAATCATTGGCGACCAGTTGGAGCTGCTGGGCGTGGGTGGCGCAAAACGGTTTGGCCGCGGCGTCCGCGGCGGGATTGATCTGGCCGGCGTACTGGTCGAACCAAAAACTGGTGCCGCTGTCATAGACCGGGGCCATGCCCAGCCATTCCAGCGTGACGGCGTCGCGAATTGCGCCGAAATTCCCCATATGACGGTCCTGATTGCAGAGCAGAAAGTCCAGGATGATCATCTGGCTCAGAAACTTCCGGGCGCCGGGAATCCCCAGCACCTCGCAGCGCGCCAGGAAATGGTCGAAAGCGGAGACCCCATCGGGCTTTTCGGCGGATGTATACAGTGCGTAGGCGCTGACCAGGTCCTGGCGGTCGGAGGTCATGTTGGCGCAGATGCTGTACGGTTTGCCGTCCTCCCAGAGCAGCGAGTAATCCACATGAGGGATGTCCAGCCGGCGGCAGATGGCGGACGCCACCACCTCGTTGAAAGGCTCCTGCTGCGCCATGCCGCTGCCGCCCTTGATGAGGACGCGCCGGCCGTCTGCGATCTTCCATTTTTTCTTCAGCCAGCCATCGGAAGTGTTGCAGGGGGAGACCAGGTCAAGCGAATCACCGCCGGGAACCTTCCCGAACAGCAGGTCGCCCACATCGTCGCTGAAGGGATTGTCGTAGAAGTTGATCTCCTTCCATTGAAGCGGTGCGGAGGCCGGGTCGAGCCAATACTGGTCGGAAAGGCTTAATCCATAGCACTTCAGCAAAAGAATGGAGGCGGACACTTCGGTGTTCTTTTGGAGCATGGCGGTCTGCATCGCCTGCTGGAACCCGGAACGGCTGGCGGGGATCATGCGCCCGGAAAGCCAGGCGTTCAAATTTTTCGCCGTTTCCTTCTTGGTGCGGCCAAGGGTGCCAAGCGGCAGGTGCTCACTGCGAAAAACCTCATCCACGCGGTAGACCGTACCACTGATGTCGTTCACACCAAGCGCCGCCACCGGCAGTTCCCGGTGCATGAGGGTGCATTTCATACGCGCTCACCGCCTTTCCTGTTCATGTATTTGTATTATAACCGAAAACGCCGCGCTTGCCAATGGGAAAGGTTACTCCAAAAGGGCTTCGCGCAGACCCGCCTCCTCTTTTTGTTATTTTCTGGAAACTTCCTCCCTTCGTACAAAACGGCTGCCCGGGCATGGTTCCTTCCTTGCCCGCTGCTCTTGACAAAATGCAGGCCGGAGGCCGAACGGCAAACGGATGAAAGCGATCCGACGCTGCGGCCGGCAGAAAAAGCGCGGATGCCCGGCTCTGCGATTAACAATATAAAAGAAATGCGGATGCTTTGCAAAATAAAGTAAAGTTTCACCGCCGAAAAGCTGCGCTTCCCTTATTCTTGTGCCGTTGTGTTTCTGCACAAAAACGACGGCGCGGGGCGGCGGCAAATCCTTGCAGATGCGACAAAGATCGCCCCGGTGTGCAAAAAATACTTGCATCGGCCCCGGGGCGGTGCTATAATGCAGCTATCATCCGAACCGGATGCCAACAACGAGACAAAGGGGTCGCGGTGCCAGAACGGCACGCGGCCCCCTTTTTTCGTTGTTCTGTCTTCCCGACGCAAGCGACACAAAGGCGTGCAGACCTGGCAAACAGGCGCTGCGCGCCTTTTCCATTTTTTGCCGGCGGGAAGATGTCCGTGTCCGCCACCTGACGAAAGCGAGTGATTGGAAAAGAGGGAACCACATGAAACGAAACGATCGAGTTCTTGCCGCGGCGCTGGCCGGCGCCATGAGCATCAGCCTGCTGGCCGGGTGCAGTTCTTCCGCCCAGCAGGGCGGCGCCTCGTCGGCGGCATCCGACGCTTCCGCAGCGGAAGCGAGCAGCTCCACCACGGCAGAGAGCACCGCCGCCGGCGAGGAGGACAACGTCGTCCGCATCGGCGTCATCGGGCCGATGACCGGCGGCAACGCCATTTACGGTGAGGGCGCCCAGAACGCCATCGAGATGGCGGTGGAGGAGATCAACGCCAGCGGCGGCCCCTACACCGTCGAGATCGTCAACGGCGGCGAGATCGCCGACGACGCCCAGGACGCCCGCCAGGCCATGAACGCCTACAACCTGGTCATGGCCGATGACCCCGAAGCGCTGGTGGGCAGCTTCTTCTCCAGCGTTACGCTGCCCATTGCCGAACAGGCCGCCGTGGATAACATGCTGCTGGTGGCCACCGGCGCCACCAACGTGGACGTGACCATCGACCGGCCCACCGTCTTCCGCGACTGCTTCATCGACCCCTACCAGGGCCGCATGGCCGCCCTGTTCGTGCAGAGCGAGGGGTACAGCCAGGTGGCGGTGCTGTATGCCAACGACGACGATTACTCCAACGGCCTGAAGGACGCCTTTATCGAAAACTGTGAGGCGATGGGCATTGAGGTCGTCTACGAAGGCCAGTGCACCACCACCGACACCGACTTCTCCAGCCAGGTGTCCCAGGTGGTGGCCTCCGGCGCTGAGTTCCTCTACTACCCCTGCTTCCAGGACACTGTGCCGCTGCTGGTCAGCCAGGCCCGCTCCGCCGGCTTTACCGGCGCCATCATGGGCGGCGACGGCTGGGACAGCTCGGACACCACCGGTCTCGAATCCCAGTTTGAAAACTGCTACTTCACCAACCACTATTCCAGCGAGGATACCTCCGACGCGGTCCAGAACTTCGTGACCAAGTACACCGAGACCTACGGCACCGAGAGCCTGAACGCCTGCGCCTCGCTGTACTATGACGCGATCTACATGATCTACCAGGCGGCTCAGGAGGGCGGCGGCACCGACACCGCCAGCCTGGTGGAAGGCATGACCGGCATGACCTTTACCGGCGTGGGCGGCACCTTCACGCTGGACGAAAACGGCGACCCCGAAAAGCAGATCGTCTTCAACACCTTTGTGGACGGCCAGGTCCAGTGGTTTGAGACCCTTGGCGCGGACGGCGAGATCGTCGCCAGCAGCGAAAGTTGACCCGCGGCCGGGCGCCGGTTTTCTGCAAGCGTCCCGCCGCACAGGCCCGCAAGCTCCTGGCGGCGGGGGAGAAGGCACTTCCCGGCAGTACCGCAAAACCAAGACCCGAAAGGAGAATGGAGCATGACCTTCTCGCTGTTTTTTCAGTCGCTGATCAACGGGCTGAACCTGGGTGCGACCTACGCGCTGATCGCGCTGGGGTACACGATGGTGTACGGCATTATCCGGATGATCAACTTCGCCCACGGCGACTTCATCATGATCGGCGCCTACACGCTGTTTTACACCGTTCCGCTGATGGTCAGCGCCGGCATGCCGGCCTGGCTGGCGGTGGGGGCGGCCATCCTGGTCTGCGCCATGGTGGGGGTGATGGTGGAAACCTTCGCCTACCGGCCGGTGCGCAAGGCCGGCCCCATGTCGGCCCTGATCACCGCCCTGGCCATGAGCATCTTTTTGCAAAACCTGGCCATGGTGCTGTTCGGCAGCCGGCCGCACAACGTATCGGCCATCTTTTCGCTGCCGTCGGTCAGCGTGGCGGGGGTCACGGTCTCGCTCAACGTGGTGCTGACCATCGTCATCGGTCTGGCCATCATGCTGGGGCTGCAGCTGTTTGTGCAAAAAACCAAGCTGGGCAAGGCGATGCGCGCCGTGCCCCAGGACCGGGACGCCTCCACCTTAATGGGCATCAACGTCAACCGGATCATCACCGTGACCTTCGCCATCGGTTCGGCGCTGGCGGCGGTGGCGGCGCTGATGTACTGCACCACCTACCCCCGCGTCACCAACGACATGGGCACCACCATGGGGATGAAAGCCTTCATCGCCGCCGTGCTGGGCGGCATCGGGGTGATCCCCGGCGCGATGCTGGGCGGCGTGCTGGTGGGGCTGATCGAGGTGTTTGTCCGCCTGTTTGCCCCCGGCTGGTACGAGGCGGTCACCTACGCCACGCTGATCGTGATTCTGCTGGTCAAGCCTTCCGGCATTCTGGGCCGCAGCGCCGGCGAAAAAGTGTAAGGGAGGGCGGTTCCCAATGACCAAAAAGCGAGTTTTGAGCTATCTGTTGAACCTGGCCGGCGTGGCGGCGCTGTTTGCCCTGCTCAGCGGGCTGTTCGCCTTCAACGGTTTCGGCGACTCCACCACCTATGTGGAGGGGGTCTGCACCACCGCCTGCTACACCATCATCATGGTGACGTCGCTCAACCTGGTGGTGGGCTTTATGGGCGAGTTTTCGCTGGGGCACGCCGGCTTTGTGTCGGTGGGGGCCTATGTGTCGGCCATCACCTCCAATGCGCTGGCCGGGCGCGGCCTCTCTGACCTGGCGCTGCTGATCGTGGCGGTGCTGGCGGGCGGCCTGGCCGCCGGGCTGGCCGGCGTGCTGGTGGGCATCCCCGCGCTGCGGCTGCGGGGCGACTACCTGGCCATTGTCACCATGGCCTTTGCCGAGATCATCCGGGTGGTCTTCTGCAACCTGGAGATCACCGGCGGCGGCCGCACCATGAGCGGCATCCTGCGCCTGTCCGACTTCGGCCGCACCTTCTGGATCATGGTGGTCTGCGTCACCGTCATGTTCCTGTTCGTGCGCAGCCGGTTCGGCCGCACGGTGCAGGCCATCCGGGAGGATTACATCGCCGCCGAGGCTTCCGGCATCAACGTCACCTTCTACAAGGTGCTGACCTTCGCCGTCTCCTCCTTCTTTGCAGGGGTCGGCGGCGGGGTGTATGCCCACTACATGACCGCCATGATCCCCACAAACTTCGACTTCAACTACTCGGCCGAGCTTCTGTCCGAGGTCATCATCGGCGGCACCGGTTCGCTGACCGGCTCGGTCATCGGCGCGGCTTTCCTGTCTGCCCTGCCCGAGCTGATGCGCCAGTTCTCCACCTACCGGATGCTGGGCTACTCGGTGGTGCTGGTGCTGGTCATGCTGTTCCGCCCGGGCGGCATCTTCGGCCGGTGGGAGTTCTCGCTGACCCGCCTGTTTGCAAAGGCGGCCGGCCGGGGCAAACCCAGGTCCGGCGCACCGGGCATCACCGCAAAATCGGCGCCAGCCGAGCCGGCGCCGGAGAAAGGAGCGTGAGGAAGATGGCGGAAACAACAGCCAAGACCCCCATTTTGAAAGCGCAGAACCTGGGCATCCGGTTCGGCGGGCTCAAGGCGGTGGACGATTTCAACATCGAGATCGGCGAGTCTGAGCTGGTGGGGCTGATCGGCCCCAACGGCGCGGGCAAGACCACCGTCTTCAACCTGATCACCGGCGTCTACAAACCCACCGAGGGCTCCTTCTACCTGTGCGGCGAGCGGATGAACGGCAAAAAGACCCACCAGATCGTCCGTGCCGGCATCGCCCGCACCTTCCAGAACATCCGGCTGTTCAAAAAGATGACGGTCATTGACAACGTCAAGGCCGCCATGCAGGACCAGCTGACCTACAGCCTGCCCCAGGCCATCTTCCGCACCCCAAAATACTGGGCCGAGGAAGCCGCCGTGACCAGGCGGGCGAAGGAACTGCTGGAGATGGTCCACCTGTCCGGCAAGGAGGAACTGGAGGCCGACAACCTGCCCTACGGCCAGCAGCGCCGGCTGGAGATCGCCCGCGCCCTGGCCACCGACATGAAGCTGCTGCTTCTGGACGAGCCGGCCGCCGGCATGAACCCCACCGAGACCGAGGAACTGCTGGAGATCATCGACTACATCCGGGATACCTTCAAAGTTTCGGTGCTCCTGATCGAGCACGACATGAGCCTGGTCATGAAGATCTGCGAGCGCATCCAGGTGCTGGATTTCGGCACCACCATCGCCGCGGGCACCCCGGCCCAGGTGGCCAACAATCCCCGGGTCATCGAAGCCTACCTGGGCAAACCGAGAGAGGAGGCGGCGAAGGATGCTTGAAGTGAAGGACCTGAAGGTCAGCTACGGCGCCGTGCAGGCGCTGGACGGCATTTCGCTGACCGTCAACGACGGCGAGATCGTCTCGCTGATCGGCGCCAACGGCGCAGGCAAAACAACGGCGCTGCGCACCATCACCGGGCTGGAGAAGGCTTCGGCGGGCAGCATCGTCTTTGACGGGCAGGATCTGCGCAAGACCGACCCCAGCAGGATCATCAGCCTGAAACTGGCCCATGTGCCGGAAGGGCGGCACATCTTCCCCGAGATGACGGTGGAGGAAAACCTGGAGATGGGCGCCTACGCCGACCCCGCCGGCATGGCCGGGACGATGCAGAACGTCTACACCCGCTTCCCCCGCCTGAAGGAGCGCCGCCGCCAGCTGGCGGGGACCCTGTCCGGCGGCGAACAGCAGATGCTGGCCGTGGGCCGCGCCCTGATGGCAAAACCCAAGATGATTTTGATGGACGAACCCTCCATGGGCCTGTCCCCGCTGCTGGTGCAGGAGATCTTCGACATCATCGGCGAGGTGAACCGGCAGGGCATCACCATCCTGCTGGTGGAGCAGAACGCCCGGATGGCGCTGTCCATCTCCGACCGGGCCTATGTGCTGGAGACCGGGCGCATCACCATCCAGGGCAAAGCCGGTGACCTGCTCAGCGACGAGCGGGTCAAAAGGGCCTATCTGGGCCAGTGAACGGCAGCGAAGGAGGGAACGAGATGAACCGGGAGTATTTTGCCATTGCCATCACCCGCACCTGCGGCAGCGGGGGCGGCAGCTACATCGGCCGCAAGGTCGCCGCCGACTACGGCATTGATTTCTACGACCGCAAGCTGCTGCGCCTGGCCAGCGAGGACAGCGGCATCAACGAGACGATCTTTGCCCAGGCGGACGAGGACACCCGCAAACGGCTTTTGTACCGGGTGTCCCGCAGCGTCTACGACGGCACCGACATCCCGCCCGAAAGCGGCAACTTCCTGTCCGACCGGGCGCTGTTCGCCCACCAGGCCAAGGTGCTGCGCAAGCTGCTGGAACAGGAAAGCTATGTCTGCGTTGGCCGTGCGGCGGACTTTGTGCTGCGGGACAAAACGCGGGTGCTGTCGGTGTTTCTGGACGCCCCTTATGAGGACCGCATCCGCCGCGAGATGGACCGCCAGGGCATCTCCCGCACCGAGGCCAGGCGGTACATCGACCGGCTGGACCAGTACCGCAACGGCTATTACAGCTACCACACCGGCAGGCGGTGGAAGGACCTGTCCAACTACGACCTCTGCCTGGACACCGCCGCCCTGGGGCTGGACAACTGCGCCGCCCTGATCGAAGAATACCTGTACCTGCGCTACGGCGTGCCAAAACCCGCCGGCGCGTAAAAAACGTATATGATTTTCGGGAGGGAATCCCCATGTTCAAAGAACTTGCCTATTATGACGGCGTGTATGGCACGCCGGAGGAAGTGAAGGTTCCTTTCAACGACCGGGTCCACTTTTTCGGCGACGGCGTCTACGACGCCACCGTCGGGGCCAACGGCAAGGTGTATCTGCTCAAGGACCATCTGGACCGCTTTTATTCCAGCGCCAGGGCGCTGGACATCCGCATCCCGCTGGACAAACCGGCGCTGGGCGCACTGCTCACCGACCTGCTGGCCAAGGTGGAGGGCAGCACCCACTTTGTCTACTGGCAGGTCACCCGCGGCGTCAACGACCGCGACCACACCTACCCGGAAGGGATGCCCGGCAAGCTGTGGGTGATGATCCGCCCCAACCGCCTGAACGACCCCGATGTCCCCATCAAGCTCATCACCCGGCCGGACACCCGCTTCTACCACTGCAACATCAAGACGCTGAACCTGATCCCCAGCGTCATGGCCGCCGAGGAGGCCAAGCGCCTGGGCGTGCAGGAGACGGTCTTCCACCGCGGCGGCATCGTCACCGAGTGCGCCCACTCCAACGTCTCGATTCTGAAAAACGGGGTGTTCTACTCCCACCCCAACGATGAGCTGATCCTGCGGGGCATCGCCAAGACCCACATGATCGGGGCCTGCTACCGGCTGGGCATCACCGTGATGGAAAAGCCCTTCACGCTGGACGAACTGCGGGACGCCGACGAGATCATCGTCAGCTCCTCCTCCAACTTCTGCCTGCACGCCTGCGAGCTGGACGGCGCCCCGGCCGGCGGCAGGGACCCCGCCACCCTCAGGGCCATCCAGGACGCAGTGCTGCAGGAATATTTTGACTATACCGGCAAAACGTCGGTGGTGGATTGAGGGGGACCGGGTATGCGGATCAATACACGGGACGAACTGGAAAAATGCAACGTGGGTGAAAACCTCGACGCCCTGATGACGCTGGACCCCCGGGGCTACGGCGTCTGCCGCATCCTGTACGCGGGGGCCAGGGCCTGCACCGGCGAACCGCTGACCATGCACGCGGCCGAAGCCCTCTGCAAAGCGGTGCGCCCGGGGGACAGGGTCCTGATCCTGACCGGCTTTGTGCTGCTCCCCCACAAGGTGCCGGAGATGGACGGCACCGTCAGCGCCATGCTGCTGGCCCGGGCGCTGGTGCGGGCCTTCGGGGCAAAACCCGTTATCGTCTGCCCGGCCGACAGTGTGGAGGCCATCCGCCGCTGTGCCGCCGTGGTGGGCCTGCACTGCTACGACGACCTGGAGACCGTCAAGGCCCTGCCTTTGAGCATGGGGGTGGCGGCCTTTACCAAGGACGCCGCCGCGGCCCCCGCCCAGGCCAGGGCCCTGGCCGATGCCGCCGACCCCGCCGCCGTCATCGCCATCGAGGCCGCCGGCGCCAACGCGCTGGGGGTCTACCACAACTCGGCCGGGCAGGACGTGACCGCCCTGCAGGCCAAGAGTGAAGCGCTGTGGGACCTTTTGCGCCGGCGGGGCGTGGCCAACATCGCCATCGGCGACCTGGGCAACGAGATCGGCATGAACACGCTCAGCGACCACATCCTGCGCTATGTGCCCTACGCTGCCCCCGGCGAGTGCGGCTGCGGCTGCGGGGGCGGCATCCTCAGCGCCAGCTCGGCGGACAACGTCATCACCGCCACCTGCTCCGACTGGGGCTGCTACGGCATGATGGCCGCGCTGGCCTACCTGAAAAGGGACATGGAGATTTTGCACCGGGAGGAGATGGAGTCCGAGGTCATGCGGGTGGCCGCCCGCAACGGCTTTATCGACATGACCGGCTCGCTGCTGCCGGGCATCGACGGCTTCAGCACCCGGATGAATGTGGGCATTGTCAGCCTGATGCGCCAGTGTACCGCCTACGCGGTGCGCCACTCCCACGAGAGCGACCGCTGGTTCGGCCCGGTGCTGGCCAAGGGCTTTTTCGACGGCCGGTAAAGGCGGCAGACCGATTTGTAAAGGGGGAGGGAAGACGTATGTCCATCCAACTGGTTCCGGTGGGGGATACCGGCGTGCTGGCCGTGTTTGAACAGAAGATCGCCGAGGAGATCGGCGCGCAGGTGGCGGCGCTGGACGCGGCTGTCCGCGCGGCAAAGATCCCCGGCACGGGCGAGACGGTGCCGGCCTTTGCCTCGCTGCTGGTCCGCTACGACCCGCTCCTCACCGACTATAACGCGGTGGCCGGGGCGGTCGGTGCGCTGGCCCGGCGGCTGCCGCCGCCCGAACCCGGCGCCGGCCGGCTGGTGACCATCCCGGTGTGCTACGGCGGGACCTTCGGCCCCGACCTGGCCTTTGTGGCCAAACGTGCCGGCCTGACCGAAGCCGAGGTCGTCCGCCGCCATACCGGGCGGGACTACCGCATTTATATGCTGGGCTTTCTGCCCGGCTTCCCCTATCTGGGCGGGCTGGACCCGGCCCTCTGCACCCCGCGGCTGCAAAACCCCCGCACCGCCATCCCGGCGGGGTCGGTGGGCATCGGCGGCGAGCAGACCGGCGTCTACCCGGTGGCGTCCCCCGGCGGCTGGCAGCTGATCGGCCGCACGCCGCTCAAGCTGTTTGACCCGGAACAGCCGCCCCGGTATGCTGCCGGCGACCGCATCCGCTTTACCGCCGTCACGCCGGAAAAGTTTGCCAGACTGGCCGAAAAGGAGGGCACCGCATGAGCATCTGCATCCTGGACCCCGGCCCGCTGACCACCCTGCAGGACCTGGGCCGCGCGGGGCTTGCGGCCCAGGGCTGCCGCAGCTGCGGCGCGGCGGACCGGTACTCGGCCCGGCTGGCCAACCTGCTGGTGGGCAACGCCCCCGGCGACGCGGTGCTGGAAACCACCCTGCAGGGTCCGAGCCTGCGGTTTGAGACCGCCGCCGTCTTTGCCCTGGCCGGGGCCGAAGCCCCCGCCGCGCTGGACGGCGTCTCGGTGCCCTTTTACGCGCCGCTGTTTGCCCCGGCGGGCAGCGTGCTGAAGATCGCCGCCGCCCGCACCGGCCTGCGCAGCTACCTGGCTGTGTGGGGCGGCATTCCGGTGCCGCCGGTGCAGGGCAGCCGTGCCACCGACTTGGCCTGCCATCTCGGCGGGTTTCAGGGCCGGGCGCTGCGCAGGGGGGACGTTCTGCCGCTGGCGCAGCCCGGCAATGCCGCCGCAGCCTGGTGGAAAACCATCCGCCGCCGCAAGGCCGACCGCCCTTTGGGGGACGCCGCCGCCCGCACCGGTGCGCGGCTGTGGCGGTGGGAACAGGACAAGCAGCTGCCGCTTCTGCGGGCGGTGCCCGGCCCCCAGTGGGCGGCCTTCACCCCGGCCGGGCAGGCGGCCTTCACCCACGGTGCTTACCGGCTCACCGCCGACTGCAACCGCATGGCCTGCAAGCTGGAGGGACCGGCGATCCAAACGGTGCACGGGGCGGATATTCTGTCCGACGGCATTGTGGAAGGCTCGGTGCAGGTGGGGGGCAACGGCCAGCCCATCGTCATGCTGGCCGACCACCAGACCACCGGCGGCTACGCCAAGATCGCCACCGTCATCACCGCCGACCTGCCCGCCCTGGCCCAGCTGCGCCCCGGGCAGGCGGTGGCTTTTACCCTGACCGACCCCACCCGCGCCGTGGCCGCCGCCCGCGCCCAGGCCGCCTGCCTCCAACAAGTCAAGGCCCGGCTGAACGATTTTATATAGGAGGCGTTTTGCAATGAAGACACCCTTCGACCCCGCCGCCCTGACCCTGTCTCTTATACACATCTCCGAGCCCACGAGACACAGAGCGATGTCCGATGCCGGCTTCTGCGTGGAAAAAAAAATTGGGGGGGGGGGGGGGGGGG